>Ga0302287_10000343_pt1 | contig 25204 bp, 25 predicted proteins | sample III_Fen_E2_4_FD_200452 | JGI IMG/M metagenome (GOLD analysis project Ga0302287, IMG submission 200452) | Peat permafrost microbial communities from Stordalen Mire near Abisko, Sweden - III_Fen_E2_4 | ecosystem: Environmental > Terrestrial > Soil > Wetlands > Permafrost | place: Sweden: Abisko...
GGGTATTGAAGTCCAATCCACTCTTCGTAGGCCACGCGGGAATTATCGTCAGCTAGGGTTGACGTCCACCAATCCGCTAGCGTCCCTGGATCATAGAAGTATGCTTCGGACCAAACACCACCAGGTAAAGCGGTAAAACCATAGGAATCTGTGCCCTGTTTGGTGGAATCACCTTCCCAGCCTGAGCTTGCTTTGAGTGCTATCGCGTTATAGTTCACGGCTTTATAAAGAGTTGACCATTCTGTCGTGTCTGGTAAGTGCCAGCCCACAGGGCACACGGTCATTGCGGTTACCCAATCATAAAGTCGACCATAGGTTGCACAATTTGCGGCAGCACCTCCAGCACCGTCATTACAGGCAGAAACACCGATAGCGGGGATAAAGTTCAGGTTCTCTGCCATCCATGTTTGTGTACCGATGGTGGTTGTCTTATAGGTCTTTTCTGCGCAGGCTAAGGTGTGCGCCGTGGGGTCATACGTGCAAGTCTGTGTGTTCATGCGGGCAAAAGATGAACTAGATGTTGCAGAGTTAGAGCTGCTTGACGAGGTTGATGATGACGAGCCCGAAATCCCCTTGATGCAGCGCACCGACATTCCTGCGTTCTGATCATTGATGCTCCGAACCATGACCGGGTTGAAATATGGATCGCCGCCATGAATCGTTAGGGAATAGGTGCCGTCTTGTCCGTTTGTTGTTGCCGTGCGCCAATAGCCTGCATGACTCGAATCAACAAACGAGGAGCGATTATAAAATCCACCAGGCAAGGCGGAAAAAGCATATGCATTGGCGCTCGTATTGGTGTCCCACCCTGTCGCGGATTTTAGCAAAATCCCAGCAACGGCAAGCGAGCCACCGGAATAATTTGTCAAAACGTTCCATTCGGCGGTGTCGGGAACGCGCCAGCCACTAGGGCATGAACTCTTAGCGCTTGCGAAACTATATAGGCGGCCGTAGGTACCACAGTTGGCTTCGTTGTCATGGTAGCACCAGGATTTCCCTGTATCGGGTTGGTAGTTTAGGTTTTCTGCCATCCATGTTTGTGTGCCAATTTTGACGGTGCTATACAATTTATTATCGCGCACATCATGCAGTAAATCCGTGAGTACCAAGAACGATTGTTCTGTATGCGCAGATGTGTATTTGGGTGAATTCCATACGGTTGCTCGAATGGTGCATTGACCTGTGCGCAGGCTTGCGCTTTTGCGATCATTCACAAAACTGACCATGCCTTGAGCTGCTGAGTACGTACAGATGTCTGGGGTTGCTGATTCTATGGCAACGTCTCCATCGGAGTTTGTCTGCACAGCAAAGTCGTAGAGGAACGAATCGCCATCTGCTGTAAAACGAATGCCGGGATTAGGGCTGGTAAATGTGAGTGTGCTGGGTATTGCGGTCACTGGGAAGGCTTTCACCGCTGTGGATACTACGTGATTTCCATCCATCAAGTCGGCTTCAATCCTACAGACTTCGCCATTAGCTCCCACAATGGATATTGTATCTCCACTATTGGTGCAAATATATGACGGCGATGCTTTGTATGTAATAGGCAGTCCGTGCGTGCTTTCCTCTAGAGTCTTTGCGCTCACTACAAAAGGTGGATCGGACGCTTTTTTGGTTGGGATAGAATCCAATGCAAGCAAGTCTTGCACGCATCGCACCGATAAGTAATCTCCATTATGCGCATCAGCGATAGAAACATCTGTTCCCGAATTCAAGGATAGCGCGATTGCGTAATTGAAGTCCTTATCTGTGGCCGTCCACCAATAAGCTTTGGTTCCAAACTGAGTGAGCAAATTACTGCTCGCATTCCACTTCCCCACAGGCAACGCATCAAAACCATAGAGATCGCTTCCTTGGGTGTTGTTCATCCAACTCGTGCTGGATTTTAACTGGTTTCCTGCGATAGCAGAACCGCCTACGCTCGTTAGTAGCGCATCCCATTCCGCAGCTTGGGGCAAATGCCATGAGACAGGGCAAGACATGTTTGCGTAAGCCCATCGGTAGGTTCGACCGTAAGTATCACAATACCCAGGCATGCTGGAATTGCACCTGGAAAAACTCGGCGCATTGGGTGGTGCATAATTCAAATTTTGTGCCATCCACGTCTGGTATCCAATTTTAACCGTGCGATACAATTTGCTATCACGAGAATCGGTTAAGTAGCCGTAGGTGGCAGAGGCGTTTGTAGTGGTGTCGTAGTAGCGGATAATTCCACTTTGTTCGAGCACAGTGATGGTGTCGCGGAGAAATACTTTCCCATTCCAAGCATACACAAGCGTGTCGGGAACTGATATCCAACGTGCGAGCATGTTGTTGGTGGAAGCTGTGGATGAAACCACGCTTTCGCTTGAGCCCAAAGATCGTCCAAGTAAATCGTAGTTACCCAATGAATATTGGAGATGACCATCGACGAACAATAGGCGACCAGATTCCTGCTGCGTATTTTTAATACTTACAACACTGCTCGTGCTTGCATCAGAGAGAGTCCATGCCCCATTCTGGTCAGTCGTTGCATACAATGTTGATCCTGATAGAGAAATACTTACACCTGATTTTGCGGTGCTATCGCGTTGGAGCACAGCACCAGAAAGACTGGTTGCTCCGATACTCTGTACGCAAAGAAAAAATGTCATTGTGATTGCTAAACGCGCCATCAGTTCTCCTTGGTGAATCACGTCGAGATGATGCGTGTCAATCTAAAAATGGCTAAGGAAAATTCAGCCCATAAGCCTTGGTTGCGCAAGCAATAATGTGGTCATTTATGGTCATTATTTGGGGCGATTCGAGACCTCATGTAGGCGAATTTACAGTCCTCAACAATCATCAATGCAATTGCCTAGCACACCAAACTGAGATCAACTTCGGGAAACACCTTGCACACCTTGACAATGGTACTGAGGGCAGGGTTGCAGTGTTTGCCTGACTCCAGGCGCTGGTAGCTGTAGAGCCCTTTGAAGCCCATAGCTTTTGCGGCTTGCTGTTGGGTGAGTTTGTGTGCAATGCGAGCTTGCCGCACGAGCATGGCAAAAGCAATGCTTGGATCAACTTCAATCGCAATGATATTTCTGCCTTTCAATTCTTGGGGCAGAGGAAAAATCATTTTGGAATCTTCGGGTTCATCGAGCGCTAAGTCTAACGCTTCTTTCGCATTGGCGGAGAGTTCCGCATGGGTATTTGCTTGGGTTACTATGCCTCGAATCTCGATGCATTCCGCCCAGAACCCTTGGCCTTCTTGGTGTACTTGAAAATGGTAAGTCATTTTAATTCTCCACGAGTTGTTTGCGTAGTGCGCACTCGAGTCCTTTCTTCAGTTCTTTGTGCATGGGGATAACAGCAACCTCGTTATATTTGTGCAAGATGACATGACTCCCTCGTTGTCTTTTGAAATCCCAGCCCGCTCGAATGAATTCTTTGAGCAAAGCTTCTCCACTGCATGGCATGTGTCTCTCCTTAATATACCAAATTAAATTGGTATTTGTGCTTCGTTGTTTTGAGCGTCTTTAGTTTTGACGTTTCAACGGCGATTTGGGTACTGGTATGGAGGTTATTTCCCGAAATCCTATGAAGCAGAACCGGGAATTCTATATTCTGAACCCGGGAAGATGATCCACCCGGGTCTTGAGTCCCAATTTCTTGAAAACCTTCCGAAGGGACTGACATGCTCGAAAACAAAGATATCCTCAAGCTAGCGAAGCTTTCGCGCCTTGAGCTTTCCGAAGCAGAAGTGGAATCCATGAAAGGCCACCTGCAGAATATGCTTTCCCATCTAGATGAATTGCGCTCCCTTGATCTCACTAATGTAGAGCCAATGACGAGTGTTGATGAGCCCTTGACTTTGCTGCGCCCTGATGTTGTGGGCGAATGCCTTTCGAGCGAACTTACGTTCTTCAATGCACCTCGCGTTGAAAATGAACATTTCGTGATTCCCAAAGTCATCGGCTAACCCTAGTCATCGGTTAATCCATTTGACATCCGTATCCTGTATCGTTCCCGCCCGCATGGGCTCAACGCGCTTTCCTGGAAAGCCGCTCGCTTTGATCAACGGCCGCGAAATGATTTTGCATACGCTTGAGCGTGCGCGTTTGGCAAATTGCTTTGATCGAATAATCTGCGCAACCGATTCCCAACAAATTCTTACCTGTGTGAAGCGCGCAGGCTTTGATGCTGTGTTCACCGGCGAACATCCCACGGGTTCAGATCGCGTGGCAGAAGTTGCTGTGTTGATGCGGCTACCGCTTGTCGTGAATCTGCAAGGCGATGAGCCTGTGGTGAGTTTGGACCTACTGCGGCAAGTGTCCAACGATATTTCCCTAGATCCTAGCTCTTGGGTTACGGCATCCTCTCCTTTAAATCTCTCGGAGCTTTCTAACCCCAATGTGGTGAAAGTTCGGGTTGTGGATGGAGTTGCTCGACAGTTCTCTCGCGGCACTGTACAAGGCGCCGAATGGTTTACGCATCGAGGCATCTACGCCTATTCTCTAGAAGCGTTAGAAGAATTTTCGCAGTTAGCTCGCACAGTACAAGAGCGTGAGCAATCCTTAGAACAATTACGAGTCATGGGGCGTCGCGATATTTGCGTGACTCATACTCTCGAACAATCCCTATCGGTAGATGTACCTAGCGACATTGCCGCAGTTGAAGCTTTTCTTTTGAGGTCTAATCCATGAAGTACAATGACAAAACGAAATTCATTATCGTCACCGGAGGCGTTCTCTCGGGTCTGGGCAAAGGTGTTGCCGCAGCATCGATTGGAGCCCTGCTTTCTGGTCGTATGAAGGTCGTTCCTATCAAGTGCGATGGTTATCTCAATACAGATCCTGGCACCATGAATCCTACCGAGCATGGCGAAGTTTTTGTGCTCGATGATGGTGGTGAAGTCGATATGGATTTCGGTCACTACGAACGCTTCTTGAACATTCAGACGCGCTTCAAGTGGAATCTTACCATGGGTAAGGTGTTTAAGCAGATCCTAGAGAAGGAACGCAAGGGTGACTACTTGGGCAAGACTGTGCAGTTTCTTCCTCATGTAACGAACCTGATCAAAGAACATTTCTTTACTGTTGCAAACGAAGAAAATGCAGACATCATGCTCATCGAAATCGGTGGCACGGTGGGAGACTTAGAAAATGAATTCTACATCGAAGCTGTGCGCCAATTGAGCTACGATGTGGGCAACGATAATTGCTTGTTCGTGCATCTAACGTATGTGCCAATTCCTTCGGGCGTGGGCGAGCAAAAGTCTAAGCCAACCCAGATGTCTGTGCGTGACTTGAATGCCAAGGGCTTGTACCCATCGATCGTGATTGGCCGTTGTTCAGAATACCTCACGCCAGTGATTAAACAGAAGATCGCTCTCTTTAGCAACCTTGAGCCCAACCAAATTATTTCTGGCGTTGATGTCAAGAATATTTATGAGATTCCACTCATTTATGAAAAAGAAGGCGTGCCTGAAATTCTGTTGAAAAAGCTCCGCATTTATGCGCCTCCTAAATTGGATAAGTGGAGTCTCCTTGTCGATAATATTAATCGCAATTTGGTGACTCCCCGCAAGGTTGTGACGATTGCAATCTGTGGCAAATACACCGCTCTCGAAGATTCTTACGCCAGCGTGGTTGAGGCTATTAAGCATTCTGCAGCTCATTTGGATTTGCGCGCTGACATTAAGTGGGTGGATACCGAGAAGGTGGAATCTCAGAGCAAGGATCCTAAGGAATGGCTCGAAGGTGTTGATGCAATTATTGTTCCCGGTGGCTTTGGCAGTCGAGGAATTGAAGGCAAAATTTCACTCATCCGTTATGTGCGCGAACAGGGAATTCCATTCCTCGGAATATGCTACGGCATGCAGCTCGCCGTGGTTGAGTTTGCACGCAATGTGCGCGGCCTCAAGGGTGCCAATACCACAGAAGTAGAAAAGGAAGGTTTGAAGGTTGAATCTCCTGTGATCGCTTATTTGCCAGGGCAAGAGCGCATTCGCGAAATGGGTGCAACCATGCGATTGGGCGGACACGATGTTCTTGTGAAACAAGGCACCGTGGCGCAGAAAGTTTACAAGGGTGCAGTAAAAATTCGCGAACGCTTCCGACACCGGTACGAAGTTAACCCTTCGTTCGTCAAAGAACTAGAGCAAGACGGACTCGTCTTCTCTGGTAAATCATCGACGGAGGACATTATGCAGATTATGGAATTATCCAACCACCCCTATTTCTTGGGATGCCAGTTCCATCCAGAACTAAAATCAACCTTGCTTGAGCCCGCGCCATTGTTCCTCGAGCTCTTGCGGGTGGCTGATGAGCGCGCCTGAGCGGCGTACTCTTGTCCTTGCATTGTTGTTTCTGACTGTGGGCTGGACCGCCCGGTTGTTGCCGACGTTTGTCTGTGACAACTGCGACGCTTTGTCTTACGTAGAAGCAATGCCAGGCTCAGATGACGATGTTGGAGCTGAATCGATGGCTACTCCCACGGAAGCGAGTAGGGATGGGAAGGTACACACTTTTAAAAGTCACAACTCAATTAGGGCTAAAGCGAAGTCGCTGAGTTCACCCATCCATTTGAACCGAGCTTCAGAGTCTGAGCTGCAAGGTATTAAAGGGGTTGGGCCAGTTCTTGCGAAGAGAATTGTGGACTTTCGGAGTCTACATGGATCTTTTAAAGGACCGAAAGACTTAGACAAAGTTCAAGGTGTAGGCAAGAAAAAACTTGATAACCTGTTGCCATTCCTCATTTTTGATTAGTTTTACCAGAACCGATGGGCAAGCCAAATACGACTCTAGGCATTGAGGTAGGCGACACTTCTCTGAAGCTGGCGCTGTTCGACCACAAGCAACACAAAGTGCTACGCCTCGGCGTGGTCGAGGTTTCGGCGCATCCGCTGCGCGAAGTTGAACTCCTCGAAAAAGCAATTCTTCAGTGGATGGATTATGTGCCCGATACCGATTCATTGTCGGTGGTCTTGGCTGTTCCAACGCGTATATCTGTTGTGCGGCGAATTGAACTTCCTCGCGAGCTGAAAGATGTTCGCGAATATGTGGAGTGGGAATTTGCGAATGCAATTAACGCACCGCGTGGTGATTATTACATGGACTTTGAAGTGATCAAAGCCTCAGGGCGTCATCCAGCACTAGCGATTGTTGGTGCTATGCGCAAGGTTTGGCTTGACACTGTTCGCAAAGGTTTCCAACGGCGTAACTTGGTTCCGAGTGTTGTTGAGGTTGACGCTTTTTCTCTGCTAAACCTTATGGAAGCAGGGCTCCAAGCCCAAAAGACCGCGATTGCTTGCATTGTCAAGGTTGACCGTACGGGAGTCATTGTTGTTTGGGGTCAGAATGGAAGTTTGAAGGCTATTCGCTGGGTTAGTGTCAGCTTATTATCCACCATGGGGCGTGTCGATGCCTTCAAAGGCCTTGCCGCAGACTTAACGGATCAACTTCACAAGGGCTTCGCTCAAGTTGGTGTGGAAGAAGCTGCTGGGCAAATTGTTCATTTGTGCGGAGATCTTTCCGTAGAAGCTGATTTTGTCGATGCACTTCGCAAATCGAGTCCTGATTTTCTGTACCACTTGCTGGATTCATTCCACCGGATTCAACTTGATGCCGAGGGGGCTTCCTCCAATAAAGCTCCATTGTGTGCTGCTGCAATTGGTGCCGCTCTGCGCTTCCGTGGGGACCGGAAATGATTCATATTAATATGCTGCACGAGGCTGGATCGCTGTTGGGCGCTAGCGTTCGTTCTGATTCATTATTGTCGAAGCGAAAGAATCAAACCGCCTTGGCTGCACTACTTCTTGTGTTGATTTGCATTTCTGGTAGCATCGGATATTTCATGATGGTCGGTGTGCCTGAGTCTGCGGCTCCCTATGTGCCGGAATCGTTAGCTTCAGCCTTGAATTTTAAGATGCCTGCACCTCCTCCTGTTGCTGTTGCAAGTAAGCCTGCTGGTTCTGCTCCTGTTGTCGCAAATGTTGTTGCTAATGGATCAGCCAATCCGAATGTTGCAACCCCCTCCAATAACGCAGTGGAAGAAGTTGTGCAAACCATGCGCCCCGACATGTTCTACATGAAAGAGCGTAAAGAGTATCGCCAGTTACTTCCATCCGAAAAGATTGTTTTCCAAAAGGCGGTGTTGGCCGCGGCCTTTGCAACCTTCCGTGCGATCACTCCAAATACATTTGGGTTTACAGATCTCTCGTTTAAGATCCCCGACTATTATTATGCTCGAGGCTTAGCGACGGATGCGGCACAAGAAAAAGCATTTTTGGATTCTCTTAAGCGCCGTTCCATTGAGTTCACCAATGTGCCACCTCCTGAAGGCAAAAAGACTTTGGAATTCTCTGCATATGGTCGCCTGAATGTGCCTGAGGCTGCTGCTGGTGAGAAGCTTGCCCTGCTGAATCCGGATCAAGTTGTGCAAGAGGTGACAGAGCTAAACGCTTTGGCTACCAAGGCTCAAATTCACTTTTCAGGCTTAGATAATCCACAGGTAACAGATCATGGTCTCTATCGCCGCATCATGTATCGCGCTCAAACGAAGTCAGATTTCCCAACGTTGCAACTTTTTGCTGACGCATTCCGCGCATCAAAGCTTCGTGTCGGTGTTTTGCAAGTGAATATGCGTCCAGCCGCTGATGAAGGCTCGGTCACAGTCTTTGATTTTGTGGTCTACACCACTCCTAAATAATGAGCATTCGCGTCACTGGCGGTTCTCTCGGAGGAAGGTTTATCCATTCCCCTGAAGGGCGGGATACGCGCCCCACCTCAGCCATTTCTCGGCAAGCCATCTTCAATATTCTTCGCGATGTTGATGGTGCAAAAGTGCTCGACCTTTTTGCGGGCAGCGGAATTGTCTCGGTGGAATTTTTAAGCCACGGTGCTGAACGTGCAATCCTTGTAGATAAAGGTCGCGCAGCCATTCAACTACTGCATCGCAACCTGCGCGAAATGGGCTTACAAGGTCAAGCCGAAGTGATTGGCAACGATGTCACCAAGTTTTTGCATGCAGGCCATGCTTTGCAAGGATCCTTCGACTTCATTTACGCCGATCCACCATTTACCCAAGAATATCCTGACTTGCGGCCTTTTTTAGCGTGGCTTGCTCCACAGGGTACTGCGATCTTCGAGATGCCTACGCGCCAATTGCCCGCTTGGTCAAGTGAAGCGCAGTCTGTTCGTAAGTATGGTGAATCATCCCTCGCTTTTTTTGCAGCGCAGTCTGTTGCCCCGAATTGCTAACTTAAGCCTATGCAACGAGCTGTATTTGCCGGATCCTTTGACCCATTCACCGTTGGACACCTCGACTTGGTGCGCCGAGCTGCGGGTATGTTTGACCAAGTGACCGTGCTTGTCGGTTTTAATCCGCATAAGTCTGGGTTCTTGACGGTACACGACCGCGTTGAAATTGTGCAGCTTAGCGTTCAAGGCCTTGCAAATGTCGACATTGATTCCACGGAAGGCCTCACCACAGAATACATGCGCACCCATTGTATTCGTTACTTGGTGCGAGGTCTGCGCAATTCGAAGGACATGGAATGGGAACAATCTGTAGCATGGGCAAACGCGCAATTGCAGCCAGACTTTGAAACGGTTCTTTTGCTTGCTGGTGCAGACCATATGTTCCTGAGTTCGTCTGTGATTCGCGAAATGCTGCACCATGGTGCCGATGTTTCCAAATTCATAGCTCCCGCTGCGCTTAGTCTCTTAAAGGTAAAATGCTCGCTTTAACTCCATTTCGAAATTTACCGCGCCCTGTGCAAGTTCTGCTGTTGCTGAACTTTGCCGTCTTCTTGCCTGCGGTAATTTTTTCTGCTTTGCGCCTCGATGGTCTTATGGATTGGGTTGGTAACTTGGTGCTTGTGCCCGAGTTGTATATGCAGCCATGGCGCTTTGTGACCTATGCCTTTGTGCAAGTGACCCCGCTGCATTTCTTGTTCAACATGCTTATGCTCTGGATGTTTGGTGAAGAGGTTTGCTTATGGCTGGGGAACCGCGCATTTATTGGGCTCTATCTCTTTAGCGCAATTTTTGCCGGTTTATTTAGCGTGCCTTTTTATCTCTCGAATCTATTAGGCGATTCGGTTCAGATTCTAGGTGCTTCAGGTGCTTTATTTGGTGTGATGGTCGCTTACGGATGGCTCTTCCCCGATCGCCGCATGTTGTTCTTTTTTGTGATTCCGATGAAGGCGCGTACCGCAGTAGTGATCTTTATTGCAATCGATTTGTTGATGATTAATTCGGGTGATGGTGTGGCACACTTTACCCACTTGGGTGGTGCACTTGCTGGCTTTGCTTTTATGGGTGTGCGCAGTGGTATTTTGGGGCGTATGCGTTGGAGAATGCGCAAGCGAACCATGACAAATCCTGGCCGTGTGCTTGAAGGTGATGTTGGTTATTACGATGAGCAGAAGCAACTCGATGCCGTACTTTCGAAAATCGCACGCTCGGGTTTGGGCTCACTTACGGCTCAAGAAAAAATCTTTTTGCAAGAAGCCAGCGATAAGCAACGTGCGCGTCGTGGTCTTTAATTGTTGATTTATAATGTCCATAATGGAGTGACAGATGAAGAAGGTGTTAGGAGTCGGCGCAGCCTTGGTAGACATGCTTAGCGAAGTGAATGATGCATGGGTAAATGCACAAGGTGAAGGCAAGGGTGGCATGACCTTGGTGGATTGGCCTCGCATGGATCGCATGTTGGCAACTCTTGACAAGACTGAAACTGTTCCTGGCGGCTCTGCTTGCAACACCATTCGCGGACTCGCGAAGCTCGGTGGCAATGCGGCCTTCTTGAGCAAAGTAGGGCAAGACGACTTGGGCAAATTGTTCAAGCACAGCCTCGCAGACAACGAAGTGGAAAGCCGTTTGCTTGAATCGACAACGCCAACAGGCCGCGTCCTTTCTGCGGTTACAAACGATGCTCAACGCTCTATGTACACCTTCCTCGGAGCATCTAGCGAAGTTGTTCCCGCCGACATTAAGTCTGCAACGCTTTCGGGTATTGATCTGATTTATATCGAAGGCTACATCGCCTACAATAGCCCTTGGTTCTCTGCTGTGGTTGCCGCTGCACGTAAGGCTGGAACTGCGATTGCTCTCGACTTTGGCGCGTTCAATGTAGTGAATGATTGCCGTAAATTGCTCGACGAAACATTCGCGCAAGGTTCTATCGAAATTTTGATCGCAAACGACGATGAAGCCAAGGCTTTTACTGGGCTCGAAGGCGAGGCTGCTTTGCGAAAGATGATGCCTTATGCCAAAGTTGCTGTGGTGAAATTAGGCAAAGATGGTGCGTTGATCGCACGCGATGGCGAAGTTGTGCGCGTACCTGCATTTATGGTAAAAGCCGTTGATACAACTGGTGCTGGCGACTTATGGGCTGCCGGATTTCTCTATGCGTATTTGAAGGGATTAAGTCTTGATCGTTGTGGAATGCTAGCGTCTCGCGTAGCTTCCGAAGTGGTGCAAGTCATGGGCCCAATCATTCCCGAAGATGGCTGGCAGCGGATCGCAGCAAGTGCCGAAGCGAAGAACTAAGGCGCACCGAGTCATTTTTCTTGTGTTGCAGATAAAGTAATTTCGCAACTTGTTTTCCTTTCTCGCATGAAATAAATACACAGAATATGTGTATTTCATATGTTCATGGTGTAGCGAGCTTCGAATGGGATGAGCACAATAATATTTCGAATAAGGAAAAGCACCTTGTCGATTTCTACTTAGCTCAAAGAGCTTTTCTCGATCTAAGACGTGTAATCGTTCGCAACGATGGGCATTCTTCTGAGCATGAACCCCGCTATTTTTGTTTGGGCTTGGTAGAAGGGGTTGTAATGACCGTCGTTTTATAAACTGCTCCTCTTGAATGGCGATAAGAAACTCAATCAGCGCATAAATCTTTACGCAGCATGGTACGGATTCTGGGCAGTCTACGTCTATAACAGCATGAAACAAACATGTCCTCATCCAGACTGCCGGTCCTGTGACACCTTTGGCGCAGGATCTTACATGCGAAAATGCGATTCCCATAAAGTCAAACGATATGGTTGCAAGGCTTGTGGACGAAGATTTTCTACGGCAACAGGAACCCTAGAGTTCCGCCAGCATAAACGCAGAGAGAACCACATGGTTCGTGCGCTCCTAGGAGCAGCTGTATCTATGAACGAGATCGGAAGGGTTTTGCGGATCAATTACAAGACCGTGGCTCGCAAGCTGGTTTACTGGTCAAAGAAATGCGAGGAGGAGAACGAAGCGATTCTGCACCAGCACAATCAAGTGGAGTCCGTTCAGTTCGACGAGCTAGAAACGTTGGAACACACCAAGTGCAAGCCAGTATCCATAGCGCTAGCTGTGGAGAGCGATACGCGTGTTATTCTAGGCTTCTCGGTCTCGCGGATGCCAGCCAAAGGGCTGCTTGCAACAATCGCACGGAAGAAGTATGGGGAACGAATTAACGAACGTCGCCAAGGACTGCGAAGCCTTATGGAATCCATAGCCCCAAGGCTTTCAGACAAAGTTGCGCTAGTTTCGGACAAGTGCCCGCTCTATGCAGGAATCGTACATCGCACCTTGCAGAAGGATGCACGCCTCACGGTCACGTACCGGCAGGAAAAGGGCAGGAAAGGCTGTATCACTGGTCAGGGAGAACTAAAGAAGGGCGGCAACGATCCACTGTTCTCGTTGAATCAAACCTGTGCCATGCTTCGAGCACACATCGGTAGGCTCATACGCAAAACGTGGAATACTACGAAGAAGCTCAAGAACTTGGCGCACCATCTGAACATCTACATGAACATTCACAACAGGCGAATTCTACAGTTGGAGATGGTGTAATGGGCATATTTCTATAGCCAATGAAAGGGAGCAGTTAGTTCGTTTTACATACCGCAATGATTCTATTCGAATCATCGGTGTTGGTTATTGGCGTGTAGGAGCAAAGTTATATGGCAAAAAAACAAAGTTCACAAAGTCTGATGTTGCTATCACTGGAACTCTCATTCCTGACTTTTTGCCTTCACCATCAGAGCTGGTGCTTAAAGAGCCTGCCTCTCCGCGTGTCACGATTACGTTAACGCAATCAACCGTGGATTTTTTTAAGGTGCAAGCCAAGCGTAATGGAACTAAATACCAGACTATAATTCGAGCGTTGCTGGATAGGTATGCCAATGCATATTCTGGGAAGCGAAAAAAGACTGCAGCCTAGGATCGGTTAATTCGCTTGCATGCTTACTAAGATAAGCCATAAGAAGTATCCGCTGTTTGCGATGGCAGCGAATTGCATGAGTGTGCAAAAAATGAGCGAGAGACTCCAAGACTTCATGTCCGTGGCAAAGAAGCGATAGATGACAAGAAATATACAGCTTGCTGCGATGCCGGCCACGGAAGTCCAGAGCATGGCCGTGCGATCCATCCAGGGGATAAAGAACAAGTAGCTAGCCCAGAGCAAGCCTTGTACGCCAGCAGATACGAGCAAGAGAATGAATAGCGTGAATGGATAACCCATAATATCGCTCAATGCCTCAATAAGGATTGATTTCGACTTTCACTTGCGTGCGAAGCCAAGCAGCCGTTTCCGCCAAGAATTCGGCGGGCACTGGGCCTACGTCATCGGTCGCGGTGTGTCTTACAATGGAATATAACTGCACCTCAAGTAGATTTTTAGAATTGCTCGCGACAATGCGTTTAAGCCTTGTGGCATAAGCTTCTAGCTCGTTCGTGCTCGGCAATTGATTTCCTTTTGTGCAGAGCATTGTTTGCACTCGCAAAGGGAAATCACGCACTGTGCTGGTTAGGTTTGCTTCGATATGATCCAAGGTATAGCGCGAACGGCTCATGAGCTTGAACCAAGGCTCTGTGCCAGCATCAAGTTTGCCCCAAATCTCGCCATTTTTTTGTGTGAGAATGGCTAGACCTGCACGCACAGAATCCTTGTGCAGTAAGGTTGCGTTGGTGATGAGAACAAGTTTAAGCTCTTGTGGAATAAGGCTTGCTACGCTTTGCTGCATTTCAGCGAGAAGTCCACACACTTCGGCAAAATCTTGTACCATTGTGGGTTCACCATCGCCGGACATGCAAAAATCTTTAAGATCAAGTTGCGAATCTGCGAGGCCTTGGAAGCGAGGGCTATCGGTGAACTTATTGTGCTGCCAATGTGCAACAGCGAGTTCAAGTTCGGTGCGCAAACCTGCAAGCGAAAATATGGGCAAAGATTCAGGGGCGACCGTGCGATCTACTTGGCAATAAGGGCAGTCGAAATTGCAATTTAAATCAGGGTTTAAATTGATCCCTAGCGAGATCCCACCTGCGCGCCTAGACACGACAGGATACACAAATTGGTATTGCCCAAACTGGCGGCCATGATCGGCCCAAGCCTTTTTTAAACGTTCTAGGGACATACAAGGAATGTAGAAAGTTACAAACTCGTAATCGATGTAGCTATTTCGTTTCGGGAAGAAAGAGTAAAGTGTAAAGTTCAAAGTATGCGAACAACTGTGTTCATGGGCAAAACCACTTTCGAAGTAGTGACCGGTTGAACCAACTTTACGTTTTACACTTTGCACTTTACGCTGGTCTGCATGGATCGATTGCAGTGCGTTCTAGAACATTGAATCTCCCTGCCCCTGCTTTTCTATATTCCCCCCATCATTTCTCTTGGAAGGCAAACATGAAACGTCTCGGAATTTTGGGCCTTGTGGCCCTTCTCGCAGCATCCGCCTCGGCTCAGCTCTTGGGTGGTTCCAATTTGACCGTGATCAAAGTGGGCAAAACAGAGTTCTCGCAAGGCAAGGTCGATTCGTTGACAAAATTGCTTGCAGCTCAGCAATTGCAAGGCCAGCCAGCTACCGATGAAATTATGCAACAGGTGCGTTGGGCTGTGATCGATAATCTCGTGGGACAAGAGCTTTTGCGCCTCGAAGCGGATCGACTCAAAATGACCGCTAGCCAAAAGAAAGTAGATAGCCTCATCACCATGTTTAAGTCCCAGTTCCCTTCTGAAGAAGTCTTCAACAAGGAACTCAAGAAATCAGGCGCAACCCTCGCAGAATTCACTGACAAGGTGAGGCATCAAGTAATTGCGGATGCCTTGCTTGAAAAGGCCGTTCCTTATCCTGCAGATCCAACAGTAGCAGAAAAAAAGGCTTACTTTGACAAGCACAAATCCGAAGCTGTTGTCAGCGATACAATCTCTGGAGTTGAGATTTATCTGAAATTGGATAAGGGTGAGGTTGGACAGGCTGTGACCGACAAAAAGCGCATTCTTGAAGGCCTTGCTGCTCAATGGCGTTCCAAGAAATCAGCAAATCTAATGGCTGGCGCTCAAGCGTTCCAAGTGATCGCAGCGCAATACAGCGATGACCCAGATGCCAAGAACGACGGTGGCTTAAAGAAGCCTTTCGTTCCTACTGGTGACTTTGCCAAGGCTGTGAAGGGTTTGAAGGTCGGTGAAATTTCTGAAACTTTCCAAGACAAAGATGGTGTTAAAATTTTCTTACTCACCGAAAAAAACGATGGCAAGTTTGAATCCTACGCTCATAAGGTGGATTACATTCTGCGTCTCGAGAAAGAGCGCAATCGCCAGACCGCCATTAAGTCCTATCTCGATGGATTAACCAAGAATATTTCTGTGGTCTACATGAACAAGGATTACACACCTGCTCAGCCTATTGGCACCACAGACACCAGCACAGCTAAGCCTGCTCCAGCGAAGTCTTCAGCTCCAACCAAGAAGGGTGCTACGAAATGATATCGACCACCAATGTCGCTCTGATCGCGCTACGCGACCGGATCGACAAGCTCTGGGGGTATCTTTGACTTGGGTGTCAAGAAAGAAGAGCTCTCTGTTCTAGAAAAGCAATCTGCTGGCGAAGGATTCTGGAACGACCAGAACAAAGCCCAAGGCGTTCTGAAACATATTCGGCAGATTCAGGATCTCATTAGCAATTGGGACAAGGCTTCTGCGTCTTGTGATGATCTTGCCGAGATTCTTGAAATGGCGAAATCTGAAGCCGACGATGAAATGACTGCGTCGGTGGAAAATGACATTCAAGCTTTGATCCGCACCGTCGAAGACATGGAGCTCAAGAAGATGCTCTCGGGTCACGATGATGCATGCCCTGCCCTCATGAACATCAATGCGGGTGCCGGTGGTACTGAATCCCAAGATTGGGCATCGATGCTGCTACGCATGTATACGCGCTTCTTTGAACGCGAGAATATGCCGTTCCGTGTGCTCGATGTACAAGAAGGCGAAGAAGCTGGCATCAAGTCTGCAACCATTGAACTCAGCGGCGATTACGCCTACGGGCTCATGCGTTCTGAGATTGGTGTGCATCGCCTAGTGCGCATTAGCCCATACGATTCCAACGCGCGTCGTCACACTAGTTTTGCTGCTGCTTACTTGTATTCGGTGCACGAAGATGTCGAAGTGGAAATCAATCCGGTAGACTTGCGCATTGATACCTACCGTTCTTCGGGTTCGGGTGGTCAGCATATTAACAAGACGGACTCCGCGGTGCGTATTACCCATATGCCAACAGGGCTCGTGTCAAGTTGTCAAACCGAACGTTCACAAATTCAGAACCGCGAAACGGCAATGAAGGTGATTCGCACGTTGGTCGCTCAGCACTACAAAGAGCTGGAAGAAGCCAAACGCGCAGACCGAGCTGCAGCCAAGCAAAAGATCGAATGGGGCTCCCAAATCCGGAGCTACGTTTTGCATCCATACCAGATGGTAAAGGACTTGCGCACCGACATGGAAACCTCAGATACCAGCGGCGTTCTTGATGGCAAGCTCAAACCATTCATTAATGCGTATTTGCTGAGCGGAGGATTGTGAAGAAAAGAAGTTGAGAATTGAAAATTGAGAATTGAAAGTTATGCACAGGTTCATTTCCACTCTCAATTTTTCCCACATTCCGCATTCCCCACAACTCTCAACTTTTCAACACTCCATTCTCAACTCCACCAGCGCGTTTTGCATCTCCCACAACTCTCAACTTTCAATTCTCAATTCTCATACCTTTCCCTCGGTACACCATGCTCGATAAGAATGACCAAGTAGAAGCCCGTCTCGCCAAGTTGGATAAGCTCCGTCAACTAGGCGTGAATCCATATCCGCATCATTTTCAAGTCGATTTTGATTCGAAAAAATTGCAAGACGAACGCGAAGAATTGTTGGCCAAAGAGACGCCAGTAACTTGGGCTGGTCGTTGCGTGCGCTACAACCGCAAGGGCAAAATGTGCTTCATGCATCTGAAAGATCGCGTGGGCCGCTTGCAGGTGGTGGTCTTTGCATCTAACGTTTCGGAAGTTGAATACGAAGTTGTGAAGATGCTCGACATTGGTGACTGGGTTGGCGTGGCAGGCTTTGCCATGGTGACGCAAGCGGGTGAATTCAGCATCAAGGTCACGCATATCGAGTTGCTCTCAAAGGCTGTGCGCCCTTTGCCTACACCGAAAGAGAAGACAGACGAACAAGGCAATAAGGTCGTGTTCGATGAATTCACTAATGTGGAATTGCGTTACCGCCAACGCTACGTAGACTTGACACTGAACGACGAAGTGCGCGAAGTGTTCTACAAGCGTTCACGTATTATTCAAGCAGTGCGTGAATATCTGCTGCAAAACAACTATCTCGAAGTCGAGACACCTACCTTGCAGCCTATTTATGGTGGAGCAAATGCGCGTCCATTCAAGACTCATCACAATGCTCAGGGAATGGAACTTTTTTTACGAGTAGCCAACGAGTTGTATTTGAAGCGCTGCATCGTCGGTGGCTTGGATCGCGTATTTGAATTTACCCATAACTTCCGCAACGAAGGCATGGATCGCACGCATTCTCCGGAATTTTCTGCACTCGAATTTTACGAAGCCTTTGCGGACTACAACGACATGATGCGCCACTTTGAAAACATTTGGGAATGCGCCTGTATTGCCGCTAATGGCACGACCGAGATTGAAAGCCAAGGCAAACAAGTGAGCTTCAAGACTCCTTGGCCACGCCTCACCGTATACCAAGCAATCGAAAAGTTTGGTGGACTCAAAGTCGAAGAGATGAGCGATGACCAGATCAAGGCTGAGCAAGCTAAGCTTCATCTTGAACTTAAGGGTGAATGGTCACGTGGGCGTGCAATTCTTGAATTGTTTGAAACTATTTGTGAGCCCAATCTCAATGGTCCAATCTTCATCACAGACTTCCCTAAAGAGTCGACTCCACTTTGCAAAGCTCATCGCACCAATCCTGATTTGGTCGAGCAGTTCGAACCTTATGTGGTGGGCTGGGAAGTGGGCAACGCATACACCGAGCTCAATGATCCTGTGGTGCAACGCGCATTGCTGGAAGAACAAGTTGCCCGTGGTCGCGGTGGCGAAGATGAGACGCATCCCATGGACGAAAACTTTTTGCACGCCATCGAATGCGGCCTTCCACCCACTGGCGGAGTAGGCATCGGTATCGACCGCATGATTATGATTTTAACCAATCAACCCACCATCCGCGACGTACAACTGTTCCCACTGATGAAACCGGAATAATAGATGAGAATTGAAAATTGAGAATTGAAAGTGGTGCAAAAACGTATTCCTGAATTTCGTTTTCCTAACTCTCAACTTTCATTTTTCAATTCTCAATTTCCTCCTTTTAACCCAATATTTTTACAACCATGATCTCCAAACTCGAACTGCAAATCGCTTGGCGTTATACAAGGGCTCAACGCAAGAGTCTCTTTGTTTCGCTGATCTCGCTTTTTTCTATGGCGGGAGTTTGCATTGGCACATTCGCGCTGATCGTTGCGCTGTCTGCCACGAATGGTTTTGAGCACGAAGTCACTCGGCAAATGATCGATAAAGATTCGCACTTTGAAGTGTCGTCGTATCACGGCACACCGATTGAATCTTGGGATTCCTTGGATCACGCCATTCGCAATGCACATCCAGAGATCATGGCTTCTTCGCCGTTCATCTTGTATAAGGTGGGCATCTCTTCGAAGAAAGTGAACGATGGCATTGTCATCTATGGCATTGACGCCAAGCGTTCTGCGCAGGTGGTGAACTTAAAATCGAAAGTGAAGTGGGGTGAATATTCACTCGATAGCATTGCAGATACAGCAAACAATAAGCGACCTGCGATTATGCTGGGAAGCGTGCTTGCGAATCGTTTGCGCGTTGTGCTTGGTGATAAAGTCGTGGTACAAACCTTTGCGTCACCTGATGACGCAATGTCGGGCAAGATGGTGCAGTTCATTGTGGGTGGCGTTTTTGAAACGGGCATGTATGAATACGATGCGAATTTGGGTTATATAGGAATTCCTGAAGCCCAGGCGTTGCTTGGCATGCCTGGCAGTGTGAGTGGAATTCAATTTCGCATCGAAGATCCTTGGAAAAGCGATATCGTTTCCAAAAAAGTGGAAACAGACTTGGGTTATCCATACTACGCCGTGGATTGGAAAGCAAAGAATGCGACTCTGCTAAAATGGATGAACTACGAGAAATTCATTGTGGCCGCAGTCATTACCTTAATCATTTTGATCGCAGCGTTTAACATCATTTCCTCGCTCATCATGGTTGTATTGCAGAAGACTCGCGAAATTGGGATTTTGCGTTCGATGGGAATTTCAAGCGCAGGAATTTTGCGCATATTCATGGCGATGGGCTCATTCATTGGCCTTGCGGGTACAACGTTAGGCGGCATTACAGGTGTGGGCTTATGCTTAATCCAAGAAAAATGGAAGCTGATTCAATTGCCTCCTGATGTCTACATGATTCCGTACTTCCCCATGCAGATTCAATGGGCTGACGTATTCATTGTGCTCGCGATCGGAAATTTCTTATGCATCATTGCAACACTTCTACCCGCATGGAAAGCTTCGCGCCTTGATCCTGTAGGAGCGATCCGCCATGAATAAGAGAGTTAGTGGAGAGCGGCAACATCTAATCCACCTAAGACATCGCAAAGTGCATGGCTAGTGGAGAGTGGAGAATTGCGACTTCTCATGTTTTGCTTGGACTAGGCTTTGCAACTCTCCACTGCCGAACTCTAACACTCTCAACTTGTTTCTTAAATTTTTTCCGGTAATCCTATGAACGAACTCTTGCTTGAAACTCGCAATCTTTGGAAGGTCTACGAAGAGACCGGTGAGCGGTTAGAAATTTTGCGCGGTGTGAATTTTTCTTTGCGTGCGGGTGAAACAGTTGCGATCATGGGTTCGTCGGGTGCAGGCAAGTCAACGCTATTGAACCTACTGGGCGCGCTAGATCGGCCTACGCAAGGCGAAGTGCTTTTCTTTGGCAAGGACATTGCAAAATATTCAGACCGCGAGCGCGATCAGTACAGGCGTGATAATCTCGGTTTTATTTTTCAGTTCCACCATTTGCTTCCCGAATTTACTGCGATTGAAAATGTGATGATGCCTGGCCGCATTGCTGGCAAAGGCGAAGAGGAATGCCGCAAAGATGCAGCGTTGCTGTTAGAGGCCGTGGGGCTTTCTGAGCGCCCGAATCACTTGCCCGCAGAGCTTTCGGGCGGTGAACGCCAACGAGTTGCCGTTGCACGCGCTTTAATGAATAAACCAGCGCTAGTTCTCGCCGATGAGCCTAGCGGCAACTTAGACGAAGCAAATTCCGAACGATTGCACACGCTATTCTTAGACTTGAATCGCGAGTTCAAACAAACCTTCCTCATCGTAACCCATGATCGCCACTTGGCATCCCTTGCTGGGCGGCGTGTGCAGATGCATGGCGGAATTATTCTGGAAGACTAAGAAACAAGTGGAAAGTGGAGTTTTGCCACTTTTCCCACACCCCCCCTTTCCAAAATTCGGATTGTTTTTACATTTGCCCCACAACTTGCAGATGTGGCCAAACTGGATAAGGCATCTGGCTACGAACCAGAAGATTCCAGGTTCGAATCCTGGCATCTGCATCAAAAGAAGCTCAGTCACTCCATGTGGCTGGGCTCTTTTACTATAATGGCATACATGTCTATCGAAAATCTTGCCGAAACGCTCCTCGAAAAGCTCCGCGTCATTTCCCAGGCTGAAACCGTGGTGGGGAAACCCATTCAGACTGGCAATGTGACGATCATTCCCGTGTCTCGAGTCTCCTTGGGCTTTGCTCTGGGTGGCCATGTGGGCAAGGGCGATCTCAAAGGCAGTGGCGGTGGTGCCCAAGTGGACCCCGTTGCTTTCCTTGTCATTCAAGGTGAAGACGTGCGCGTTCTGCCCGTGAGTAAGGATAGTTCGATGGTGCAGAAGGTTTACGACCTGTTGCCCGATGTGATCGCGAAGTTTACCAGCAAGTCAAGCAGCTGATTTCACTGAGTCAATACTGACACAGCTGTCCACGACAATTTTTGGGGTAGGGCTTGAAGGCTTTGCCCTTTTTCTATTTTGAGCTTTCAAAGAGGTATTGCATGCGTATTGGCATTATTGGTGTTGGCGTTGTTGGTTCGGGTGTTGTTGACATTATTGAGCAGAAGCAGAAGGAATGGGCTGCGTTGGGTGTCACCGTAGAGATCGGTGGAATCTGTGCCAAATCCGACGTTGAGCTCGCTCCATACAAGGCCAAAAACTATCGCGTCACCACGAGTGCCGATGAATTGATCAACGATGCGTCTTTGCAAGCGGTGGTTGAGCTGGCGGGTGGCTACGAGCTCCCGCGCAAATGGATCACGCAGGCATTACAGGCTGGCAAACATGTGGTCACAGCCAACAAAGCATTGCTCGCCAAATATGGCCACGAAGTGTTCCCGCTCGCGTCTCAAAAGAAGTGCCATCTTTTGTTTGAGGCTGCTGTTGGTGGTGGCATTCCCATTATTCGCTCCATCCAAGAAGGCATGACCGGTAACCAGATTGAGCGCCTATCTTGCATCATCAATGGCACTTGCAATTACATCATGTCCCAAATGAGTCAGAGTGATCTTTCCTTTGAAGATGCGCTCAAGCAAGCACAAGCAAAGGGCTATGCCGAGGCCGATCCTTCGTTTGATATCGAAGGGATCGATGCTGCGCACAAGACCGCGATCCTTGCTTCCCTAGCTTCTGGGCACCGCGTTGATTTCCAGCGTATGCATATCACGGGCATTACTGGTGTGCAAGCACAAGACATTCAGTATGCGAAAGAATTCGATTGCTGCATCAAGCTTCTCGGCAATTTCCGCCGTGTGGGTGAGCGTATCGATGCGCGGGTGCATCCGTGCATTATCCCAAACGATCACTTGCTTTCTGGCGTGAATGGTGTGCTGAATGCGGTGTACCTCGAGTGCAATAATCTGGGTGCAACCTTGCAGACTGGTGCTGGAGCAGGCAAGCTTCCTACCGCCTCCGCAGTCGTCGCAGATTTGGTTTCGCTCGAGCGCTCTTTAGGTGGCCGCGCACCCATTTCTATGGAGTGGTTCAACGAAGGCAATAACGCAGAGCTCATGTCCATTGCTGACCTTGAGACGCGTTACTATTTCCGCTTTACTACCAAGGATGCATGCGGTGTGCTCGCGGGCATTACCAGCATTCTTTCTAAACATGGAATCTCTATTGAATCGATTTTGCAGAAGAACGTGAAAGACCCGGGCAAGGTGAGCATTGTAGTGCTGACTGAGCGCTCAAAGGAACGCGATGTCGTCGCGGCCTTAAAGGAAATCGATTGTCTCTCTGCTGTTTCTGAGCCCAGCCGTATGCTACGTTTTCTCTGATTGGGCTAAGCGATGATTCGTGCGAGTTCGCTAGAAAAGATTCTGCTGATTTTGGCCGATGTGGCTGCTCTAAGTGTGTGCTTTTATCTCGCCTATTATCTGCAATTTCACAGCGGATGGATCACTGATAAATTCGATCCATCGCGTGATTTTTCCACCTACCAAAAAGCATGCTTGATTGTAGACTGTGTTTGGATTGCGCTCTTTGCCTTTGCTGGCTTGTATCGCAAGTGGCTGCTCGAATCACGAGTGTTCATGATCATGATTGTTTTGCGTGCGGTATTGTATGGTACCGTGTTGATTCTTGCTGCGCTTTTTGGGATGCAGGCGCTGAGTCGTCTTTTCGCTCCTGAATCCGCACAGCTTGGTTTCGCCTATGCCTCTCGCCTCAAACTGATTTTGGTGTATATCACTGCGGTTTTTTTGGTGGTGTCGTTATTGCGTTTGCTAGTGCTGCAAATTCTACGCTTCGCTCTTCGTCGCGGGTTTGGTGCTGATCGCATAGTTGTTCTGGGTGCAAATGAAATTGGAAAGTCTGTGCACGATCAACTTGCCCAAAGTCCCGAACTTGGTCAACAAGTGGTTGGCTTTGTCGATGAGCGTTTCGCGATCATGGAATCTAAAGTTTTTGATAGACTTCCGGTGCTTGGAAAATATGCCGACCTGCCTCGCATCCTTAGGCGTGAAAGGGCTAATGGCATTGTGATTGCCCATGAAAGTTCTTCGATTCGTGAAGTACTGCGCATTTTTGATTGGGTCGCAGAGCTTCCTTTGCATATCTACGTTGTGCCCGATTTGTACGATGTGGTCGCAGGGCACTTTAAGGGAAACCTTGTGCATGGCGTTGAATTGCAAGAGGTGTTTGCGTTCAATATGCCGCCTTGGCAAGTCAAGGTGAAGCGGCTGCTCGATGTTGCTGTGGCTGGGCTTTTGTTGCTTACCACATCCCCACTTTTATTATTGACTGCGGCTGTCATTAAACTGGATTCCAAAGGCCCCGTGTTCTATAGCCAAGAGCGCGTAGGCTTGTATGGTCGTGCGTTTATGGTTCACAAGTTTCGCACTATGCGTACCGATGCTGAAAAAGGTGGGCCGCAATGGGCAACTAAAAATGATCCTCGCATTACTCGCATTGGTCGTTTTTTGCGCAAGACTCGCATTGATGAAATTCCGCAGTTGCTTTGCGTGTTACAGGGCGATATGTCCATGGTGGGGCCACGTCCTGAGCGACAACACTTCGTTGAAAAACTTCGCGAACAGATTCCCTTTTACATGTTCCGTCTCAAGATGAAACCAGGGCTCACAGGCTGGGCGCAAGTGCGCCATAGCTACGACACCAGCATCGAAGATGTGCAGAAGAAGTTGAAGTACGACCTCTATTATTTTGAGAATATGTCCTTACTTCTCGATGTGCAAATTTTGATTCGCACCGTGTGGGTTGTGCTTACTGGCAAGGGTGCTCAATAGCCTTCTATCATGCATCGGGCATTCATTTTGATCGAGAATGTCGCATACGATCTCGATTTGTTGGAATGAAAACCAAAGATTCCTGAACGCTCTTACGAAAAATCTCGTATAATGAATATTATGCCAACCCTCAATGGCCAAAAACTCGCAGATGAAATCGAGGCCCTTCCTCCCATGGTGCCTTCGCTGTTACGGCTGACTGAGCTCGTTGGCTCAGGGGATTATTCTCTCGCAGAAGTTGAAAAGCTGATTACCTATGATCAAGGGCTAACCCTCGACACGCTGAAGCTTGCGAATTCTGCAACGATGGTGGGGCGAGTTCGGGTGGCCTCCGTCAAAGATGCTGTGGTGCGCCTGGGTGGTGAGCGACTTTCTAAGTATCTGTTCTCTCGTTGGCTAGGTGGATCCGTCAAAGTCCCCTTGCGTACGTATGGCATTGACGCTGGTCGCTTCTGGTCGCATGGAGTGATTACAGCCTTGGCTTGTGAAGCGTTATCTGATGGCGATGAGAAAAGCATTCATTTTTCTGCCGGCCTTTTGCACGATATGGGCAAGATTGTGCTCGACCATTTTGCTTTGCGCTTGGGGATCAGCTTGGATTGGGTGCAAGTTCCTGACTCTGTGCAATTGCTCAATATGGAAAAAGATTTGTTCGGAATGGATCATGGAGAAATTGGTGCTGCAATCATGAAGAATTGGAATTTCCCTGATAGCGTAATCGATGCCGCCAATAGCATGCAAGGGCGTTCCATTTCTAATCCGATTTTGACGGCTGCACACGAAATTGATTTGTGGATTCTCGATCAAGAATTGCAACTTGAAAACCCCGTATTGCCCAGCGGAATCCCCGAGGAATTAGCAGCCAAAGTGTTGTTTGATTACCAAGCAATTCGAGCTACTGTCGGCGTTTAATCTCTTACGCCCCTGCTTATTCACGTCCTCTGCATACTCTCGTCCTCTGCATACTCTCGTCCTCTGCATACTCTCGTCATCCTCTGTTTACTCTCGTCATCCTCGCTTGGCGAGGATCTATGATAGACCGCAGTCCATTTGTGGCCAGTTTGCAAATGTAGCGCAA
>Ga0302287_10000344_pt1 | contig 25114 bp, 20 predicted proteins | sample III_Fen_E2_4_FD_200452 | JGI IMG/M metagenome (GOLD analysis project Ga0302287, IMG submission 200452) | Peat permafrost microbial communities from Stordalen Mire near Abisko, Sweden - III_Fen_E2_4 | ecosystem: Environmental > Terrestrial > Soil > Wetlands > Permafrost | place: Sweden: Abisko...
CCCGAGCTGGTGGGGAATTTAGGCAGCTTCGAGGTGAAAGATGTGAAGGTTCAAGAGAGTAAGCCTGCTACTGGCCGTAGGTTGCGCACGTGGGATCTTACCCTTTCCACCTTTGTGGGCGGTGACTTTTTATTGCCTCCGCAAGTCGTCGAAGCCATACAGGGCAAGGATACTTTGCGCACGCATACCGAAGCCGTTGCCGTGCGAGTGTTGAGCCGAGTGAATGAAAAAGATGATGATGTGCTAGAGGTGGAAGCCCCCATGAAGGATCCGCATACACCGTGGTGGGTGTGGGCAATTGTTGGAGTTGTGGGTGCTGTCGCATTATTCTTCTTAGGTAAGTATTTGTGGAAGGCTCTTAAAAAGCCAGTTGAAATTCCGGCGTTGCCTCCTTACGAAGAAGCCCTCAAAGCCTTGGCAGAACTGCGTGCGCAACGACTGCTCGAATTGGGAGACCAGGCTGCACACTTCTTTGTGCAAGGTCAAATTTTGCGTCGCTATTTAAATCGACAATTCAATGCTGACGTGTTAGATGCAACGACTTCGGAACTTGCTGAACGTGTGCAAAGTATTACGCAGCTGAGTGAGCCTATGCGTAAGGCGTGGATTGAGTATGCGCGGGAAACCGACCTAGTGAAGTTTGCCAAGTTTGCCCTTACCGAAGAAGACGTGCGCAAGTTTGAAACCTTTGCAGATCATTTCTTGCACGAAACGCGGCCGCTCTCGTGGGAGCAAGGAGCGCCCAAGCCAGGCGCATCAAAGTCTGAGTCCAATGCTGATCCATCAACGGTTGAACCTTCTAAGCAAGAGGAGGCACACTGATGGATTTCTACGGATACCATTTTCACAATCCCGAAGCATTTTGGCTTTTGCTTGCGCTCCCTATTTTGGTTTCACTGCATATTCGTTCGCTTTATCGACAAAAGGTAACGATCAAGTTTCCTGCCCTAGCCCTTGCTCGCAATGCCCAGTCCTCGTGGATGCTATGGGTGCGGCGTTGGTTGCCGCTCTTGCGTTGGGTTGCCTTTGTCTTGTTTATTATCGCTCTTGCACGTCCACAATCTCGTGAGCATTTAGAACAAACGAGTACCGAGGGTGTCGATATTATGCTCGTGCTCGATGTCTCGGGGTCTATGGATTTCTTGGATATGTTAGGGCCTGTGGAGCAAGCGAAACTTGGTGTGATGAATGCTGAAAAGATGTATCGCTCGGGTGAGTTCCGCCAGTATTCCCGCATGGGAGTAGCGAAGAAAGTCATTGAAGAATTTATCAACAAGCGCCCTTCAGATCGTTTAGGCTTGTCGGTTTTTGCTTCCGCCGCTTTCACTCAATGCCCACTCACCACCGATCATGGCGTGCTCATTGAATTGTTGCATGGAGTCAACGATTCTACTCTCGATGGACGTTCTACCGCCATTGGCGATGGCTTAATGGACGCAATATTGCGCCTTAAGGATACCAAGGCAAAATCCAAGGTCGTGGTATTATTGACCGATGGAGCCAATAATGCGGGCAACATTCACCCCCTGCGTGCAGCCGATGTGGCGCGGGCCTTGGGAGTCAAGGTGTACACGATTGGAATTGGTAAACAGTCGGGTTCGTTCTTGTGGTTCCAACAGAATCCATTTACGGGTGAGTTGAATTGGAGCGAAGTTCCCATTCCCGAGGGCGAAGGTATTGATGCGCCGCTCTTGACGCAAATGGCCGAAGCAACAGGCGGTAAGTTCTTTACCGCAAAAGACAGCAAAGAGCTCGAAGACATTTACACCAACATCGACAAGCTTGAAAAGTCCGACATTGAATCTTGGAGCTACACGCGTTACACCGAGGAATTTTACCCTTGGCTGTTGTTAGGCGCAGCGTTTCTTTTGCTTGAACTTTTACTCGCGAACACGCGCTTCACGAGGGTGCCATGAGATTTGCACAACCTTTATTTTTGTGGGGAATCATTGCCGTTCCGTTCTTGGCTTTGCTGTTTGTAGCGGCATACCGTCGCCGAGCCAAGATGACACAACGCTTTGCATCGCAAGTGATGCTAGCTCGCATTGCCACGAAGGTGAATCCGTGGGTACGCGTTGTTAAGGTTTCCCTTGTGCTCACCGCACTTGCGTTTTTAATTGTTGCTCTTGCACGTCCACAATGGGGTCGCAAGGTAGAGCTTGTGCAGCGCAAGGGGCTCGATATTATGATTGTGCAAGATATTTCGACCTCGATGCTTGCGCAAGATGTGCAACCCTCGCGCCTTACGCGCTCTAAGCATGAAATCAGTGGGTTCCTTGAAAACTTAAAAGGCGATCGCGTAGGCTTGGTGGCCTTTGCTGGTGAAGCTCGCATTCTGTGTCCATTAACACTTGACTATTCCGCTGTGCGAATTTTCTTGAACGATCTTGATCCGAGCTTTTTATTGCAAGGTACCGACATCGCTCTCGCCATGGAAAAGGCTTTGCAGGCTTTTAAGGGCGGTGGAAGCTCGTCAAAGTACCAAGTGATGGTGTTACTCACCGATGGTGAAGAACAAGATCCTAAAGCCGTGCAAGTTGCCGAAAAGGCTGCTAAGTTAGGCGTGACCATTTATACCGTGGGCATTGGCTCTCGCGACGGTGTACCAATTCCCATCGGCGCAGAGAATGGCACAGTGCAATACAAGAAAGATCATAACGGAAATATTGTGACTACACGTCTCGATGAAGTTACCCTGCAGCAGATTGCTGCGAAGACAAGTGGCAAATACTATTATGCAGGCCCTGGTGAATTCCAATTGCAAAAAGTTGTCGATGATATTGCCGCTCGTGAAAAGCGCAATCTGCAAGGCGAACAACTCGAACAATACCAAGACCGCTATCAATGGCCGCTATCTGTAGCTGTGTTGCTTTTACTTATCGAAAGCCTCATTGCAGAGCGTGGTCGCCGCAAACTCGCAACCCGCGGGAGGTTTGCATGATGAAAAGCGTAGTTGAGAGTTCTATAGTTCTAGAGTGGACAGTTGCAAAGTCTAATCCTAAAAGCATGAGAAGTTGCAACTCTCCACTCTCCACTAGGCGCACTTTGAGGGCTAGTCGAATGGGTAAAATGTTGCAACTCTCCACTCTTCTTCTCCTTCTCGTCTCCACCTCCTTTGCGTCCAATTGGTCTGCAGGCGATAAGGCGTATGCAAAAGGCGATTACACACAAGCGCTCGACTTGTATTATAAGGCTCGAACCGATGCTCCCGATGATCGTCGCTTGAATCTGAATATTGGCACCACGCTCTATCGGTTGCAGCGTTTTGATGAAGCGAAGACAGAGCTTGCACAGGCTGTGTATTCTGCCGATACCACGGTAGCTAAAAAAGCTGCGTACAATTTGTCGGATGTGAATTACCGTGCGGGTGTTGCGAATCAAAAGCCTGCAGAGCGCATTGCTGCATGGCGCGAAGCGATTGCTTTGCTCAAGAAGGCTGTAGACTTAGATCCGAAATTTGAAAACGCAAAACGCAACGCAGAATTTATTCAGCGCAAACTCAAAGAAGAGCTCGATAAACAAAAGCAACAGCAGGATCAAAAGAATCAGAGTAAGCAAGATCAGCCACCGTTAAGCAAGGCCGCTGAACAAGCTCTGGCACGTGCACGCCAAATGTGCGAACAGGGTCGCTTTGCTGAAGCAAAATCGCTCTTGGAACAAACCGTGCAAAATGATTCGACGGCATCGCCTTTGAATGCCAATGTTCAACGCATTCAAGACGTGATCGATATCTCTGCTGGCCGCGCACCCACCAAGCCAGTGAACACCTCCAACAATCAGAAAGATCTAGGGGTGATTTAAGATGAAATTACACACAAAGTATCTTTTGCCCATGGTGATTGCTTCCGCGGTCTTTGTGAATGCAAAAACGGCGCAAGAATATTTTTTGAAGTCCGCAAATCTCTACACAGATGCGGCTTACCCTACGGCGGAAATTGAGGCGCGCGAAGGCCTAACGCGCTATCCCACCGACACCAAGTTGCAGATGCTTTTGCAGCGTATTCAAGATGCAATGAAAGATCAAAAAGACAAGAACGATAAGCAGAACCCAGGGAGCAGCCAAGGGCAGTCGTCGTCTGCGAATAAAGATCAAAAGAATCAAGGTGGATCTTCGGGTGGGCAATCTTCTTCCTCTGCAGCCAATAAGGATCAGAAGAATCAAGATAAAGGCAATTCATCGCAAGCGCAGAATTCTTCGAGCGCAGCCCAGCCTAAGGATTCTTTGCAAGAAGGCCAGCTCAACAAAGACCAAGCCGAACAGCTCTTGAAAGACTTCCAAGAAAATGATAAAGATCGTAAGCGCAAAGCCCAAATGAATGGTCGTGCTGTTCCTGAAAAGGATTGGTGATATGAGTTCTCTCCAAAAAATATTCGGGATAATTCTTTGCCTAGGTAGCCTTGTGTTTACGTGGGCGCGGGCGAGTGTTGAATTCGATAAAGAGCGCATTGAAGCCGGCAAGGATTTTACTCTCATCTTTGTTGTACCAAAACCAGAAATTCCACCGAACCATGGTGTACCTAAGATTGCCGATGCTCCTGGCTTCACGCAAAAATCCATCGATAGTGCAGATGATCATGTGAATGATTTTTTCATGGGCTCTTACCAAGTTCGCAAATACAAATTCCACATGACTGCTCCTAAAGATCCTGGGCAATATCAATTGGCTATGACTTGGGAAATCAATGGCAATGTGCAAAGCTTGGGTAAAGTGAATGTGCCGGTGGCTCGCTCCCTTGATGCTTCTGCGCTGCAAGTGTTACTTACGCCAAGCAAGCGAACTGTGTACGAAGGCGAACAATTTTCTTTAGCGATGACTTTATTGACATACGAAAATTTTCAAGGTGGATTAAACCTTGGTGGCATTGACTTGGGCAATGATTTTGTTGCGCATCGCGGTGATTTGGGTGGTTTAAAATTTGAGCGTTCAAAGCGTCCTGGTGTGCAAGGTGAAGCTAGTGCAAAGATTGCGTGGGTTGCTCCCATTCGTGCGGGGGCTCTCGAAATTCCTGAATTAAAATTCAAGTATCAGAAAATGGGCGCCATGAAAGAAGTCCATAAGCAGATGGGCAATTTCTCGTTTAGTTCTGTGAGCCAGCAACCCGAAGAAGCTACTGCGACAAGCGGAAAGGTGCAGATTCAAGCGCTGCCTTTGCCCATGGAAGGCAAGCCAAAAAGCTTTAGCGGACTCGTTGGGCAATACACATTCGATGCAAAGATCGATAAGACTTCGCTACAAGTGGGCGAAGCGCTTACGCTGTTGATTAAGATGCGCGGCAATGGAAAACCCGGCGCTATTCCAGATCCTGAAATGCCCGACTTTAGCGACTTCCGCAGTGTGCCGCCCGAAACGCAATTAAACAAGACGATTGTTGATGGCATGGTATTTACGGATCGCTCGCTCAAGGTGTTCTTGTATCCCAAGAAAAAGGGCGAGTTCAAGATTGCGCCGATTCATTTCAGCTGGTTCGATCCAGCAAAAAAGAAATATGTCGAAGTGAGCTCTAAGGAATTTTCGATCAAGGTAGATAAAGGTGATATAACCCAAGCTGCAGTAAGTGGCGGGCAAAGTGTTACGCCAGTGGCCAATGTGGTTGAGCAAAAAGATATCGAGAAATTAGGTGAAGATATTCGCTTTATTCATGAGCCGATGGTGGTTCGCGATGAGTCGCAACGCTTGGTGTATAAGGCTTGGTACTGGATCTTGCTTGTGCTGCCTTTTGTGTTGGCATGGGGCGCTGGGTTGTTACGTACACGTCGTCTGCGCCAGTTAGAAGATGGTGCTTTCCAGCGTCGCACAAAGGCACAGTCTAGTCTGCAACTTGCTTGGGGCGCTGCAGCTACTGCGAAAGCAGCAGGGGAAGCAAAGAAGATGTTTGCAGAGTTTGAGCGAGGGCTAATTACTTATGTGAGTGATTTACTCAATATCGACTTAGGTGGCATGACTCGCGAGAAAATGTCCAGTGCGTTGTCAGAAGTCAAAGTTGCACCCGCACTCATCGAAGAGTTCGCCAAAATTCTCGAGGTTTGCGACCAAGCGCGTTTTAGCCCTTTAGGGACAAGCCTTGACGAGGCTTCGCGTATTGAAGAGCGAGTCAGGAAACTCACCGATGAATTCGGGAGGTTGGTATGAAATATTTAGGCGCTTTGCTTGCTTCTTTGTTGATGTTTACTGTCGCTTATTCTGCAGAAGTATGTACAACCTTCGATAATGGCGTGCAAGCTTTTAAGGCACAAGACTATTTGGGTGCAGAAGCTGCTTGGGAAACCTGTGTAGCAAAAGGGATTCATAATGCGGATCTCTTTTATAATTTAGGCAACGCAGAGTATCGTTTAGGCCATATGGGGCAAGCGATTTGGGCTTATGAGTCTGCGCTTCGTCTTGTGCCTACAAGTGCTGATTATACGGCAAATTTGCAATACGCGCAAAAGCAAATTGTCGATAAAGTAGAATCGAACGAAGAAGAAAATCCGGTGCTCATGTTCTTATGGCACGCTCACCACTCCTTGACTTTAAACCATCAGCTAGCTGTAGTGGGTGTGATTGCTTGGCTTGCTGGCATATTGATCATGATCTTTTTGTTTGTACAGCACAAGGGCGTACGTAGTGGAATCTTGGTCGCACTTTTCGTGCTGGGTGCTGTCGCTTCCATTCTTGGAATTGATGCGGGCTTTAAACTTTATTCGCTAGTGAATGATAAATTTGCCATTGTGGTTGTTAAAAGTGTTGATGTCATGAGTGGTCCTGGCGACAAATACCAGGTGCTCCATGAACTGCATGAAGGCACGCGCGTCGATATACGTAACGCGGATATGAATGGTGCAGATATACGTAGCGCAGATGTGCATGAACGGCGTGATGAATGGGTCAACGTGCGTATTGGCGAAAGCATTAATGGATTCCTTAAAGCGGATCAAATCCGCATTGTAGAGTAGCGATGGCAACGAAACTGGAAGCAATCTTGACCGAGTACAACTTGGCGAATCATAGCTTGGTAGAGGCTTATGCTGCTATCGGCAAACAGATCTCGCATAAGAATATCCAGAAGGCTCGCACAGGGAGTCGCCCAATTGGCCGTAAGATGCAGCTTCAAGTGATTGAAGCGTTGAACTTGTGTGTGAATCCAGAAAAACCTTGGGTGCGTTCCGATCTTTTTGGAAGCGTCGCCGAAGTCGCCTGAAATATTTCGAAGACTTCTTGCGGTGAAAGCGTGCGCTTAAGAGTGCGCGCTTTTTTGCGTACAATTTGTAAGAGAGCATTTAGCGCGATGCCTGGATTTAAAACCCCAAAGCCTTCTAGAATATGGCTCAACGCGTGTCTACCGCTTAACGAGCCCATGTCAAATTGAGGCTCCGAAGAACGACCAATTAACGCAGGATCAAAGGGTTGATAGCTCTGCGGATCTTTCAGTAATCCATCGATATGAATGCCGCTTTGGTGCCTTACTGCACTGCTTCCACACAAGGGCTGCTCGGGGGGGATGGTGTAGTGGGCTGCGCGTGCAACAGTCTCGCAAAGATCTTGCAAGAGTTCTAAATGATAGGTCTGCTTATGCTCAGGATAGTTTAGATGTAATGTAAGCAAGAGTTGTTCAAGTGAGGCATTTCCGCAGCGCTCACCCAGTCCAAGAAATGTGGCACTCGCCGCTTGAGCCCCATTCTCTAAGGCTTGCAGGGCATTCGCTGTAGCAAATCCCAAGTCATTGTGACCATGGAACTCAAGTGCAAGGCTTGGTAATTTAGTGTGCAAAGCTTGGCAAATATTTTGGGTGGTGCGCGGAGTCAGTAAACCCAGCGTATCCGCAATACGTAAGCGTTGCACTCCCCAAGATTGTAGGCGAACAGCATAATTTTCAAGTCGATCAATGTCGGTGCGACTTGCATCTTGTGCGCCTGCACTCACAAAAGAAAAGTGCTTGACTGCATCTTGATAAAGATCCGCTAAGCCTTGCTGCGCCTTGCTCCACGTGTGCCCCAACGTTGCGATTTGCCGATCCGAAGTAGGGAACGCAATATGAATTCGCGTAGCCCCAGCAGCAGACGCAGCATCTACATCTTCTTGCCGAGCTCTGCACCATACAAGCCAATCAACCTTCGGTTGGCTATGCATAAGCACACGCAAATCTTGCAATTGCTGCGGGTCATTTACCGGAGAACGCACCTCAATTTCACGCACACCCAAGGCAACCAACTTTTCTGCAATCAACAATTGTTCCTGCAACGAAAAGCAAACGCCAGGCGCCTGCTCTCCATCACGGAGTGTTGTATCGATTAGGTGAAAAGGGTGCATAGATACGCTTCAAGTTGAGTGTTCGATAGTTCGAGGATACAAGTGGAGAGTGTTACTACACAGTCGTGTATAAGTCCCACTAGCAAGCAAGCTTGAGTGGGAACTATTAAGTTCGATAGTGGAGAGTTGCTACGCTTCATCTTCTTTGGGGCTAGACGTCACAATTCTCCACTCTCCACTAGCCCTGCGCGTTGAGATGCATTGTGAGGATTAGACTTTACAACTCTCCACTGCATACCGTATTCGTATTGGGCTAGACGTCACAATTCTCCACTCTCCACTAGGTATGCGCGTTGAGATGTATTGTGAGGATTAGACTTTACAACTCTCCACTTGTATTTAGTATTTACGCAAGTCTCCCTTCCATCGGTAATTCACCATCCTCAATGCCATCAAGGATTGCGTCGATGCGTTCCTCGTTCATGCCGCCATACCAGATGTTATCGGGTTGCACAATCATCACGGGGCCGCGTTCGCAGACTTTGAGACAGCCGGTGCTAGACACCATGCCATCAATGCCGCGGCTGATGATTTCGTCGTTCAGGTATTGCAGTAACGAGACTGCGTTCTTCTTGTTACAGAAGCCTTGTGCTTCTCCTGTTAAGCGGAAGGAGTTGCAGACGAAGAAGTGTTTGGCGGGGACTTGCATATTGAACCTCCAGTGATGGTTTGAAGAATTTCTTGAACAAAAGCGCTGCATTGAGTCGTTGCGATTCCTGCATTCTCTAAGGCTTTTTTGGGTGCGTCACCAATTTTTGCTACGTACAAAGCGCGACAATCCGAGAGCATTTCTAAAATGGGTGCGAGCCTAGCGTCAGCAAAATTATGGAGCGGGTCAGGATTGCAATAAGGCTGAACCTTACGGGCGCCTTCCATCATGGCCATGCCGTCAAGGATTTCGTACACAAAGAAATGTTGTGCGTGACCAAAGTGTTGATCCACTTTTTGCCCATCTGTACTCGCTACCGCAATCTTCATGACATGCACCCAGTTCCTGAGCCGTGGCATTCCGTTCCACACGAAAAATCTTCTTGTGCGCGTAGTGATTTTGGCTTGCTATTCTTATGCAATTCCTGTAGCTGTTCATCAATAAATCCAGTACACTCATACACCTGCAAACCCTTGCTGCGTAATATTTCCAGGGGCTTAGGGCCCACGCCCGACACCAGCAAAACTTGCACATCGCTAAGGTCACTAGCCAGATTTTCCCAACGCGCATCACCGAGGCCACGGGGTTGAGTAGCTCGTTCACTCTGCTGACGATAGCCTTCGGGAGTGGGTTCAAAAATCATGAGCGAATCGGCTTCACCCAAATGCAGATTCACAAAAACACCTTCCTGCGAAGCAATCGCAACACGTGGTGCACCGCCTTCAAACTTAGGCTTAGACACTTCCTTCAGAATCGTTTGGAAGGTTGGATCTTCTTGCCCAAGCATTCCCGCAGCATCGGAGCGGCAACGGTTGCAGTGTGCCATCACAGGTACATAAAGCGATACTGCCTTCTTGATTTCATCCATCAATGGCGTGGTAGGTGGTTCCACATCATCAAAGAAGCTGTTCTCATTTTGCAACACAGGAATGCAGTTCATGCGATCGATTTTGAACATTGCCAAATGCTTCGCAAGTTCAGGAATATGTTGATCGTTAATGCCAGGCAGCACAACAGTATTCACCTTCACGGTAAAGCCCTTTGACTTCAAATTTTCCAGAGCTTCCATTTGCTTTTCAAGCATGATCTGTGCCGCAGCAAGTCCGCGGTATGTCTTGCGGCCGTAGCGAACCCAGGCGTACACTTCGGAAAGAATGATTGGATCAATAGCGTTAATGGTGAGGGTTACATAACTCACGCCGAGGTCTTGAAGATCTTGAATGTATGGATTAATGCCAAGTCCATTCGAGCTTAAGCAGGCAACCATGTCGGGAAAATGCTCGCGAATGCCGCGTAACGTTGCTAGGGTTTCTTCTGGATTTGCAAAAGCATCACCTGGGCCTGCAATCGCAGCCACCGAAATACGTGGATCATGTTCCACGCTGCGTCGTAAGAACTCCAAGGCTTGGTTTGGAGTGAGCAGCGTGCTGGTAACGCCTGGCCGACTTTCATTGGGGCAATCGGTCTTGCGGTTACAGTAATTGCATTGAATGTTGCACTTGGCAGCTACAGGCAGATGAATGCGGCCATGAGTGTGGCTCGCGGTCTGGCTGAAGCAAGGATGTTGTGCGGACTGTGGCATAGAGCCTCCATGAATCAAGTGCGTTAATAAGTCTTGTAACCAATAGGAGAATTGTCTTGTTGACTGGTGAGCCAAGTATTGATGATCTCATCGAACAAGCGTTGTGTGCCTTCGTAGCCCACATGCAAAAGGCGTTGCCCACCCATGCGGTCTTGCACTGGGAACCCTACGCGCACAAGGGGAATCCCTAGTTCACGCGCAACGGTGTAGCCTTTGCTATTGCCAATAAGCAATGCCGGATTATGAATCTTGCAAAGGTCGGTAATGTCTTCGTAGTCTGCTGTTCCAATGATATTGATTTGCTCTGTGCAAGGAATTCCAAGCAGTGCTTGGCGCACGCGTTCGGTGTTTCCACCAGTGGCGCAAATTACTGGAACCATTCCAATTTCAACCAAGAATTTTGCCAGTGCAGTCACCATTTCTTCATCACCAAATACAGCGACGCGTACACCAAATGCATACTTGTGGGCATCGACATAACTATCGAGAAGCCTTGCGCGCTCTTGCTCAAACTGCTTTGCAATTGGTTGCTCAGAAATTTCCGCAAGTAGATTGAAAAAATTATCGCATGCTTCAATACCAATGGGTAAACCCAAGTTTGAATTAGTGACATGAAATGTCTCTTGTAGCCATTGACCCGCAGTCACAAAATTATTTAAGCGATCTTCAAACTCAATCGTGTGCACAGCTTGTGCTGTCTCGCGAATGCGCTCAAGTGTTGTGCCGCCATTGGGCAATGCCTGCCAATCATCCCATTGCCCGTCATCTAAGGTTTGGGAATAGTCCGGGAGTATGGTTGCGTCGAGTCCAAAGCTTTCGCAGATCTCGCGCAAGTGGCGTAAATCTGCAGGGCTTACAAAACCAGGCAATAAATTCACGCGAGCGGGTAATGGCTTTGCTCCTACTGCCCCATGGGTTGCCAACTGCTGTACCAAGGCCTTGACCGCATCGTAAAATCCATCGCGATGAGATCCCTTGTAGCTCGGAGTCGAGACATGTACAAGCGCAGGAAGGTTGGTAGTGTCGGGCATTCCAATGCCCCAATCCTTGATCATACCGCGAATGTCTTCGCCCATGGTTTCCGAAAGGCACGAAGTCGAAATGCCAATGAGCTCGGGATGGTATTGCTGCGTAAGGTTCGCGAGGCCATCGAGCAAATTTTTTCCACCACCAAAAACCGCAGAAGCTTCCGAAAAGTTTGAGCTTGCAATATCAATGGGTTCGCGAAAATGTCCAATCAAATAGCGGCGCACATAAGTGCTGCAACCTTGTCCACCATGAATAATAGGCACACAGCCTTGCACACCAAGGAACACCAGCGATGAGCCCAGGGGTGCGCATACACGGCAGCTATTGCGTGTGGCTTGTGCTTCATGCTTTACGACATTGAGGTTAGATGGACTGTTCATGACTCACCTCACGGCACATCTCATTACTCATCTCATTACGTACAAACTTCCAAACGGGGCTGAGCAAACTGGCTTGCACTTCGCGAGCAAAGTAGAGAGCGCCCTCAAAGCCTGCAAGCGGTGTCTTGCGTTCATGGTTGTGGTCACAAAATCCCATGCCCATCTTGTAGGCCATGGGGCGTTCCTTGACTCCACCAATAAACAGATCTGCGTGCTTCATTTTGCAAAAGTGTGTGAGCTCGCGCGGGTTAGAGTCATCTAGGATCACCGTGCCTTCATCGCAAATGGCTTGCAAGCGCGAGTAGTCATCGCTGGTTCCTGTTTGCGAACCTACGAGCACCGTATTCACACCGATTTGGCGCAAAGCGCGTACGAGTGAAATGGCCTTGAAGGAGCCACCGACATAGATTGCAGCGCGCTTCCCTTCAAGCCTTGCACGAATGCGTACCAGCTCACTCATCACCATGCCCACTTCGCGTTGCACAAGAGTGCGAACAGTCTTTAGCATGTCGGCATTTTCAAAGTGACGTGCGATATCATAAAAGGCTTGCGCGGTATCTTCGAGTCCAAAAAAGCTTACGCGAATAAATGGAATTCCGTATTCCTCTTCCATGCGCTTTGCGAGGCTGGTCATCGAACCAGAGCATTGCACTACATTTAAGTGAGCCTTGTGAGCCCTACGGATATCTGCCACGCGGCCATCACCAGTAATTCCGGCGACCACTTCAATTCCCATTTCCTTGAGATGCTTTTGGATCATCCAAGTTTCGCCTGCGATATTAAATTCACCCAAAAGATTGATGCTATAGTCTGAGGTGGGCTTCGCAGTGGTGTCGGTTCCCACCAGGCGTGCCAGGGTGTCGCAGGCGGCGCGGTAGCCATCTTTCTTGGTGCCCTTGAATCCTTCGGATTGCACATTCATAATGGGAATGCTGAATTCAGGTTCCACTTCGCGACAGACTGCATCGATGTCATCACCGATTAAACCTGCGATGCAAGTGGAATACACAAACACCGCTTCGGGCTTGTATTGAGGAATCAGTTCGCGCAGGCACTTACGCAATTTGTCTGCACCACCATAGATGATTTCATTTTCACGTAGGTCGGTGCAGAAGCTCATGCGGTGCAATTCGCGATCCGAAGAAAGCGATCCGCGGATGTCCCAAGTGTAGCTCGCACAGCCCACTGGACCATGCACCAGATGCAGCGCGTCGCTGATCGGGTAGAGCACTACTCGGGATCCGCAGAAGGTGCAAGCGCGCTGGCTCACGGAACCCGCGACGCTTGGCTTATCGCAAACGATTGCGTCTGGCGCAAAGCCTTCGGCCACGGAAGCAACTTGCCCGCGGCGCTTTTCTAAGATGACGAGATCGTTTGCCATGCATACTGTAATGCAAAATGCTTGCCGAACTTGAGGGCTCAAATCCCAGCATTTTCAATGGGTCTACCACTTCGTCGCTCAGTTTTGGTAGGAATACAGGCGACATGTTACGTGGATGTAGGAGTTTGTGAAAGTGTTGTTGCCACTACACGTGAAGTAGCGAAGCTCAGTCCAATGGGACTTTCGTTTTACCTTTGCCAATGACCTAGTGATAAATGATGAGTGATCAACTGATGAATGTGCGAGTCGCTTACTTCTGATTCTCTTCTTCAATCGCTTTAATGCGATCGGCTTCGATTTTCATCGCTGCGTTGGCCTTGATTTGCGCGGCTGCAGGAGCATCGATCAGCGTGGCTTTTCCAAGAGCGGAAGGTGCCACTTGCGCTTGTGTGCGACTCATCATGAGAAAAGCAAAGACTAAAAGTCCAAGCAGCATGAAAATTAAGCCCAGTCCCTTTTTCATGAACCCCTCGCAAGTGTAGATCGCTTAGTGTCGTATGTAATTGAAACTAAGTTTTGCGGTGATCAAAGGGTGGTGCAGAATCGTTTTTACTGCAGATTGCCCTTGCTCGGCCCAGTGCTTAAAGAGCGTGTAAAATTCGATTTGCTCTTCGCGATTGAGGGCCAAAATCCATTGGCGCGCCTTGAGCTGGAACGAGTGTCCTTTGCCGATATAATCCCACACGTACTTGTTATAACGCTTGAGAGAATTGTAGGAAAGGTCGCCCTCTTTAAAAGCTTCGTCAATGGTTCGTGCTGCAAGCCAGCCACCGCGCATTCCTGCGGCAATTCCACCACCGGTCATTGGATCGGTTTGGTGTGCTGCATCGCCCACTAAAAGAAAATTATCGCTCACCGATTCTTCTAAAACACCACTCACAGGAACTGCGCCGCCCCAAGTGCCAAGCAGCTTCATGTTGGGATAGAGAGTTTCTTTCCACTTGAGTGCGACTTCAAGAATATTCGGGGTATTGAGTTTGGGTGTAATAAATCCAGCGCCAAAATTTGTGGTACCCGATTTTACCTTAGGGAACGCCCACACGTAGCCGTCGTTGATCGAATCGCGACCTTGCCAAAATGTGAGGCAATCGGGATTTTCGCAAACACCTTCAAGCTTGAGCTCAATAGCAGAGCACGTGGAAGGGGGAATCATGCGGCATTTGAGTCCAGTCCAACGGCCGGTAAGAGCCTCGACACCATCAGCACCAATCACCACGCGGGCTTTAATCAAATGCTCTGCGCCATCAATGATAATGGGAACTTCACGCTTGCCATTGACGACTGAGCCAACATTGGTTGCGCGTGCGGATGTCACAACTTCAGCGCCTGCAGCTTCTGCTTGCGAGGCGAGCCATGGGTCGAATTTTAGGCGATCTAACATGAGCGTTGTGCGCGGGATTTTTGCCTTGATGGAGATTCCACCCGTGGCGTGCAAAATGGCACCCGTGATATCAGTCTCGATATAGTCTTCGTTCACTGGCGCATAAATAGCAAGCTTCTCGCGTTCACCAGTAGCTTCACCACAGCGAACAGGTGCGCCGATCACAGGGCGCTTTTCAATCAATAAAACCTTGTAGCCGCGTAGTGCGCAATGCCTTGCTGCCACTGAGCCCGCCGGCCCAGCTCCAATCACCAGAACGTCGTATTCATTTTCTTTCAAGCTTCAGTGCTCCCGTCGGACAAATTCTGACACACAAGGTGCAGGCCGAGCATTTAGAAGATTCGAGAACCCAAGTAAGACCATGGAAATCGAGGGCGAGGTCTGGGCAAATGCCCACGCAACCTGCGCACACAATGCATTTGCTCTGGTCAAACAACAGATCGATATTTGGTTTTTTCGTAGCGGGCATGTGAATTCAAATTAGAAAATGAAAGTTGAAAAAAATCGGAGAATATAAGTTGAGAGTTCTAGAGTACGATAGAATAGTTGAGAGTTCGATAGTTCTATGGTGGAGAGTTGCAGCACTTCTTCTTAGGATTAGAAGTAGCAACTCTCCACTGACCATGCGCGTTGAGATGTCTCGTGCGGGCTAGAAGTCACAATTCTCCACTTGTATTCTGTATCCGTATTGGGTTAGTTGTGGCAACTCTCCACTGCTTTCTGCTTCTGTATAGGATTAGATGAGGCAACTCTCCACTGGCCATGCGTGATCTCGTGAGTCGTGTGAATTAGAGGTTACAAATCTCCACTCTCCACTAGCTACGCGTGTTGAAATGCCTTGTGTAGGCAAGAGGTCACAACTCTCCACTGGTATCTATTGTCCAATTTTCTAAAACCTTCACAAAGCCCTCTAATTGCTCCCAACTATGGCCGGCGTTGACATTGACGCGAAGCCTTGCGGTGCCTTGCGGGACGGTGGGTTGGCGAATGGGTGCTGACCAGTATCCGTGCTCGGCTAAGTATGCGCTGGCAGAGAGAGCTCGTTCGTTTGAACCTAAGATGATCGGAATGATTTGACTTGCGCTTTGCAATGTGTCAAAGCCTGCTGTGTGAAGCGCTGAGCGGAGTTTGCTTGCGAGCTCAAGGACATGGGTGCGACGCCAAGATTCTTCTTCGAGTAAGTTGATTGCACGTGCCACTGAGCCCAGCACTGATGGGGTTTGCGCGGTAGAATAAATAAAAGGCCGCGCGTTGTTTACCAGCCATTCAATCACGATTGGTTTGGCCCACACGCATGCACCTGCGCAACCCAGCGCTTTGCCCAAGGTGCCCATCACAACATCCACGCGATTTTCAAGACCCAGAGCATGCACAAGGCCGCGCCCACCGGGCCCAAAAACACCATCGGCATGGGCTTCATCTACCACAATTCCTACGCTAAACTCTTCGGACAGTTGTACGTAATCGGCGAGTGGAGCTAAATCACCATCCATCGAAAATACCGATTCAGTAAAGATCCAACCTCGGCCTGGGTAAGCTAGCAGTAAGCGTCGCAAGTCTTCGGGGTCGTTGTGTTTAAAACGGTGCAAGTGCGCACCGCTGAATTTTGCGCCATCATAAAGAGAGGCATGATTTAAACGGTCAAAGAATAAATGACAATTATTGTCCGCTAATGTGCTCACCAAACTCAGGTTTGCGGTGTATCCGCTATTGAAATACAGAGCGGCTTCAGAATTTTTCCACTGTGCGAGTTTCGTTTCTGTTTCGGCAAAAATTCCGAGAGATCCTGAAAGCAAGCGAGAGCCTGTGGAACCAGATCCCCATTGGGTTTGCGCCTTGGTGCCTGCTTCTGCGAGTGCTGGGTGATTGGCTAAACTGAGATAATCGTTGGAGGCCAAGTTGAGTAGTTTTTTGCCGTTGCGAACTACGTACATTCCTTGTGGCTCTAAGCTTGCAAGGCTTCTGTACAAACCTTGGGTTTTGCGCTTTTCAAGCAAATGGTGGTAAAATTCTGCGGGAATCATGAGCGAATAGAGCGCTGTAAAAATTCGCGCAGGGGGTGATCTTGTAACGCGTTGAAAGACCAACCATCTTTCCAGAAGGGTACTGTGCCAAGGAACGGCATGCCTGTGCGGGCTTGAATCACATGGGCATTATCGGCAGCGAGGGCGTCACGGGTTCCTTCTCCAGGTTTCGTCTCACAGAAAATAAAGCCCGCCACAGGAATGCGATGCGAAGACAAATGCTCAAGGGTCAACAATGTGTGATTAATCGTGCCGAGGCCAGGTTCTGCAACGACTAGCACGGGAAAGCTACATGTGCGGGCTAGGTCGGTCATCTCTAATTTATCGGAGATGGGTACGCGAATTCCGCCTGCACCTTCCATCACAATAAAGTCAAAATGTTTGCGGCTCGACACGAGCTTTTCTTGAATCGGCTGCATGTCAAAATGGAGGCCTTCGAAAGCGAAGGCAAGGTGCGGAGACGAAGGGCTGCGTAAGCGCCACGTGTTAGTGACATCTGCATGTCCAATGAGTTCGTGGATCAGTTGTGAGTCGCCCTCGGGATATTCATGGTCGCCAAGCCTTGCATGTCCGCACTGAATTGGTTTATAATACAGCGCACGACGTCCGAGGGATTTGAGCAACGAAAGTATAAAGCCCGATGCGAAGGTCTTGCCAACGTCGGTTCCAGTTCCTGTAATGAAAAGGCCGTTTGTGTTCACTTTGCAAAAGTACAAATCGGAAGCTATCTAGGTGCTCATCGACTTCCTCGATTAAAACTAGAGCTTCATCGGTTGGATGGTTGCCTAGGGAGTTGGGCTATTGGTGGTGGCTACTATATTTGAAGCGGTCGTCTTTGTGCGCCCAAAAGGAATCTCATGAGAGCAAATCAAAAATCCCTTTCCATGATTGTTGCGCTTGCAGTAAGCCTTGCCTCTGCGCAGACTCTCACGCTTGAATCTGCAGTGCTAGAAGCGATGAAGTCGAGCACCCAAGCTAAGATTTATGACGAAAAGCTGATTCGGTCGCGCGAGTTCGAACACGAGAAGCGCGGATCGCTCTACCCAACGGTGAGCTTGTATGGCAATGCAGGGCGCGGTGGTCAGCTGGTGCAAGGTGTAACGACTAGTCTTGATACCATCGTAGATACTACCACTAGGTATGGACTCCGAAATAGTCCTTTCGCAAGTAATCAAGTCTCAAATCTTTACTCCTACGGAATTCAAGCGAGTGGACCTTTGTTCACCTTTGGCAAAGTGAGCACCGCCATCGATATGGCAAGCTTACAAGATGAAGCTGTGCGTGCAACGGTATCGCGTAACAAACAGGAACTGCAGTTGCAGGTGATCGACGTGTATAGCAATGCTGTTCTTGCGGCAGCAAAGGTCGATGTGCTAAAGCGTTCCCGTGATCGCGCCAATGAAACCTACGTGAAACTTGATCGCGATTTCAAAGCTGGTTCAGGGCAAAAGTCCGATGTGCTGATGGCGTATTCGAGTCTCAAATCTTTAGAGCCGCAAATCATTACCGCAGAACGCGATGCAGACGCTGCACGCCGTAACCTCAATCGCTTACTGGGTCGCGACGCTTCCGATAATGCCACCCTCGACACCAGCGCAAGCTTTGCAAGCCTTGAGCAAGATGCTCAACCTTCGCGTACGAATGCGCTCGATGCCGCTTACCGTAGCCGCACAGACTTGCAAGCCCTGCAAGTGTCTGCCCGCGTGTACGAAGGCACCAGCCACATCTTTGAGGCCAATTACTATCCAACCTTGGTTTATCAAGGCAAACTTGGAATCCAAGCTTATGAACTCAAGCAATTAAGTGATTGGAAATACCGCGAATGGTCGGTTGGAGTGGGCTTCACTTGGACGATCTTTGATGGACTTGGATCCAACGGAGCCAACAAAGCGCAGGCAGCGGAATGGAAATCAGATTCTCGCGTGTTCCAGTATCAATCTGAAGAATTGCGTCGCTCCATTGAAATCGATGTGGACATGGCGCTCAAGGATCGCGTGGCTGCAGACACTTCGTTGCAGGCTGCAAAAGATGGCCGCGATGCTGCTAGCGAAGCTTTGACTTTAGTGCGTGCGAACTACCCTAGTGGTTCCATGCGTTTAACGGATGTGTTATCTGCGGAAGATGGTTTGCGCAATGCAGAACTCAGCGTTCTCTCTGCTCGTTTCAACCGAACACGTGCCATGGCAAAGTTGCGCCAGGTGCAAGGTCTTGATCTGGTTCCTGCTCAGGAGGCAAAATGAAATCTTTACAATTGTCGATCATCGTAATCCTCGCATCCATTGCATCCCTTGCGGTACTTGGCTGCAAAGGCAAGGATGCAAAGAATGCTGGCTCTGCACCCGATGCGGTGCTTTCTGTGGTTGTGGATACCATGAAGGAGCGTTCATTCCAAGATTGGGTTTCTTTCCCTGCAGACTTGCGTGGCTCTGATGATGCCGTGTTGACCTCATCGACCGGTGGCCGTGTGACTTGGGTTGCTGAGGTGGGCACTCATGTGAAAGCAGGTGACTCGCTTTGCAATATCGAAGCTGAACGTTACGCAGCCGTTGTTGCGCAGACGCTGGCTGCTCTTGATTTAAACAAGAACGAATTAGATCGCACCGAGAACAACGTGAAAGCAGGTTCCTTAGGCAAGGCCGCTCTCGACAAGGCTATGCTTGATTATGATGGTGCCAAAGTCAATGTACTGCAGGCCAAACGCGTTTACGAAGATAGCCGTTGCCAAGCTCCTTTTGAAGGTGTAGTCGTGGCGCGTTCGCTCGAAAAATTCCAAACGGTTCCCCCTAGTTCTGCCACTGTTCGCGTAGCTCGTACGGATCGTTTAGAAGCGCAGATTTCACTTCCAGAATCCGATCTAGGTGCTTACACCAAGGGCGCGAAAGCTCGCTTCTCTGTTCCGGGTTTAACGAAAGAAGAATTTGAAGGATCGTTGAAAACAGTAGACTTGGCGGTGGACACGCGTACTCGTACCGGCATTGCACGCCTTGAAGTGGTGAACCGTCACAACCAGCTTGGGCCAGGCATGGCGGGCAAAGTGCTCTTGTTGCGCAAGCAATATGCGAATGCGATTGTGCTTGCTACCACTGCGATTTTGCGCGATGAAGATGGCGCTTTTGTGATGGTGACTGATGGTTCTACTGCTCAAAAGCATCCAATCGTTCTTGGCCCCGCTCGCAGTGATTCTGTGGTGGTGCTGTCGGGAATCAAGGTTGGTGATAAAGTGATTGTGCAAGGCGGCTTCCGAGTTACGGATGGCACCAAGGTGAAATTTTAAAAGGTCGTTTTAGAAGATCATCTTAAACGGTTGCTTCTAAACGGTCGCGTCTAATAACGGAGTTTCCATGACCAAGTTTGCAGTCAAAAATCCAGTCTCAGTCTTGGTGCTGGCATTCATGCTGCTCGCAGCTGGATGGGTGGCCTACCAAGGCATGCCGAGGGAATCGTTCCCCGAAGTCAAGATTCCATATATCTTCGTGAACACGGTATTGCCTGGTGCAAGCCCGCAAGATATCGAGAAGCTTGTTACCCGCAAGATCGAAGACAAGCTCGACGGTGTGGATGGAGTCAAGAAAATTTCGAGCCAATCGCTTGAAAGTATGTCAGCCATCACGGTGGAATTTAATCCCGATGTTGAGGTAGAAACAGCACTTCGTCGTGTTCGCGATAAAGTCGATGTAGCGAAGGGTGACTTGCCTACCGAAGCGGAAGATCCGCTTGTGCAAGAATTGAATTTTTCAAGCATTCCTGTGCTCGTTATTTCGCTTACCAGCGATTACGGCATTGAACGCTTGGAACCTATTGCGGACCAGTTGAAGGATAAGCTCGAACTCATTTCTGGTGTGCTCGAAGTCAAGATTATTGGTAAGCGCGATAAGGAAATAGCGATCGATGTAGATCCGCAGAAGTTGCGCGCCTACAACCTTGTGCTTAGTGATTTGTCTAAGGCGATCCAAGATCAGCATCGCAACGTTCCTGGTGGCACGCTGGTTTCGGGTGGCACGCGCTTCTCGCTTAAAGTTACCGGTGAGCTTAAGAATGCAGATGACTTTAACGACATCGTTGTTCGCCAAGAAAATGGCCGCATAATTCGCTTGAAAGATGTGGCTAAGGTAACCTTTGGATACACTCGTGAGCCAACTACCATTTCGCGCCTCAATGGTCGCCAAAGCCTTGCGATCTCTGTCAGCAAGCGTACTGGCGAAAACCTTATTCGCATTGTCGATGACGCGAAAGACATCATTGCACAAGATCAGAAGCGTTGGCCCAAAGGCACGGAATATGATTTAACCAGCGATCAATCGAAGAAGATCAGCGACATGGTCAATGAGCTGCAGAACCATATCATCACAGGCCTTATCTTGGTGGTCTTGCTGATCAGTTTCTTCATGGGATTTCGCAATAGCTTCTTTATCAGTACTGCAATTCCGTTCTCGATGCTGCTTGGTTTTATTGTGCTCAGCGTTATGGGAATCACCTTGAACATGGTGGTGTTGTTCTCGCTAGTGCTTGCGCTAGGAATGCTTGTCGACGATGGTATTGTGGTGGTGGAAAATATTTATCGACATTATGCCGAGGGCAAAACCCGCGTGCAAGCTGCGATTGATGGTACGCGTGAAGTGATGATTCCTGTGGCGACGGCGACTGTGACGACTGTGTTTGCGTTCCTTCCGCTGCTTTGGATTCCAGGTATTATGGGCCAGTTCATGAAGTACTTGCCAATTACGATCAGCGTGACTTTGATTGGATCGCTGTTCGTTGCTTTCATTTTCAATCCAGTGTTTGCTTCGCTCTTTATGACCACAAACGCGAAGCATCACGATGAAGAAGGTGGCGGCCTTTTCTTGAAATTCCGCGCAGTGTACGTATCGAGTTTGCAGCGCTTGGTTGAGCGTCCGATCTTGGTGGGCTTAGGTTGCATTCTCTTTGTGGTGCTTGGTATTGCGGCTTATGGAGCTTTTGGCACGGGTGCTGTATTCTTCCCAAGTTCAGAGCCCGATGTAGTTTCTGCAGAACTTGAAGGACCGCTTGGACTTTCCATCGATAAGACAGATTCGGTAATGAATATTGCGGAGCGCCTGTTGAACCACATGCCTGCACAGGCGGCAGATCTTAAATCGCTAAGTACGGTGACCGGCAAGGCTAAGGGTCAAAGCTTTGGTGCATCGGCATCTGAGCCGCATAAGGGTTACTTCGATATGGAATTTGCAGACTATGAAAGTCGCAAGGTTCCTTCGTGGTTATCGATGCAGTGGATCGCAGACACACTTCCTAAGGTTGTTCCTGGTTGGAAGGTAACCGTGCAGAAGCAGCAGCAAGGCCCGCCAACAGGCAAGCCCGTCAACTTTGAAATCACGGGTGAAGATTACGAGGTATTGTCTCGCTTAGCAGATTCCGTGCAAAAGCGTTTGCACACGATTCCAAACTTGGTGAACATTGGTAGCGACTATGACCCAGCTCAACCTGAACTTCGCGTAGATATCGATCGCGATCAAACCAAGTTCCTCGGTGTTTCGACCGTGCTTGCTGCGAGTGCAGTGCGCAATGCAATTTATGGAATTGAAGCGGGCAAGTTCCGCGTAGGTCAAGATGAGTACAAGATCATGGTGCGCAACGATACTGCAAGCCGTGAATCGAAGTCTGCGATCAACGATGTCACAGTAACTCTCGAAGGCCGTAACATTCCGATCACAAGCCTTGCAAAGGTTACCGAGGGTGCCGCACTCGCGAACTATCGCCATTTGAATCGCAAGCGTACCATTCAGGTGTGGGCAGAACTTGCCCCAGGCGTGAGCGATGAGCAAAAGGTGAAAACCGCAGCGCAAGATTTGGTGACCAAGCTTGAAGCACCCGATGGCTATACCATTGCAACCGGCCTAGATAACCGCGATCAACAAAACACACAGAACTACATCTTGAAAGCATTTGCCATTGCGGTGGGCTTAGTCTTCTTAACAATGGTTGCACAGTTCAACAGCTTGTTCCAGCCGTTCTTAGTGATCATTGGAATCTTCCTTGCGTTGGGTGGTGTATTCTGGGGATTATTGATCTCGCATGTCACCTTCTCGTTTATGATGAGTGGCGTGGGAATCGTTGCGCTTGCTGGTGTGGTGGCCAAAAACTCGATTATTCTAATCGACTTTATGAACCACTTGCGCGAAGGTGGAATGCCGCTTCGCGATGCGGTGATTGAAGCGGGTAAGGTTCGTATGCGCCCCGTGCTTTTGACTGCGGTAACAGCAATGGCGGGCTTGATTCCTATGGCAACCGGCATGGGTATCGACTTTTCTAAGCTGACTTTTGTAACACGCTCTTCGAGCTCGATGTTCTGGGCGCCTCTTGCATGGGCTATTTTCTGGGGCCTTTTATTCAACACCTTCCTTGTGTTGGTCGCTACTCCCACCTTCTACTACAACTACTATCGTTTTGTGGCTTGGCTCAAGACCAAGTTTGCCAAGAAGTCCTAGCGTTCCTAGAAAAGAAACGAAATTCTCAGCAAAGCCAGTCTCTCACGGGGCTGGTTTTTTAGCTTTGGGCAATGAGTTTGTATGTAACCACAGTTCGCATGGCAAGGCTTGGCACGCTCGCGCTGTTTGCTTCATGCTCATCGCATACAGGGTCTTCGGCGAATGCTGAGCTTAAGGCGATAACTATGGTTCAAGTCAAATCCTCTGGATCCTTGGCGTACTTGGGCTCAAAGGACTCGTTAGCGCCCTTAGATGAAAAACCACTGACCGCTGTTCACTTTCATTACGACTTCGAAATCGGAGCTCATGAAGTAACGGTGGGCGAGTACCACGAAGTGTTGCAGACCTATCCAACCGAGCTTTCTTCATTAACGGCAAGCCAACCCATCACTTGGGTTTCTTTGCTAGATGCCGTGCGCTTTTGTAATGCGTTAAGCCGCAAAGAAGGCTTAGATACGGTGTATAGCTATGTGGCGATGACATTAAATCCAGCAGAAGGTGTTTCTTCGATGCAAGGCTTGCAGGCAGATTTAAGTAAGGCTGGTTACCGCTTGCCTACTGAAGCTGAGTGGACTTTTGCGGCACGTGGCTCAACGCAAAATATTTATCCATGGGGTAACGATACCGCACAAGCAACCATGAATGCAAATTCTTGGAACGCACAAAATTCAGGCTCGCAGATTCATTCGGTGGCAACCAAGACTGCGGATTCCCTTGGTGTATATGATATGGCGGGCAATGCCATGGAATTTGTGTGGGGCTGGCTTGGTACTTTGCCTGGCGATACTGTCAATGATTATGCGGGAATGCGCGACCCTGGTTCCTTGAACCAAGTCATTGTGAAGGGTGGCAGCACAGCAAATCAACGAGCCTCGTTTCGAGTCTCTGCAAGGCACGATGTATATGCGGTAGAGGTATCTTCTCGCAATTCATACACAGGCTTTCGTGTTGTGCGCGGAGCCATTACTGCACCTGGCTTTTCAACCTCGAATGGCCAAAAAGCCTCGGGCACTTCTATTCGGGTTGTGGCCTCGCGTGAGCAGGTTCGCCAATTCTTTGGAACGAGCATGGTGAAAGTGGCGATGGTGAATGGCACCAATGGCCGCTTGTCTGTGGTAGATTTTATGAGCGCTTCACCCGAAGTCATGGAGTCGTTAGATACCAACCCTTGTGCGCATCCTGCTATTTCTCCCGATGGAATGCGAGTTGCGTTCTCGACACGAGCAGAAGGGCAAAGCGGGGCTTCGCTCTTGTACCTAACGCAATTTGGAACCGGTATTGCATCTAAACTACCCATTGCTAACGGAGCTGTTCCGCATTGGCTATTCGACTCACTGAGTAACTCGCAAGAGCTTGTGTATGCAAATACTGCAGAGAGCAATCACGATTCTATAAACTGGGCTATGCAAGCGACGTTGAAGTCTTCACCGTTTTCCTTACCATACGGTAGTGAAACGATGGTTACTAGTCTCGGCGCTTTTCATTCCGGCATATCCGATGATGGTCGTTACTTAGCAACAGGCTACACAAGCCTTCGCGTGGCGGATCTGCAAAGCAATACTGTGAGCACGTATTTTCAGTATCCGCAAAATGGCAAAGACTCAAGTGCATCTACGCAAGTGTGCAATGTGTCTGTGCGGCCAGGGCAATCTCCCGATTTATTGTTCTTGGATTTTGGTTACAGCGGTCAAAGTAAAATCACAGGTAGTGCTTATGGAATCCATGGTGCATTGTTCCTCGCCGATATATCGACAGGAAATATCAATAAAGCGTTTCTGCCTCCGCACGGTTATACTACTTGGGATTATCCACGCTGGAGCAATTACCCACATTTTGCAATTTCTTCTGTAACCGATGCGAGCGATAATCATCGCGCAGTGTATGCGATTAAGATTCCCGAAGGCGATACGCTCAAGCTGTTTGAAGGTGACGATGT
>Ga0302287_10000345_pt1 | contig 25106 bp, 42 predicted proteins | sample III_Fen_E2_4_FD_200452 | JGI IMG/M metagenome (GOLD analysis project Ga0302287, IMG submission 200452) | Peat permafrost microbial communities from Stordalen Mire near Abisko, Sweden - III_Fen_E2_4 | ecosystem: Environmental > Terrestrial > Soil > Wetlands > Permafrost | place: Sweden: Abisko...
TTGTCGCTGACCTTTTGAAAGCGCATTTAAGATGACCATTGACTTTGATACCGCGTTCACCCGCCTGCTTGGACATGAAGGTGGCTACACCAACAATCCAGCCGATCCTGGTGGTGAAACGAACTGGGGCATCTGCAAGCGCAGCTACCCGCTGCTGGACATTAAGAACTTAACACGGGAACAGGCGGCGGGCATTTACTACAAAGACTTCTGGCAGCCCTTGGCCGATGCACATCCTGCCATTCGATTCCAAGTGTTTGACTTTGCGGCATTCAGACGGCCATTAGAAAACTGCAGCAGGTTGTCAAAGTCGCTGACGATGGCCATTGGGGGCCAGTCAGCGCGGCGGCTCTGGCCGCCAGGGATGTCAATGACGTACTGATGCTGTTTGTCGCCATCAGGATCAGATTTTGGGCATCACTGAGCACTTGGTCAACCTTTGGCAAAGGCTGGGCAATCCGAGCCGCCTCCGACCTCGAATACGCAGCACAGGATAACTAAACCATGAGCATCCTAGAACACCGCACGCACGAACGCCTGGCACATACCATGCAGGACCAACTGGCTGCCAAGCTGCCACAGCCGACAACCAACCGGCGCCAGCATTCCCAGCCCGTGAAAGTGGAGCGCCGGGGGCTGATTGGCCGGGGCTTTGACCTGTATCTGGACGAGAAGGAGGACTGAGCCATGGACTTCACCTCGATTGTTAAAGCTGTTGCCCCCTGGATTGGGTCAGCGCTTACAGGTGGGCCTCTGGTCGGTATGGCCGTCAGCGCTGCAGCGGACGCTCTGGGCCTATCAGACAAGACGGTTGAGTCTGTCAAGCAGGCTATCTCCGGCGCTACTCCCGACCAGCTGCTGGCGCTGAAGAAAGCTGATCAAGACTTCGCGTTGCAAATGCAGGCACTTGGTTTCAAAAACCTGGCCGATATGGAAGCCATCGCCGCTGGTGATCGTGATAGCGCGCGCAAGATGCAGACAGCAAAGCCTAGCTTTGTGCCTGCGCTACTGACGTGCTTTGTTGTGGGGGCATTCACAGCAACTCTCATACTGCTACTGAAATATGATGTTCCTGGAACAAACCGGGATATTGTGGTGTACATGATTGGCCAACTAAGTGGGGGGTTCACCAGCGCACTGGCTTTCTGGCTGGGCACCACACGAGAGTCAAGCCGGAAAACTGAACTGCTGGCGCAAAGCTCCCCAACAGACCAAAAGTAAAGTGAGTAAAAGCAACTGCCTGATATTCGCTTTTCGCCTATTCTTTCGGCGGAGCGCCGTCGGCTACGTCACATGCAGAAAATCAAAGTGGGGGAACTTCCCCCACTTTTTCTACGCCGAGCGGCACCATATCATCCAGTACGTTCCTGTTGCACCAAAACCCCAAGCCTTGCCTCCGCCCGTATTCGCCGGGCGGGTAAAGTGGGGTGGCGAGCTTGTTGGCCACTCTGGTTTTTTACCGCCCGAGGGCTGGATTGACTAGGCGTCGCAAGTGGCCCTACTGATCCTGGCAACCAGCACAGCACCAGCGTACACCGTCGCCCACCAGGTCATCGCAGCGGGGATTCAGGCAACGCCCTGTAGGTGCTGGGCCTTCAGGCTTGCGCGCACGTAGCGCTTCGTCTTGCATGTGCTCCACAACGATCTGGGCGCGGTCAATGTCGTCGCTCATGCTTTCCACCTGTCGTCAAGCTCTACGCGGTGCTCAAGCCCCAGCAGGAACATGCAGCAGCACATAGCGTGGGCTATGTGTGACAGCCCGCTCTCTGGGTCGGTATCCTCGCCCCGAAGGTAGGCAAAGATGTGACGCAATCCCGCCGCGATTAGCCGGGACTTTGGAAGCCCTTGGCGCCAGTTGTGCGCCGCATATTTTTCCGCCCCGAAGGTCAGAACTTTGGCCAGTTGTTCGATGGCGTAGGTATCAAGCAGGTCCATTCGGGGCTTGCCGCTGTCGTACTTAGTACCCCCTTCGGTTGGTGGTGTGGGGGTGGCGAGAACGGAGTCAAGAACGGCAGCGTTTATCCGTGCGCTTATCTCCTCCAAAGGCTCTGCTACATTTTTAGGAGCTGCCAGCCCTTTATATTCAGGGGCTAGAACACGGTAGGCAACAATGTCGCTTGATCCCCCTGTGTGCTTCCACCGCAACGAGCTGGCTGGGTGGTGGGCGGTACCAAGGCCATTACGCAGCCGGTAGTTAACCCTTGCGTTGCCTGGCACCAGGCAATCCCCGCCTTTCCACTCAACCCACGGGCCGCCTGCTACTGAATCTGTAGCTGCCAGCCCTTTATCTTCGAGGGCTAGAACGAATTTTGTTTTGTGATTCGGGCAATCGTCGTAATAATGTTCGCCATATTGCTCGCCGCAGTTACCACACTTGGCATTAAACCCAATACTCATGATATGTTTCCTTTCATATACGTCATCAAGGCGTCTTGCACACTTCGCTTGCCGTCGCGCCGGGCGAGGACCACCTGGTCCACAGTGCCCCGCGCGACGATGTAATGGACAAAGACATTCCGGTCTTTGCCCGCCTGCATCTGGCGCATCGGTCCAATGCGCTCGATGATCTGGTCGTGGAGGTCAATCCTCCATGTTTGGCCGAAGAACACAATCGTGTTGCAGTATTCCTGTAGCCCATCAATTCCTTCACCAATACTGGCCGGGTGGCCGAACCACACTTTACCCTTGCCTGCCTTGGCCTTGGCCAAACCGTCTGGTGTAGCTAGGTCCAGCGCGCCGGGCCACTCACACACGATGCGGTCACGGTCAGACTTGAACTCGTAGGCTACCAGCAGGGGGTCGTCACCTGTGGAGTCGATCAGTTCCTGCAAGGCGTCCAACTTCTCACGGTGCACCTCAACCCAAGTACCTTTGCCGTACTTGTCCGCATCCAAGTACGCCGCGCCGTTGGCAAACTGTAGGCACTTGTTGCTCAAGGCGGCGGCGTTGAACACCTCAACCTCTTGGCCACCAATCATGGTGAACAGCTCGCGCTCCAGCTCACGGTACTTGGTGCGTGCGGCCTTGGGCAGATCGACCTCGATCACATTGACGATTGGCTCCTTCAGGTCGAACCAGTCACGGGGGTCCAGTGTGAGGCACAGGTCCGCAAGACGTGCATGAATCTCTTCGTGCGCGTTGGGTAGGATCACCGGCACAATGCCGGGCTTGTGGCTGATCGCGTCGATCACGCGCTTGTAAGCGAACCACCGGTTCTCGAACGCAGAGTAAGTGCGCCCCAGGCGCTGGCCCTCGTCCAAGAACCAAGCTTGTCCCCACAGATCCTTGAGCCCGTTGCTGGCCGGGGTGCCGGTCAGTTGAATGAATCGCTTCACCTTCTTGTGCGCCACCTCGCCCAGGGCCTGTGAGCGCTGGGTGCCTTGCTTGAGCCTGAAGCCCTTGAGGCGCACTGCTTCGTCGGCCACCACCGTGGAAAAAGGCCACTTGGCGCCCAGTGTTTCAACCAACCAAGGCAGCTGCTCGTAGTTGGTCACGTAGACAGGTGCCGACTTGCGCAGGGCGGCCTTGCGCGCGTCTACGTTACCCACCACCGGCACCACGTCAAGCCCGCGCAGGTGCTGCCACCGGCCAGCCTCCGTGGCCCAGGTGTCGCGCGCAACGCGCAGAGGCGCCAGCACCAGCGTAGGCTTGTCTTCGCCCCAGACGTTGTGTAGGATATCTAGGTGGGTGAGGGTGAGCAAGGTCTTACCAACGCCGGGTTTTCCCCAGAACGCACAACGCGGAACATCCGCGTAGTGACCCATAACCATCTGGGCGAAAGGGCGGGGGTTGTATATGCGCAGGGTCAAGACTCCCCCTTCACAAGTGTCAATAAATCCTGCGCCACCTCGGCGGCGGGCAGTTGGATCTGTTTGGCCAGGCACTCCACGACCATGCTCAGGCATTCCATCATGAACGTCATGTCGGCTGGCAAGTCTATGCGCCCCCGGATGCAGTCGGCTACCTGGTTCAGATCGACGTGGACACCAGTGTTCATAGCGGCGCTTCCGGGCATTCGCGCCGCTGGCGCGCAGCAATCTGGCGCTCCAGCTTTTTCATTTGCTCGGGCATCAGGCGGGTGAACGGCCATGTTGGCCACTCGGGTGGGGGTTTTGGTTGGGAGGTCATTGCTACCCTCCGATGTTGTGGGCTGCTTCTATAGCACGGGCCATTTGGTAGTCTGATGGGCTGAGGGACGGGAGGGTGTACTTACCTTGATCATATTTCTTAAACCCAAGCCGCGACAACTTACGTTCACGCACTGCTTTTGTAACGATCTCTTGAATCTGCTCATCCGTCAGCGGCTTGGCTGGTGCTTATGGTGTTTCCTTAAGGTGCTTTATCCAGTCGGCTTCATAGTGCTCATCTTTCCCGTTTATACAAATGACCAAGTCGGTATAGTGGGCGTGTTTGCAGCGTTCGATAAGCCTCCTGATAGAGTTGACTTGTAGCGAGTTGAGGTCTTCTCCGGTCACAAGCCACGCCACAGACTCCAGCTCCGGCTGGTCAATGGTCGCTTGCATGGATGCGAGGGCTGCATTCACAATTTCAGTTTGCCGTTTGTTCCAGCGTGCAACTGGCAGGCTGAGTGCATCTTTCCGCTGGGTCAGAAGTTCTTTTGGTACTGCGGTCATACTGGTTCCTGTTCTGCAAGCCATCTTGCATTTTCTTCTTCAATCAGCTGGGCAAGCGACTTCTTTGACCTTGGCTCGGGATAAGCTCTACCTGCGGCTTCCATCAAAGCAAATACGTCACCTCTCATAACGTCACTCGCGGCGTAGGCTTTCGGATACCCCGTCTGGGCAAATGTCATCAGTCTTGAAATGAATGCGGGTGTCATGATTCACTTCCTTGGTGCTGCCACCCTTCTGGCACGGGTGCTGCGCCTGCTGCGGCGTAGAGCTTGCGTGCTTTTGCTCCTTCTTTCCATTGGCGGTCGTTATCGCTGCCTTTTGCGCCAAAGTTTGTCGTGCCGTTGTACCCAGCTTGCCATGCTGATCCCGGTGAGCCTTCTGGGTAAGGGTTGATAGGTTCCTTCCCCTTCAGCACCGTGAGCTTGGCTTGAAGTTCGTCTCGCTGGCCACGCATGACTATATAAGCGTCTTTGTCGATCAGCTTACACTTGGCTAGGGCATCACGCTCCTGCTCAGCTTTCGCAAGGGCTGCGCGGAGGTTTTTACACTCATCGCATAAGTCTGAGATAACACAACGAAGTTGTTCTGTTGTACTCATGGCTGGCCTTTCATTGTTTGCCTTTTTTGTACGCGGATAGCAGTTTGTGGGCCTGCTTGTCGGTCAAGACGTTCTCTTGGCGCATGCTGTACAGCGCTGAGGTAGACAGCTCGGAAACCTTTAGCGCTTTGGCCTCACTGCCCAAGCGGTTGGCAAGGGCTTCAAACAGCTTGACGAACGCCGGGACTTTGTTTGACGGCACGTAGTTGATGCGCCGCCGACCGTAGATGGGGGTGAAACCCACAGGTTGGATGCTCATTTCAGTACCTCGTGCTTACTGTTAGCTGGGGTGTGGCAAGCCAATCAACCAGTTGTTGAAGCTGGCTAAGCCAATCGGGTGCCATATCAGTTCGATTAGCAAGCTCTGCGGTGATAGCGGCGACGGCGTCAAGCATGTACTTTTTGGTGTAAAAAGGCCCGAATGAGTATAGATTGCCAGGAAGACGACACATAGCAGGCATCGTGTTATTCCAGATCATACGTAGAGTGAAAAATAGATGGCGGGTTTCCATACCCGCAACAGGGTGGAACACGCCGTTACCGTCGCGCCATTTGAACGGCTCCGCAGGTAGGTTGTCGTAGCGGGGAACGACGGCGCCAGTCATGTTCCGACAAAAGGGAGTTGCGCACCGTTTAGTAGTCATTTCAGTACCTCGTCAACTTGTTCATAGGTACCAACAACCGCGATCCGCTGGCCCAGGGCGCGCATGCGCTCGTGCTCACGGGCTTGGGCGCGCTCGTGGGTGTTGGCTGGGAAGGTCAGGATGGTGTCGGGGTTTTTGACTTCGACCCAAGTGGTGCGGTGCTTGCGGCACTTGAAGTTTTTCGTATCAACTTCGAGCGGAGGCAGCATCACCACCCTGTCAGGAGCATTCTTGCGGCCAGGCCAAACCACTTTGTTGCAGGCGCCGCCCAGTTCCTTCACGCGCTTTACGAGGTAGCGCTCAATGTCGCGTTCTTTCATAGCTGCCCCCTCACGACCACCAGCAGGCACATGGTACAGTTAAACGCCGCCAAGAGGGCCGCGTACTTAATGGGCACCAGCTTCGCCAGGTAGATGTTGGTGACAACGGAAAAATAGAGTGTAGTGTTATCGCTCATGATTGCACCACGACAAAATACGCCGCAACGATAGCCAGGACGATGATGGCAAACCACCAGCCGCGCGGCTCGCTGGTGCGTTTGCGCTCGATGCTGGAGGCGTACTCGGCCATAGACTGGTCAAGGCGTGGGGTGCGTGTGTAGCGCACGGGTTGGTCGGTGAATGTTGGCTTTGACATGTTGCTCTCCGGTTGTTACAGAAGTTATAGCTTTCGGTCCTTACTGCGCATGGGCTAGAGGATGGTTTTAGCTGCGGGCGTTGATGAATTGACGTGCGGCGTTGTAGCTGCGTACGATCTTGGGCTCTCCTGTTGGTTGTTGATGGGAGAATTGTAGCACATGCTAATACTTCGCAACTAGGGAAAACCCTAATCTTTGCCGGGGTGGCTCTTCGGAGGCACCCGGTAGCCCGCCGGGTTGTAGAACCCAGGGGTAGTAGGGGCGTGCAGTGTATGCTTGCGCGACGGGCAGTCAATGTGGCTGCATCCATCCTTTGGGGGCTTGTTGCACAGGGGGCAAGGTTCCGGTTTCTTTTTCATGTCAGTCCTTTCTGTAGCGGTAAGTCTCAAACCCCGCAGCAGCGAGCGGGATTCCCTTGGCCCAGCTCGGAGCGGTGGCCATCATTCCGGCCAGGGCTTCGGTGTTGTAGTCGTCGGTGTCGGGGGTTTCTGTGATTGCTTCATCGTGGATTTTTACCAAGATCCCGTACCCCGCTTTTTCGATAGCTGGGGTGTTGTAAAAAAACAAATCACGGGCAAAGCCCTGATTGGCGTTTTCGATAATTTTGCCCCCGTATGTCTTGATAGCGCCCCACTGCCTCGTGTATTGGTTGACCCCAAAATAGGTGATCTGCCCGTCGTCAGCCACGCTCGGGTTGATGTAGCAGAGGTAGCGGCCACTAGGCAGACGGATGCGCAACCACGCACCATCGCGGCGGGCCTTGAGGTGCTCGCCGATGGTGAAGCTCTGGCCCGGGTTGGCTATGGCGGCGCGCACTGAGTCGCCTGCGGCTTTCCAAAGTGCTTTGGTGTTGGGGTGAGCTTCACGCCAGCCCAGCACCAGAACCTCACAGGCAACCCACACCTTTTCCGGCAGGCCCAAGGTGCTGCGCCGTTGCTTCTTAAACCAGGCGTACATACCCTGGGCTTGCTTGATGGCCTCTGGGCTGGCTGCTTCCCACACAGCGGTGGCCAGCTCTTCAAGGTCCATACCGTACACAATGGCGAACGTGATGAACGCAGCGACACCCCCCTCGTACCCTAGACCCAACTCCATGACCTTGCCAATCTGGCGCATGGGCTTGGTGACCTCTTCAGGGGTGATGTTGAACGCGGCGGCGTAGGCGCGCTTATACAGGTCGGCACCGATGCCCTGATCAAACTCGGCGAACGCCTTCAACTTCCATTGTTCACTCGCCAAGAATGCAAGCCCACGGCCTTCAATGTTGGACAAGTCAGCGACGACCAGCTTCTTGCCGGGCGGGGCGATGATGCAGCCACGGATAGCGTTGGCTGTCTGCTGCATCACGTTGGTGTAGACCAAATCAGCGCAGCCAATTTTGAGAGCTTCGACCACCAGCTCCTGGGCTTCGCCGTCGAATCCCAGCTCTGGGCGAGGCAAGTTGCCCGGCTGGAATAGCCGGTGTGCGTCACGCCCAGTGCGTGAGGCCCCGCAGAACTGGGTGGTATTGCGCAGGCGGCCATCACTACTTACAGAGTTCGTCAACGCCTTGTACTTGGCGGTGCTGGTCTTGGTGGCCTCAAGACGGATGGCCAGCAGCAGCTTGACCGCTTCGGGCAGTTCTGGGTCTTCCATCCGACGGCGCAGGGTATCGGCCTTCATGTCTGGCAAGGTGACACCGTACTCAGCGCAGATGAATGCCAGCAGGTTGTCGCGCTGGCTGACGTTGGTCACGAGCCCGTTTGTTTGCTCGGTGACCTCAGCTTTCATTCGCTTTTGTTCGATGGCAACAGCCTGAATCGCGGCATTTGCCAGGTGTAAGTCAACCGCCACCCCCCGATCATTAATTCGCTGGTCAAGGTGCCAGAGGACCAGTTCAGGGTGCCCAGCACGATAATTCCAGGTTGGAAGACGTTTGCTGCTTGCACGCATGGCGATGATGTCTTGTCTGCTGTACTCAAGGAATTCGGCCCACTGTTCGGGATGTGTTTTACGGGTAGCCCTCCTGAGAGTTGAGTTCTTTGGGCGCGGCTTGCACAGAAGCATGATCAACTCCCTGCCGCGCTTGTCTTTGGCCAGGTCAGCCTCGAGACCAACGATCTGGCCAACCTTGTCCAGGCTGCCTGGCAAACCGTGCGCCATCGCCTGGATCATGGTGTCCGTGAACCGCTCAACGGGGATATCTAGACCCCAGCAGTGACGCATCAACGTGCGGTCAAAAACCGCGTTGTGAAATACCAACACCGTGTTCGGGTCGTTCAGGTGTTTGAGAGATGCAGCGCTTGGCTGCTTGCGCCCAGTCAGATCCTCAACAACGGGCTCGCCGTCGTTCAGCGCCCACTGCCAAACAATAATTTCCGTGGACTCATGCTCGGCGTATCTGTGGGTGCCTGCGCTCCTGAGGTCGCATTCGGAGAATGTTTCGGTATCCCCCCAGAGGATGTTCATACGGTCCACCCTGCAGCTGTCTTGGCGCGCACCCGCTCACCCCGTGCGGCTTGGGTAATTGAGGTGTAAGTCTTGCCGCGCGCCAGGCGAGGGTATTCTCTCCCAGCTTTGGACACCGCGCGCATGTAGCGGTCAACGCTTCGCACGTTGCCCAGGTCGCTGACTTGGTAGCGGCCTTCGTAGCCGGGTATGTCTTTCCAAATTTCCATCTTGGTCTTTCAAAAAATTAGGTTGACCCGTCAAAGTGATTACCCGCTTCAGAATTATGGCCTCGCGGTCATGGTCAGATTCACCTAGCTGAAATGTCCGGCGCGGGACCAGGTAAACCTCAATCACTTATTTGTTGCCCGGTGGAGTCGTACCGTCGCATCAAGGAGAGAGCGCCCCCGCTGTTTGGTGAGTAGCTGCAGACTTGGCAGTGGCTTATCCGACTCGCCGACTGTTCCCATTACTGGGTGTTCTGCCTCTGAACTAACTGCTGGCCCGACTAGGCCCTGCAGCCACTCACCAAACAGCCCTGTTGCCAGGGCTGCGCTCGTTATGCGAAGTCGTCGGCCCCTGCGCCTTCCTCGACGCTCTCGAACTCGTCGGCATCGGCTGGGCGGCCTGCGCTGAAGCTGTCACCGTCAGCAAAGAACTGGATGCCGCGCAACCGGGCGTTCACGCGCTGGCCAAAGTTGTTGTCTTGCGCCCACAGTTCAATCGCCGCATTCACGTAGCACCCAGAGTACGGGCGGCCCAACTTAGCCGACAGGAGGGAGCGATCAAGGTCAATCACTGTTGGCGCGGCGTTTTCCAATGCACTTGGCGACAGAAAGAAGTTGCCCGGGTAGCCGTCGTAGCTCGGTTTAGCGTCACCATCGTGCACGGCCAGGCGGTCCTTTTTTTCAAGGGCGAGGTACACGCCTTCCCACAGCGGCTTACCCGCCTTGTCTTTGCCCGTCCACTTTTCACGAGCAACCGCTTTTTGCTTTTCAATCAAAGCGTTGTACTGGGGGTGGTCTGGCGGAACAATAAGACCACAGTTATATTTTGGCTTTGCTGTGGCGTCAGCGCCAGGGATAACCGTTGCTTCAAACAGACCTTGGGCAAATGAAAGGCGCACGTTCTTGAGCAAGATGCGACCAATTGGGGTGGGTTGAGTAGTTGCCATGGTAGGGTTCCTTTAAAAAGTTAAGCAAGATCGTCAAGTGGGGCCACATCAGTGAAGTCATCTACAACCGGCGTGACCTCCAATGCCGGGCGAGAATCGGAAACAGGCGCCACGTGGGGCTTGGCTGGCGCTCTGGTAATGAGGGCTTCGACCTTGGGCCACTGGCGGGGGCCAATGACAGGGGGTGTCGCACCTGGTTTGATAGCTTTGGGTTTGCCGTCTTTGTCAAGGGCAGGGCCGAGCTTGGCTATCTGCGTGGGGCTCTTGATGCTGAAGTCGTACATGTCGGCCTCTTTCAACCGCATCGACTTCAGCGTGGCCTCGGCAACCTTGGCGTCGGCCCATGCACGATTACTTTGCTTGCCCTGCACCAGCTTGTAGCCCGGCACGCTGTCACCAGCCAGCAGACGACGCTCGACCTCGGCACGCACGGCCTTGCACCAGTCTTCGATCAGGTTGGCTTTGTCTAGGCACACTGACAGCCACAAGCTTGTCTCGTCCAATGTTTCGACAGCCTCTGACACAGGCACAACGTTGGCGTCTGCGAACTCGTCAGGACTGGCCGGGGTGTACCCAACGTCCAGCATGGTGGCGGCCACCTCAGCCCGCAATTGTGGGCAAGTCGCCTTTGCCTTGCAAAACTTACATTGCTTTTCACCGGGGCGCAAAAACGTTTCATTGAACTGCGGGTGCTCGGTGAGCGTTTCAGCGTGCAGGCAGGCAACCACGGCGGCCTTGGCTGTGTTGTGACCCCACACTTCCAGTGCTTCGACGCTCATGTCGTACTCGCTGGGCACGGCTTTGATGCGTGGTTGGCTGATGGCGATGCGCACCATGTCAAAGTCAGCCACCAGACCGTTGTATGCCTGCAACGCACCGAGGGCGTAGAGCATCATCTGCGGGTTCTTTTCGGCACTGACCTCAACACCCATGCCATATTTGAAGTCCACAACAATCAGCTCACTGCCCCGAGCAAGGATCACGTCGGCGGTGCCCCAAGCGGCGTCGAACTCAACGTCGAGGTAGGTAGAGTAGTTGACACGGATGTCAGCAAACACCACACCGTCGCTGCCAGCCAGGGCGTGCACATAGTCGATAGTCGTCTGCACGTGGCCCGCCATGTCCGCGTCGACCACAAACACAAAGCCCTCGGCCTCTATGTCAATTCCAATGAACGAGTGCGCTATGCGCCCCTGTTGCAGCGCCCAAGTTAGTACCTGGTGCGCAGCCGTGCCTTCAGCGGCGTACTTGCTGGTGCTGTTGGGCTTGCCAGCTTCGAGCACATGCTTGCCTGGGCAAAGCATGATGGACTCGAATTTGCTGGCACCCCAGGCGGAGTGTTGGGCTTCAGCCATAGACCCTCCACGCGAGCTTACCGGGCTTAAAGCTGTTGTCTTTTGGCGTCAGCAACAGTTCAGCCTGCTTTGTGGTTGGGGCGAATGCTGGGTCAGCTCTGAGCCTGGCCCCAAGTTGGCGGCGCAGCTTGCGCACCGGAAAGTTGCGGGGCTTCATCACGCCACCTCTTCCAGCGCGGCATTCACAGCGGTCAACGCGGCGAACCACTTGTCTTCAGACAGTTCCTTGAAGGTCTTGACGCCGAAGCTGGCGGCCACGGCGGCGGCCTTTTCGCGGCTCTTACTGGCCAGGGTGAACACCGCTTTTTGCAAGACAGGATATTCGACTGATTCGGAGGGCTTCTCCGAAGAGGTCGTAACCTCCGACTTTGGGGCGGGCTTGTCCTCCAGCACGCCAGCAGTGCCCGCGCTGGTGATCTGGCTCTTGTCGTCCGGATGGTTGGGCTGGCGCACCTGCTTGCCCGCTGGGATCTTGTCGGCGGGGATGAACTCGCCGCTTTCAAGGGCGATGCTGGGGACTATTTTCTTGGCCTCCTTTTTAGGGGCAACATCTTCCCCGCCGACCAGCGAAGAGCTTGGAATTTCCAGCAGTGCGGCGCGGGCTGCCTCGATGGATTTGAATGTAAGGGTGACTGTTAACACGGTGAGTTCCTTTCAGGGTTGGTAAAACATAGTGTAGCGGATGCTAAAGCGGTTTGGAAACTTTTTATGCACAAATGCGACGAAATTCAGCTTCTTGCGCGGCCCGTGTGGCAGCCTGTGCAGCCTGTGCGGCGGCCCATGTGGCAGCCCGTGCGGCAGCCCGTGCGGCAGCCTGTGTGGCAGCCTGTGCGTCCCGTGCGGCAGCCCGTGCGGCAGCCCGTGCGGCGTCCCGTGCGGCGTCCCGTGCGGCCCATGCTGCGTCCCGTGCGGCGTCCCGTGCGGCCCATGCTGCGTCCTGTGCCTCCTGTGCTGCGTCCTGTGCTGCGTCCTGTGCTGCGGCTAGTTCCGCGTGCGAGGCTTCCCCCTTTGCGTATCGCTCCACCACGTCCAACGCGGTAATGCTACGGGGGTCGGTCATCAGGTGTTGCACCTGACGTGCACACCAAACAACAAACAGCCTGATCTCTTTGTCGTGACCTTCAACAGCCTGAAGGCACCACAAGGCATCATCAAGGCCGTTGCTGTCAAGAATTTGAATCAGGGTTACAGGCTCGTCGTCGGCCTTGGTTTTGCCCAAAGTGCCGAGCAACTGCTTCCAGCCTTCGGTGCAGGGGGAGTGTTTGCGTATTTTGTTCAATGTGGTTTGCATCATGGTGAGTTCTCCTTGGTGGCTAAGTTGTTGCCTTGTCGATAGCGGCTTGGGCCTGCGCAAACGCGGTGTCAAGCTGTTCGCCGTGCGCGGTCATCACGAACTGCAGCGCCACCAGCAAGTCCTTGGCTGCCGAGATCAGCTTCGCGTTGTCATGCATGAAGGGGCTGTATGCCACCTCGGCCACCGTGCGGGTGTGATCCCCATCCAGTGAAATGACGACCGGGCGCGGCCAGACGTGTGCATCGAGGGACGGTGTGAGCGCCCAGGTGCCGGGCGTGAATTGTGGGGTGGGCATGTCGTTCTCCTGGTTGCGTTGTTGATGGCTTAAATGTAGCACATGCTAAAAACACAATGCAATAGATTCCCGACTTAAGCGTGGGGTTTTTAGCGATCTGTTGCTTTTTTTATGCTGCGATAGCTTTACAGCGTGCTAAAATTGGCGCATGAAAACACTACACCCAATGACAGTCTGGATGTCGGCGGCCACCGTCGAAGAACAGATTCTTCTCGCGTCCAAGGCTGGCACCAGTCGGGGGCATCTGTATCAGCTGTCTGGCGGCCACCGGCAGGCTAGCGCCATCATGGCGGGCAAGATTGAAGCTGCCACTGCTGAAATGAACAAGGCCAGCAAAGGCCGATTGCCCAAGGTGGTGCGTACTGACCTCTGCGAAGCGTGCCAGGTCTGCCAGTACGCGGCCAAGTGCCTGGGCTCACGGGCGGTGGTCAGCGAATTTCCAATTGTCGATTCACGTCAACTGGAGTTGCAGCTATGAGGTTTGAAAAAGTTTCCAAAGCGATTGCTGAGGCCAAAAGATTTATTGAGGCCGCCGAAAGGGTTAATCCTGCCCAGGGGATACTGTCATATATCCGTGGTGCGAAAACGGCAAACAATCGGCGTCGGCTAAACGCGCATCGCTGGATTTGACCCGCGCTTTGGCCGAAATGCGGAGCCGAGCATGACCTTCGGTTCCTCCCCCCCCGGCTGCCCTGTTCTCTGCAAATAAATGACCCCCAAACTTCGCACCGGCATGCGTCTGGCGTTGCCCAGTGGCAACACCCTAGTGCTGAAGTCTCGTGTGCGTGAGCTGTGGGTGTGTGAGCTGTGGGTGTGTGAGTTCCTGCCTGGGTGCAAGGCCCGTGGCGAGGTGGAATTCACAGGTGCCTACTTGCGCAAGTGGGGCACACAAATTTAGCAAATAGTAAAAATGGTGGTACAGTCCGAGTGCCAAACCATTACTGTCCCGCCATGGGTGGGGGTTCCGACCCGTGGACAGCGGGTAGGGTTTGGCGACTTCGGAACCCCCACCCATGACGATTTTGAAAGCGCAAAAATGTCATGCCAGCCTATTACAACGAGATCGATCCCTACGCCGCCCAGTGGATCAGAAACCTTATCGCAGCAGGGCACATCGCTGACGGGGTTGTCGATGAACGCAGTATCGAAGACGTTCACCCCATCGAACTCCAAGAATTCACGCAGTGCCACTTCTTTGCTGGAGTCGGCGTCTGGTCCCGAGCTTTGCGCTGTGCGGGATGGCCTGACGACCGAAGAGTTTGGACAGGCTCTTGCCCATGTCAGCCTTTCAGCACGGCAGGCAAAGGCGCTGGGTTTGCTGACGAGCGGCACTTGTGGCCAGCTTTCTATCACCTCATCGAACAGTGCCGCCCTGAATGCGTCTTTGGTGAGCAGGTTGCAAGCAAGGACGCAAACCCTTGGATCGACCTTGTACACACTGGCTTGGAAGCCTTGGGTTACGCCTTCGGGGCGGTCCCGTTTCCGGCTGCGAGCGTCGGTGCGCCGCACATCCGAGACAGACTTTACTGGGTGGCCAACGCCTCGGGTACAGGACTCCAAATATGCAGAGGCCACACCATGGGAAGTGGAGAACCGCAAGGCTGATTACTTGCTGCACACGTCGGCGAGTTTAGCGTCGTGGGCAACCCCCACGACGCGCGGCTACAAGGACTCGAATCTAGCGGGGTGGCCTACGGCAACCTGCAACACCAAGGATCAGCCGACCACGCAACGCGGATTGGAAACTTTGGCGGGAATGGCCAAGATAGCAGGCCCGGCCCGACTAACGGCCACTGGCGAGATGCTGACTGGCTCTACTGCCGGGATGACAAGTTCAGGTCCGTTGAACCCGGCACATTCCCGCTGGCTCATAGGGCTCCCGCCCGAGTGGGACGCCTGCGCGCCTATGGAAACGCGGTCAACGCTATCCAAGCGCAAAGCTTTATCCAAGCCGTGATGGAGACCTTGCATGACCGCCGTCACCCACATCAAACCCCACGTGTCGAACATCGTCGCACCTGATGAAATGCGCAACCTGCCCGCCTGGTTGGTATGGCGGTTCGAGTATCACGAGGGTGAGGCCAAGCCCCGCAAGATTCCCTACTACACGACGGGCGCCAAGCGCCACGGCAAGCAGGGGGAACCAGAGGACCGCCAGCAGCTCACCACATTCGACGCAGCGCGCACAGCTGCAGCCCGGCGGGGCTTCGACGGCGTGGGCTTTGTGCCCATGCCTAAGTTCAACATCTGTGCGCTGGACTTCGACAAGTGCATCACCAACGGGGTGCTGCACCCAGACCTTGAGCCCATAGTCACCAACACCTACGCCGAATATTCACCCAGCGGGGTTGGCGTCCGCGCTTTTGTGAAGGGTCAATATGGCAACTCAAAATCACATGGGGAGCCCTACGGATTTGAAGTCTTCAGCTCCAAGGGCTTCGTCACCTTCACCGGAAATCGACTCGACATCACTGACATCCTCGGCAACGAGAACAATATCGCAACCGTCGACGACGCCGTGCGTGGACTTTGCACACAGCGTTTTGCGCGTCCCCCTGGGGAGATTCACGTCAGCGCTGGTGAACCAGTGGGTCTTAGTACCCAGCAAATAGAAAGCCTGCTGGTAGCTCTCAACCCAGACATGGGCCACGACGAGTGGCTGGCCGTCGGCATGGGCCTGCACCACGAGACCCGGGGCGAGGGATTCGACTACTGGTGTGATTGGTCAGAGCTCGGGGGCAAGTTCCCGGGGCGCGATGTCTTGCTTCAGCGCTGGTCGTCCTTTGGTAAGAACCACGAGCGCACAGTCACCATCCGCACAGCCATGAAAATGGCAGGCATGGCGGTCAATGGCCCCGCCTTAATGGAAGAGTTTGATGCGCTGCCAGCCCTCGAAGATAAAGGGCTGGCAGCTACAGATTCAGTAGCGCCTACTCTCAGATTCCCAGTGCTCACCGCCAGCGAGTTCGCCAACAAGCCCGCGCCCAGCTGGATCATCAAGCACGTGTTGCCCGAGGCTGAACTGGTCGTGCTCTACGGCGCCAGCGGGTCGGGCAAGACATTCATGGCGTTGGACATGGCCGGGTGCATCGCTCGGGGGCTGCCGTGGCGGGGCAAGAAGACCAAGCAAGGCCGGGTTGTCTACATCGCCGCCGAAGGCGCCGGGGGCTTCAGGAACCGAATGCAAGCCTACGCTCAACACAACGTCATTGACCTCGACGCCTTGAACATCGGGGTCATCAACGCGGCGCCCAACTTCTTAGAAAAGATAGACGCCCTGGATGTGGCCAGGTCCATCAAGGCCAGTGGCGGTGCTGACGTGGTGGTCGTGGACACGTTCGCCCAGGTCATGCCAGGGGGGAACGAGAACGCAGGTGAGGACATGGGCAAGGCCATGGCCCACTGCAAGGGCATCCACCGGGCCACAGGCGCTGTGGTGATCTTGATCCATCACGCGGGCAAGGACAGCAGCAAAGGTGCTCGAGGGTGGTCAGGGCTGCGCGCTGCAGCGGATGCAGAGCTGGAGGCCATTCGCACGCCTACAGGGCGCATGCTGCGCTTGTCCAAGCAAAAGGACGGCGAGGACGAGCTAGAGTGGGGTTTTGACCTGGACATCGTACGTATTGGCGTCGATGAAGACCTGGAGCCCATCACCTCGTGCGTTGTGATCGAGGCGGCCATACCAGCGGTGGGGGGCATTGCCAGCCGCAAGCTGGGGGTGGTTGAGGCTGTCGTCAATGCCGTGATTCAAGAGTTCGCCAAGGCCCAGACTGAAGGCATTGAAGTTGGCCCAGTGCTGGCTGATTCAATCAAGCGCATGGACCCTCCAGCCGATGGCAAGCGGGACACCCGGCGCATGCGGGCACGCAAGGCTTTGGAGTCGCTGTGTAGTGGCGACGAGGCACCGTATTGGCTTGGTGATGATGGTTGTATTGCAATTTGCTGAAAGGGGTTTGCTATGAAACTTATTCACATGCCGAGCGCGGAAAGCGATGAAGAAAAGTACCTGTATGAGCAAATCAGAATGCTTCAGGAGGCGTATTACCTGCCACAAAACCCCTTGTTGACCGCCTTGTTGCCATTAAAAACATGGGGCAACCTCGCTACTATTTGGAGTTTGAACCGGGTTATGCGCCGTTTGTGCCGGGCAATGTGCCTCACTGAACGCGCAGTTTCGTGCGGATTGGACGATGCAACACGCAACTTTTCATGCAACTTGCAATTTATTACCGTGTTGCGCAGCTACAAAAATCGCAATGCAATGCAACACCACCCTTTGGGGTGTTGCATTTGTTGCGTGTAGCGGGGCAAATTACGTGGCGAACGTGCAAACTTTTACACACTGGAGGGGTGTATGCAGAAACTGGTAGCACTCAACGAAAACGGCAACCGCATCGGTGAAAACCATCCACGAGCCAAACTGCTGGACGTTGAGATCGATCAGGTGCACGCACTGCGTGACGCTGGTCTGACGCTCACCGAGATTGGCAACAAGATGGACATGAGCAAGGGTGGCATCTGGAAAATACTGAACGGGTACCGGCGCAGCCAAACGGTGGTGCGCATGGTTCGGGTGTCCGTACTTGGTTGATCTGCCTGTATCTTCACCCCATGGCCGATAAACACTACCCCTGGCGCACCGCCTACCTGAACGCTCTGCGCGAGCTTCCGGTGATCAAGCACGCTTGCGAAGCGGCTGGGGTGGACCGCTCAACCGCTTGGCGTGCCCGTGAGGCAGACCCAGAGTTCGCAGACGCCGAGCGCGAGGCAATGGAAGAAGGCATTGATAAAGCCGAAGCGGAGGCCTTCAGGCGGGGCGTGGTGGGTTTTGAAGAGCCCGTTGTGGACAAGGGCCGCCTAGCCTACCGCTATGAGCGCTACGTTGATCCTGAGGGTGCCGAGCACTATCGCCCGATGCTGGGCGACAACGGCCAGCCTATCCCCCTCACGATCCGAAAGCACAGCGACACCATGCTGGTGCTGGTGCTCAAAGGACGGCGCAAGAAGGTCTACGCAGACCGCACAGAACTGACTGGCGCAGAGGGTGCGCCAGTGCAGTTCGATGAAACGACGCGCAGTGCGCGCGTGGCCCAGCTCCTGGCCCTCGCAGCACAGCGCAAGACGCAACAAGATGACTTTGGGGATTTGGCATGAGTAAACTGCCTGACAGACGGTTATTTATTGACGAGCAAGCGGGGTCCGACTTGGCATGCAACATACTGGCTGAAGGGCATACCTGGGAAGCTATGCGTGATGCCGCAGCGCGTGTAAGTATGTTTTGGCCAGAAGCTGTGGGGGTAATGGCCGCACCTTCAAACAGTGGGATATCACTATCATGAAAAACTTCTACGAACGCTACCAAATTGATATCAACATCACTATTGGCCTAGCCTCCTGCTGGGTGTTCTTTGCTTTGATTCTTGTTGCTTTGTGACCCCCCAAGAAGTCCGTGCACTTGAGCGCTACCTGACACCGGCTGAACGTGAAGAGCTGAACGCCTTGGTGTCAGCCGACATCAAAGCGCGCGTATGGCGCCCACTGCCAGGCCCGCAGACCATGGCCTACGAGTCCTTGGCTGATGTCATTGGGTTTGGTGGTGCAGCAGGTGGGGGCAAGACTGACTTGGCCATTGGCCTAGCGCTTACCGAGCATTACCGCACGCAGTTCTTCCGCCGCGAAGGCCCACAACTCACTGGGGTAATTGATCGCCTGGCCGAGATCGTAGGCTCCCGCGACGACATCAACGGCAAGCCCACCGTATACCGCGACAGTGACGACAGGCTGATCGAGTTTAACTCCATGCCCAACTTGGGTGATGAAACCAAGTACCAAGGACGGCCCAAAGACCTGCTTGTCATTGATGAGGCCGCCAACTTCCTTGAGGCGCAGGTGCGCTTCGTCAAGGGTTGGGTGCGTACCACACGCCCTGGTCAACGCACACGCACGCTGCTGACCTTCAACCCACCGACCAACGCCGAAGGCCGATGGGTGATCAGCTTCTTTGCGCCTTGGCTGGATAAGCGCCACCCCATGTACCCAACAGGGCCGGGCGAGCTGCGCTACGTCTACGTGGACCCTGAGTCAGGCAAAGACGCGTGGATCACAGACCACAACCCCAGGTCGTTCGTGCTGGTGGCCGGGGAGCGCGTCTACGACTTCGACCCACTGGCGTACCGCCCTGAAGAGATCGTTCAGCCTGAATCCCGCACGTTTATCCCGTCGCGTATCACCGATAATCCGTTCCTTGTGTCAACAGGCTACATGGCGCAACTGCAGGCCCTGCCCGAGCCACTGCGCAGCCAGATGCTGAACGGCAACTTCGAGGCGGGCATGGAGGACGGCCCGTGGCAGGTGACCCCAACCTCGTGGGTTGAGATCGCCATGGCGCGGTGGAAAGAGCGCAGCCCGCGTGGCGAAATGTTGTCGATGGGGGTTGACGTGGCGCGCGGGGGCAAAGACAACACCGCGCTGTCAACCCGGCACAAGACGCCAGAGACTGACCTGTGGTTCGACAAACTCAAGTTGCACCCAGGCAGCGAGACACCAAACGGCAACATCGTCGCGGGCCTGGTAATCGGTGAGCGCAGGGACTACGCACCCATCATGATCGACGTGATTGGTGTCGGCGCCAGCCCTTACGACGTGCTCAACAGCTCAGGGCAGGATGTGTACGGCATCAACGTCAGCGAGAAGGCCACCTCGCGCGACAAGTCGGGGCGCCTGAGCTTCATGAACCTGCGCAGCCAGCTCTGGTGGCAGATGCGCGAGGCGCTGGACCCCACGGCGGACAATGGTATAGCGCTTCCCCCTGACAAGGACTTACTGGCCGAGCTGTGCGCCCCCCGCTGGGAACTGTCGGGCATGATGATCAAGGTTGAGAGCCGGGACGAGGTGGTCAAACGTGTGGGCCGAAGTCCTGACCGCGCCAGCGCCGTCATCCTGGCCTTGATCGACATGCCCAAGGTGCGCGCCATCCAGGCGTTGCGCGAACCAGACAGGCCGAGCATGAACTACGACCCATACGCTAACCTGCACAGGTAGCTGTGTCCGTAACCCCCACCCCCATCTGCACAATGCGCGAAACTGCATAGGATCACGCACATGTGTCTATCAACGTCAACCCCAAGCGTCTCCACGCCCGCTGCCGCACAGGATGTCAAACAGCCTGAGACAACAGTATTGACCGACAAAGCCAAGATGAACCGCACGAACGGTGCCGTCGGTGGGAGCACCTTGCTTACCGGGCCGAGCGGCGTAGCCACGGCCACCACTGGTAAAACCTCCTTGCTGGGCGGGTAATGGACGAGCCAATCAACCGCAGACAGCGCATGCTGGCGCGCAAGTCTGCGCTGACCACAGAACGCTCAAGCTGGATTCCACACTGGCGAGAGATCAGCGACTACCAGCAGCCCCGCGCTGGCCGGTACTTCGTCACTGACCGCAACCGGGGCGACAAGCGCAGCAACAACATCCTTGACAACACTGCAGTGTTCGGCATCCGCACACTGGCGGCGGGCATGATGTCGGGCATGACCAGCCCAGCGCGCCCGTGGTTTCGTATGGAGATCGAGGACAAAGACTTGATGGAGTCCGCTGCTGTCAAGACCTGGCTACACGAATCCGCTGGCGTCCTACGTACTATCTTTTCCGCGAGCAACACCTACCGCGCGTTGCACATGATGTACGAGGAGTTGGGGCTGTTCGGCACGGCGGCCAGCATCGTGCTGCCTGACTTCGACAACGTGATCCACCACTACCCGCTGACCGTGGGGGAGTACATGCTGGCCACCAACAGCAAGGGGGTAGTGGATACCCTATGCCGTGAGTTTCAGATGACCGTCGGCCAGATGGTCGAACAGTTTGGACTTGAGAAGTGCAGCATCAGTGTGCAGAACCTGTACGACCGCAAGGCGCTGGATACCTGGGTTGATGTGGTGCACATGATCGAGCCCCGGCGCGACCGCGACGTGCGCAAGAAAGACGGTAAGAACAAGAAGTTCGCATCGATCTACATGGAGCCCGGCAAGGACAATTACGACAAGTTCCTGGGCGAGTCTGGCTTCGACCACTTTCCAGCACTGGCCCCGCGCTGGGCGGTCACTGGCAACGATGTGTATGGTTCAAGCCCTGGCATGGACTGTCTAGGCGATGTAAAGCAGTTGCAGCACCAGCAGTTGCGCAAGGGTCAAGCCATTGACTACCAAGTCAACCCACCCCTGGCCGTGCCCGTTGGGTACAAGGAGGCCAAGGGCTCCCGGCTACCGGGCGGGGTCATGTACGTGGATAATGTGGGAACCACTGGGGGTATCAAGAGCGCATTCGAGGTCAACCTGAACCTGCAGCACTTGAACCTCGACATCAACGATGTGCGCGAGCGCATCCGTCAGGCGTATTACGCCGACTTGTTCCTGATGATCAGCAGCGATACCCGGTCTGGCACCACGGCCACTGAGATCGCACAGCGCCAAGAGGAAAAGCTGTTGATGCTTGGACCAGTGCTGGAGCGCTTGCAGAACGAGCTGTTGTCTCCGCTGATCGATACCGCGTTCCGCTACGCCAGCGATGCAGGTATATTGCCGCCACCTCCTGACGAGTTGCAAGGCATGGAGCTGAAGGTAGAGTTCATCAGCGTGCTGGCGCAAGCGCAGCGCGCGGTGGCCAGCCAGGGTATCGACCGCTGGCTGGGCACCGTTGGCCAGCTCGCCAGGCTCAAGTCCGATATTCTGGACAAGGTGGATTTTGATCAAGCCATAGATGACTACGGCGACATGTTTGGGGTAAACCCCAAGCTGATCGTGCCAGACGACGCAGTGTCCAAGGTCCGCGCAGCTCGCGCTCAAGCGCAACAAGCAGCCCAGACAGCAGCCTCTATGCCCGCCGCCGCCGCCGCCGTGAAGACCGTGGGTGACACCAACCTAGGCAACGTGTCCGAAGCCAAGGATCTGATGTCTAGCCTCATGGGTTACGGCGCACCTAGCGCTTCGTCCGTGTAGCGTGTCCGTGTGACGTGTAGCGCGCAATACGATGCGCCGCATGTCAATCACCCGTGACCCAACCGATACCGCCTCGCAAGAGCGCGAAGCCGTGCTCGAAGAGCAAAAGGCGCGTGAAATCCGCAGGCGGGAAGTTGGCGATCTGACGTGGTTGATGGCGAACGCCCAAGGCCGTCGCATTGTTTGGCGACTGCTGCAGCGCGCAGGCGTGTACATGTCATCCTTCAACCATAGCGGCAGCGTTATGGCGTTCAACGAAGGACGGCGCGACATGGGCCTGTTCCTGCTTGCAGAAACCAGCGATGCCTCCCCAAATGGGCTCCTGAAGATGATTACCGAAAACCAGGGCCAAAAATGACTGATACAACGACAGCGGAAGCCAGCACAAGTACCACCAACGCTGGGGACCAGACAACGACTGAAACCACGACCGTCGACCCGACGGCAGCCGAGGTGGCACAAACCACGGAAGACAAGACTGCGGAAACTGCAAAGTCCGCCGAGCCTGTCGTCCCTGAGAAGTACGACCTGCAGATGCCGGAGGGTGTTGAGCTTGACAGCGTAGCCGCTGACGAGTTCACAACGATTGCCAAGGACTTAAAACTCACACAGGACCAGGCGCAAAAGCTGGCGGGCGTTGCTGCTTCGATGCAACAACGGCAAGCCGAAGCCCACGCCAAAACTGTTGAGACTTGGGTTGAGAGCGTCAAAACCGACAAAGAGATCGGCGGCGACAAGCTCAATGAGAACTTGGCTGTTGCACGTAAAGCGATGGAAACCTTTGGCTCGCCCGAACTCAAGGACGTGCTGAATATGACGGGCTTTGGGAACCACCCGGCCATCATCAAAGCGTTTTACAAGATTGGTCAAGCGATCAGTCAAGACCAAATCGTTGTCGGCAAACCCAACCAGGGAACCGTTGACGATGTGGCCAAGAAAATGTTCCCCAACATGAATTAACTGAAAGGTACTTACCATGGCTGCTCTCGCTGCTCAAAATCCCACCCTGCTCGACGTTGCACGTCGGACGGACCCCAACGGATCTATCGCGGACATTGTTGAACTGCTCAACCAAACAAACGATGTCTTGACTGATATGACCTGGATTGAGGGCAACCTCGAAACCGGCAATAAGACGACCGTTCGCACCGGCCTGCCTGTCCCCACCTGGCGCAAGCTGTACGGCGGTGTTCAGCCCGCCAAGTCCACGACCGCGCAAGTGCAAGATGCTTGCGGTATGCTGGAAGCCTATGCCGAGATTGACAAGGCCCTGGCCGATTTGAACGGCAACACTGCGGCGTTCCGCCTGTCTGAAGACAGTGCCTTCATCGAGGGTATGTCCCAGACCCAAGCAACCACCCTGTTCTACGGCAACGAAGGCACCACGCCCGAAGCGTTCACCGGCCTGGCCCCACGCTACAACTCGCTGTCCGCGCAAAACGCCGACAACATTGTGAACGCCGGGGGTATTGGTTCGGACAATACGTCCATTTGGCTGTGTGTCTGGGGTCCACAGACTGGCTTCGGCATCTACCCGAAGGGATCGCGTGGCGGATTGCAAATGCAGGACAAGGGCCAGGTAACCATTGAAAATGTGGATGGCAACGGTGGCCGGATGGAAGCCTACCGCACCCACTACCGTTGGGACGCTGGCTTGACAATCCGTGACTGGCGCTACTTTGTTCGTATCCCGAACATTGATGTGTCCGACCTGAACACCGTGGCCAACACGAAGAACTTGATCAACTGGATGGTGGCTGCTTCCGAGCGCATTCCTTCCTTTGGCAAGGGCCGCGCTTGCTGGTACGTGAATCGCACTATCCGCGAAAAACTACGTATCGGCATCCTGGAAAAGATAAGCAACAACCTGTCATGGGAAACCGTGGAAGGCAAGCGCGTGATGACGTTTGACGATATTCCCGTACGCCGCACCGACGCGCTGATCAATGCTGAAGCGCTCGTGTCCTAATCACATCCTGAACTTAGAAAGGAACCCCATCATGATTTTTGATTCCCGCAATGAGTTTGCCGATGCAGTGGCGCTCAACACTGGTGCCGCTGGCACCTACCTGATCGGTTCGCAGATCGACGTATCGCTGGCCGGGGTGGCTCTTGCCCCTGGCAACATCGGTACTATCGATGACATGTACCTTGTCATCAGCGTGGACACTGGTATCGCTGCGGCTTCGGCCGGCACGGTGCAGTTCAAGCTGGTGTCCGACGACTCAGCGGCCATCGCGGTCAACGGTACGGCAACTGAGCACTTGACAACCCCCGCGTTTGTCACCGGCTCTGGCACCAGCACCGGTACGCTGAAGGCAGGCACCACCCTGTACGTGGCCGAGTTGCCCAAGGCGTTCAACTACGAGCGCTACCTGGGCCTCCTGCAATTGACTGGCACGACCGCTATCTCTGCGGGTAAGGTGAACGCATTCATCACAGGCGACCCTGCTGTGTGGGCCGCGTTTGATTCTCCTGCTCAAGCCTAACTGAGGTAAGCCCATGCAAGTCGTAGCACTCAAAGTGGGCTTCTTCGGTGGCACCTTGCGTCAGCCTGGCACCGTTTTTGATGTCCCGGAAGGCTCCAAGGCCAAGTGGTTTGCCCCGGCAACCACTGCAGCCAGTGAAGCAGCGAAACCCAAAGCCGCACCAAAGCAACAACCCAAGGCCCTGTCCGAACTTCAGGGCCAGGCCAAGAGCTTTATTGCGGTGCACAGCGAAAAGTCTGATTTGGCTTAACCCATGTCAGTTGCCTCGGTAACTACCTTCCCTTTTGAAACGTCCACCGACGTTGCGGTCACGACCTGGGCGCCCCTTCATCAGGATGACGACGGAGAAGCTGTAAGGCTCGCCGTCTATTCCGACAGATCAGTTCAAGTCTCCGGCACCTTTGGTGGGGCCAGCGTCACGATTGGCGGTAGCAACGACGGCGAGACATACCACGCATTGACAGACACGCAGGGCAACGCCCTGACGCTGACTGGTGCTGCGCTCAAGGCCGTTATCGAGCTGCCCATATTCCTCAAGCCCCGCGTGTTTGGGGGCGATGGCACCA
>Ga0302287_10000348_pt1 | contig 25024 bp, 16 predicted proteins | sample III_Fen_E2_4_FD_200452 | JGI IMG/M metagenome (GOLD analysis project Ga0302287, IMG submission 200452) | Peat permafrost microbial communities from Stordalen Mire near Abisko, Sweden - III_Fen_E2_4 | ecosystem: Environmental > Terrestrial > Soil > Wetlands > Permafrost | place: Sweden: Abisko...
GGAGGGAGTCATTTTTTAAGTCCGCATAAAAATGCAAATTGCCTCCGCCCGAGCGATCAAAGAGCAATGCGTTTAGTGTGTCAATGCTCGTGTTGATGATTGGATTGCATTCCCCTTGGGTGAATGGTCCGCTTTCCCCTGCAGCTTGTGCAAAGCATGTGCTCTCATATGTTTTCCCATTTGCACAGATGGGGGCATACACAAAAGGAATGGGGCAGTTTGATGGTTTAGGCAGGCAGACGCCTTGCTTGGGGGACGTTACTGTCGCGCATTCATAGGTGAGTTCGCTGGTATTGCAGTCAGGATACACAACACCACGAAGTGTATCAACAACAAGAAGCGTATCATGAACGAAATAGCAGTATGAAGTGGAGTCACAATTTGTATTGGAGTAGCAAGTGCTTACTGAGATTGCATTAGAAGAGAATGGGATTGCACTGGAGCTGGAGCTAGATGAGACTTGCGTTTGTGAGAGGGCTTGTGAACTGCTGATGGGATTGGTTGCGACAGGTGGATCCGTAATGCAGCCATTGAGCAGCAGGGCTGCCGGAACGATGAGCTTCGCGATTGTCTTCATGTGAGCCTCCAATAATTTCGTAAGAATCTCTGTTCACAAGATATCTCAAAGATTGGGATCTTTGGGGGTGTGAGGGCTTAATTTTGTGCTCCGCTAGTGCACACTCACATGTTGCATAAAAAAATCCCTGAGGCAAAACCCCAGGGATCCTTATAAAACAAGGCTTCTTACTTGCCCATCTTTTTGTCGACCCATGCTACCAAGTCTTTTACGGCAGCAACGGAAACATCGAATCCCTTCTTTTCTTCTTCGGTCAATTGAACCTCGAAGATTTTCTCTACGCCCTTTTCGCCAAGCACAACAGGCACGCCGCAATAGAGGCCACCGGTGACGCCATATTGGCCGTTCAAAGCTGCGGCAACAGTCACGACTTTCTTCTTGTCGAGCAAGTACGATTCAGCCATTTCGACGGCAGAGACTCCTGGGGAATAGAATGCCGAACCAGTCTTTAAGAGAGCTACGATTTCGCCGCCAGCGCCCGCGGTACGCTTTGCAAGCTTGTCGAAGGTTGCTCTGTCGAGCAGTTGCTTCAAAGGAATGCCACCCACGGAGCAGAAGTCATACAAGCCGACCATGGTGTCGCCGTGGCCACCCATGACGATTGCCTGCACGGATTCTGCAGAGACGCCGAGCTCCATTGCCACGAAGCAAGCGAGGCGTGCAGAGTCGAGAACGCCAGCCATGCCCACAACCTTATGGGAAGGAAGGCCAGAAACCTTTTGCATTGCATAGACCATTGCGTCGAGTGGATTGGTCACCACAATCACGAATGCATTAGGAGCATTTTCCTTGATGGCTTTGCCAACCTTCTCGATAATGCCAAAGTTGACATCGAGAAGATCATCGCGGGACATGCCTGGCTTGCGTGGAAGGCCTGCAGTCACGATTACAACATCGGAATCTTTTAGAGCGGAGTAGTCGTTCGAACCCGAAACAAGAGCTGAGGTTCCGAGCACGAGGCGGCCTTCCATAATATCGAGAGCCTTGCCTTGTGGCACGCCTTCCGCGATATCGATGAGCACCACGTCGCCCAATTGCTTTTGTGCGAGCACCAGAGCCATTGTGCCACCAATTTGACCTGCACCAACGAGAGCGATTTTCTTACGAGCCATTGTGTATTCCTTTCAAGTGTTTGTGTTGTTGAGAATTGTATAAAATTTTTGTGGAACAAGTATGCTTGAACATTACCAAAATGGCTTACACACTTGTAATGGGCATGGCCATGGTTCTGCCTTTAATGCGAATCCTGTCAAAAGGACTTAGTGAGAAAAGAATTGGGGCAATAACGAGGGTAATTACCAAGTATCCAAGGCTTGCGCCTGCTGAGCCCCAAAGTGAGCCCCCTTGAAGATTCGGTGCGAATAGAATGTGATTAACGACATCGGCAAGAAACAAAACGAGGCCTGAGGAAAGGACTGCTGGAAGAATTTCTTGCTGAGCAATTACAATTGCCCCCGCTTTGATATGGCTGTTGCGCATAGAGGTGCGAATGGAAAAAATCATCGTCGCTAAATCAGCAGAAGCGAGGGCTAATGTGATCTGCCATCCCATGCCTAGTCCACGCACGATTCCTGGAATCCAGCTCGCCAACATGAATATGCAAAGCGCGTAAGGTAGTCCAGCAATGAACCACGCATTGCGGCCAAAGAAAAATGTGGTGACAAGGATAACGAGTGAGGCTCCTAATATTGCTGGTAGAATCTGGGCTGTTCCATCAAGCGTCCAGCAGCCTGCCATGACTGCAATGAGAAACGCAAGCGTCATCAAGGCGGATTTCACAGAACTTAATTTGGCTCGTAAAAGCAAGAGGAGAAGGATCGCTAATGCTGGACGCAAAAATGCGAATCCATTGCTCCAGTGATTTCCAAATCCGGTTTCAATAAAGCTCCGGATCCAAGTTGTATTGTGGTGCCCAGCGGTCAATGCTGCTGCCACCGATTCGTGCCACGATGCACTACCAAACCACCAGCCAGCTAAAAGAAGAATCAGAGCGGGAATTCGAAAGCGAATAACCCATTCAGCGAATCGTTTTTCTTTGCTCGGTCGTTCGCGTAAATCCATGCTTACCTCGAGATCACTAGTTTTTGTTTTGCTTGGAACCTGCGCGGTTTTCCTCCCTGTTCTGAGGCTGAGGGGAATACGGTGCAAGTTACCACGTAATGATACAGACCATTTGCCAGCAAGCGACCCCATTGATCGCGGCCATCCCAGTGGGTTATGCCAGATTCTGCATTGCGAATCACTTGGACAAGACGGCCTTCCGAGTTGAAAATCTCAATAGACACGGGAACCTTGCTGCGGTCGGGGACATTGAGGTTGTCAGCTAAGTTCCTAAAGTAGAAAGTTGTGCCCGATTTTCCCATTGGATTTGGTGCATTGAATACCCCACTTAACCCTTCTTCTATGGTTGAAGTCAGATTCACTAGGATGGAGTCGGCGCGGCGGTTCCCGAGAATATCTTGGGCATTTACTTTAAACGTGTATGTTCCAGCCTTCCACGAATCCGTAAAATCCATGCGGGCAACAACGCGTTTGCCCGTTTCTTCGAGGAAAGGCCAAGGATGCCAAGGGTCTTTGCTTCCCACAACTTCGAAGGAAACACCTTCATCGGGCTGTTCTGTCAAGTCAATTCCTGTGGAGTCTGTGATCAACACCTCGATACACGCAGGGATGGGTAGGCGAAGCGTTGTGCCCGATTTGTAATTGCGTGCAAGGCTATCAGGGAATCCACAAGGCCTAAAACGAATGGTGGGTGGGAGTGTGTCGTGGATACTGTCTGCATAGGTTGAGGTGCCCGCGATGGCTATTTTGGCAAGGAGTCCGCGCCCCGTAATTCCTTCACTAGGTGTCCAAGACCAAAGGCGAATCTGAGCTGCCGTATCACCAAAATGAATCTTGCGGGGAGTCACAAAATCAGTCTTGAACACACCGTTGCTGTAAGGAAGAATTTCAGAATGGATTAGGCTTCCTTGATATTCGACCTGTGCAGAATACGTATCCGTTGCGCTTCGTACCTGTGAAAGCGTTCGCGTTTCTGGGCCTTCTAGAACCTGCAAATAAACTTTTCCATTTGCAGCCCCATTCGCTACCTTGCCGCTTAGAACCACATGCTGCAAGGCTTGCAGGGTATCCACGTTTTGATCTAAGGTTACCGAGGCTTGGGGTTGAGGTAGGGCAAGAACGGGTTCCCCTAGTAGTACATATTTCTCTTCGTTATAGCGATAGGGCCAATTCGTGTTGTAAGCCAAGTAGCCTCGCCCCTTGGCATTTCCTAGCGCCGTTCCCAAGGTAGACACTCCATTTACGATCGCATCTTCGAGTAGTTTGGTTGCTAAGGCTTGATTGTCAATAGGGTAGGATTCTCGCATGGCTCCAATCGATGCTATGGCTCCTTTGCGAGGGGCTGCAAGGAAAATCATGGATAGGCTGGGTGTGCCAGGTAAGTCAAAGCGGCCCACTGTGCAAGCAAAACTTCCGAGAATTGTATAGCGAGGATCGTTATCCACTTCGCTAATCGAATAGCTGCGCAGCAATGATTCATCAGCCCAAGCCGTTGGATCTCCATGACCAAAAAAGAAGGTAAAAAGAGCGCCTTGATTGATGCGTGTGATTAAGTCGCGAGCCGCTTGAGGTTTGTGATACGACATATCATTTTGGTAAGCGAGTAAGTAGAGCTTTTGTTGATCGACCTGGAATCCTTTTTGCAAAGAGAGCGATTCAATGTCGTGTGCCATTGTCTCCATTTGCTTCGTGTGATCAGGAATCTGATCGATCACGGAACCTTGCATTGCGTCATCTGCGGCGAGCAAAAGGGTGTTGCGCCAGTTGCCGTTATCTGCTTTGTTCAAGCCTTCGTAAACCGAAACTTTAGTGATGTAGTTGCTCAGGTCACCTGCGGTATTTGCTGGGATACGTCCCACATCCAAGTCGCGATCATAGGATCCATAAAACAGCGCTTCGCCAGAGTCCAGTAACGCGTAGTAGTCATCAGAACTCATGTCTTCTTTTTCGTAGGGAGGTAAAATTTCTTCGTTGACTGCGGGGCGTAAACGACGATAGTCAGCATCGCCCGCACCCACAAGCAGCACAAAGCGCAAATCCTGCCAACTGCTGCGTGCGTAGCGAAGGAAGTCTCGAATGGCCATGGGACTCATCATGCCAGATCCAAATTGCTGGTAGATGCTTTGCAAATCTACGACGGCCGTGCGCCATGTATTTTTTGTGCTCCCATCACTTCTAAAGTTCGCAAGAGATATCGCTTCATTGGCCCACTCGCGAGGTGTAATAATCACATAATCATAGTTGCCTTGTTGGTTTGCTAAGTCTTGTATGGCACCGCTAGGCAAAGGGAGCCAAGGCTTGAGGCAAGTATCTGCAATCGATTTCCACGAACCCCAACGGAATAGGTGATAGCGAATGTCAATATTAGGATCGAGTGAATCTGTGAATGTTCCTGCAGTATTGGGAATGATTCCCACCGGCTGTTGAGCAGAAAGTTTGAGTACTCTAAGGTCGGAAGGTGTGTTGCTTACCGAAAAGCTTTGTAAGCCTGTCAGCGCTCCAGGGAGTAAGGCTGAATTCGAATCAAGCCATTGAAGATTAAAGGGATATGCAATAGAAAAGCCATCGAAGCGATCGGCTTGATTGCTGTTGGGTACTGTGTTTGGCCCAATGCTCAGCGAATAAGTATTCCCAGAATTTTTCAAGTCACTTGTGGTGAGGACAAATTGATTGGATGCTTGGCGAGTTCCGGTTGCTGAAGCCGTTGTCCCATTGACAGAGAGCTGGAACTGAAGTCCTTGGAAACGGATGTTGAGGGGATTTGACGAGAGTGTTACAGCATCTTTTGTAGAGCGGTGTGGGAAAAAACCGACAGATACAAATGCTTTTTGCCCTGAAACCAATCCAGGCAAGGTCGCAACAGGGGGTGTCGTCAATTCGTTTGATGAAATGGAAATTGCGGAGAGCGTGTCTTCAATCCAACTCCAGAACCATTCGTTGCCTGAATTTTCTTCGTAGCCTGTCGATAAGCGACCATAGTACTCATCGCGTAATAGCAGATCTTTTTCCGCGCGAACATAGCGCAGGAGCTGATTGTTTGATGTTCCTCCACTGCGCGTTGGCAGTGTTTGCAGGCGTGGAGCTGTTGACCCCAAAGGCAAAACGCCAACATAAAAATCTCGTGTAAATGAAAAAGTGCTGGTAGAAAAGTAATAGTCTAGGCCTGCAACCTTATGGGCAGAATCATTTAAATCAATGCGTTTCCAGAGCGAAGTGCCACTTCCATAAAAGACGATGGTATCGCCATCATCCCATATACTATCTGGGCGGGCGTCGTTTGCACTGGTGTGGTCAAGCACAAAAACGGGCTGCTGGAATAATGGGCCGAGCTGAGGTTGCGTGGTTGCTGGAAAATCATTGAGAGTATCGGCGTTTCCGGCTGCAATGGTCAAGCGATTGAGTGCAATTCCATCGAGTCGGCCTGCTAGTTGCGTGGACGATAACATTCGTTTCATTTGAGCAAAGGTGAGCATGTACATGCCGTCTTCACTCTGTGTCGCGAGATCTCTATCACCAATGGGAATATGCATGAGCCATTCGATACCTTGGGGCATATTGCTGCTTGCGCGCCGCAGTGCATGTTGAGTTTGCTTGGTTGCGAATAAGCGTGCACCTATGGGATTTTTGACTTGTGATAATGCGCGTTTGCCCAGAGTCGTATGAGTGCTAGGAACAGAGGTGGTTGGCCATGAAATTCGCACTTGAAAACTAGAGCGCTTTTGAATGGTGCCATTCTGATTTTCGAGTAGAGGAATTGTAATCAAAACTCGACGAAGACCATCGCGCACAACGCTGGGTGAAATATCAACGGACATGGAAGGTGCTGGTAACGAATGCAAAGAGGAGTCTGCGCACTCTGCTGTGGTTGCTAATCCATGGGGCAAAATTTCTGTGTGCAAATCTTGAATTGCGATTTGAGGCATGGCTGTGCCAGGTGGCAAAGCGATGTTGTAGGAACGCACTGCATTGGGAGAGAACCAAGTCTTTCCATTACACGTGCGAGAATCCCAATTAGAGACGGAGTCTCTGAACACGATGCGGTCGATGCGATCTTCTTGAATTTCAAATGCAGAAACAGACATCGCTAGGCCTAGCAATGCTGTCGTAATTTGTCGAAAATGATGGGAAGGCAAATTCACCTAGGTGAAGATACAAATCAGGGAGTCATCCAAAGAACATGAACTTTGTTGCGTAATCCAGCTGGAACAACCGCTCCGAGCCCATCCATTAAATCGCGCAAGAATGGCTTCGGTGGCTCTGCTGTTTCAAGCTTATCGGGAACCGCATCGAGCTTGCAACGCTTGGTTAGCCACTTCACCGCGTCTTGTTGTCCACCGAGGCTGTCGATAAGTCTCAGCGCCTTGGCTTGCCTTCCGGTAAAAACGCGACCATCGGCAATAGGGCGCAAAGAATCGATTGGGATTTTACGCCATTTGGAAACAGACTCTAAGAATTGTTGATATGTATCATCCACAACGCCTTGGAAGTAAGCAACATCTTGTGCTCGGGGTGCACGCATGGGGCTTCCTGCGTCTTTAAGGGCTCCGCTGGTGATGGTCACGGCTTCGATGCCAATCTTGTCCATCAACTTTTCACCGTGCATAAATTGCGTAATCACACCAATGCTTCCCGTGAGAGAACCCGGATCCGCAAAAATATGTTCTGCAGGAAGTGCTGCATAAAAGCCACCGGAGGCGGCAATGTTTCCAAAGGAGGCGACCACAGGGAACGAATCTGCACGCATCTGTTCGAGCGCTTGGTAAATTTCTTGCGAAGCTGCGACCGCACCACCCGGGGATTCCACGCGGAGTACGATGCCCTTAACTTCATCATCCTTGCGCAGGGTTTGAATTTCTTCAAGGACTTGATCCGCAGTTGTGATCTCACCATCAATGGTGACGAGACCCAGCTCCGATTTTTTATTCAGCCCTGACTGTGGGAGCATGGAAGATAGGGTCACTGCAATGACCGAAAGACAGATGACAGCCCAAAGAGCAACAATGAACCAAAGAATCTTTCCGATACGGGACATTAAGCACCTACTTTCAAACGTGTTCCTGTTTTGACTTTTCCATCGGGAATGGAGTTCCAATCTAGGATTTGCTGAACTGTGACGCCATAACGGCGAGAAATATCCCACAAAGTATCGCCTTTGCGAACCGTATGGTACGTGCCTGTGCTCACTGTTTCTGGTGCATGCACGCGCACCTTCTGGCCAACCTTCACAACAGCTTTCGAATCCAACTTATTCCAGCGCATTAAATCCGAAACCGCAACTTGGTATTTGCGCGAAAGTACGGCAAGGTTATCGCCATCTTTGACTACGTACCATTCGGGAACTTCTGAAGCTTTATTCTTGGTCGTTTTCGAGGCGCTAGCCACTTGAATTTCATTGCTTAAGTGAGCGTTTGCAGGCAGTTTTAGCACTTGCCCCAAGGTAAGCTTTGCTTCAGCTTTTGCTTTGTTGAGTTCCATCAAATCATCCATGGAAACGCCAAAGGCTTGCGAAATGCTGTAATAGTTATCGCCAGCTTTCACTGTATAGGTTGCTGTGCCAGCTTTTGCCGATGCCGATGCCGTTGTCGCTGCAACAGGTTCAGGCGATTTACGTGGTGCACTAATCTGAATGGTCTTTCCAACGGGAAGTTTGTCGTTGCTTAAATTATTCCAAGCCTTTACATCTGCAGGGGAAACACCGAAGCGGCGAGCAATAGTTGCAAGCTTGTCTCCTTTATGCACCGTGTATTGTCCCACTTTGGGTTTCGCAGGAGCATCGCTTGCCTCTGTATTATTTTCGGCATTCGGGGGAGCCGCGCCTTGAGGCATGGGAATCAAAATAACTTGACCCACGCGAAGGTGATTGTTTTTAAGGCCGTTCACTTGTTTTAGTGATGTGATATTGAAGCCAAAAGCGCGGGCAATTTTCCCTAAATTTTCACCCGATCTTACCTTGTGCTGATACCACTTTGCGAACTTCGACTTGTCCATCTTCTCGTAGGCTTCTGTGAACTGATCCAAGGTTCCCTCGGGAATACGCAGCACATAGCCCTTGGAATTCGGAGGGGTACACCAGCGATTCAATTCAGGATTCAGATCCTTAATCACAGTAAGCGAGGTGCCCGAGGCTTCAGCTATGGACTGGAGAGGAACGCATTCTTTTACAGTGACCGTATCAAAATCTGGAAGAGGCTCTGGATCTTCCACATGGAATCCGTAGAGGCTTGGATTGTGGCCAATGATCATCGCAGCTAAGATGCGAGGCACATAATGCATTGTTTCGCGTGGAAGTTTCAAATTCCAGTAGGTACTTGAGTCGCCGACAAGTTTACGAATGCGCCCTTCTCCACAATTATATGCAGCCATGGCGAGCAGCCAATCTCCAAATTCATCGTGCAGATCTTTTAGATAACCGAGTGCCGCTTCTGTGGCTGCCTCTGGGTTCCTTCGCATATCCACCCAAAAATCTACCTGTAAACCATAGCGCTTTCCTGTACCGGGAATGAATTGCCAAAGCCCGCTAGCCTTTGCGCGAGAATATGCTTTGGTCTTGAATCCTGATTCAATAAAGGAGAGATAGATCAAATCTTCGGGCATGCCGTGTTCTTTCAGTTTGGCCAGGACCATATCATTAAAATTCTTTTTGCGCGAAAGTGACCCTTCTGTGAAGGAATGAACCCCATGCGTCAAAAAGTTGACTTCGCGAAGTACGCGTTCATTCAATTCAACTGGGAGGCTGAACTGCTTCAGATTTAGCGTATCAAGTTCTTTAGTTAGCCAAGTAAGGTCTGCGCTGTCTAAGGGCTCATCATCTACGCTGTCATCAATTTCATCGAGCTCTGTGGGCTCAAGCATATCCGCCATTTCAGGGTCGATTTTTCCTAATTCAGATAGATGCGGGTAAACGAGTTCTAATGCCTTGATGACATCCAAAGTCATTTTTTGGGCAGCAACGGAGTCTTTCGTTCTAGTGGAGTCCTCAATGTTGGCTGCGAGTTCAGATAGCGCTTGGTCTAGTGAGTATTGCGCTTCGAGCCAATCTTTCTTTTCAATAGCCTTTAAACCGGCTTTGTAAAGTGAAAACGCAGAGTGTTCTGCTTTCGCAAGATTCACTGTGTCTTCATGTGTTGGGACGATCGGCTGAACTTGCTTCGTTGCAGGAGTAGTTCGCACCACGTCTTGCGCTGGGTGCTGGGTACAAGAAAAAATGCCGAGACCTACAAGGAAAAGGGCGACCAGATTAGGGCCGCCCAGCCAGGGATTGCGTTTCCGCTGGTTATTGGTCGTAGTCAAGATCTTCGGCGTAATCCGACCAGATCTGGTCGCGTTTGAAGGATGGACGGTCGAAATCAACTTCCTCATCTTCATCTTCGCCATCTTCGAGATCGTCAAAGACCTCTTCCGGTGCATCACCGTTAGGTTCTGGTGGAAGGTCTTCAAATTCTTCGCCCTTTGGGCGACGGCCAAATTCAAGCTTTCGATTCATTTAATTGCCTCCTTAATAAAAAAGGAAGGGTGAATATTTCATGTTGCCAAACGTATAAGGCGCAGTATAACAAATCATTACAAAATTTCAACTATGAGTCCATTATTTCTCCGCACCTGCACCAGCGCAATATATACAGCAAATTCAAAAAGTGGATATGCCTAGCAATAAAAGCTTATACAATGCAAAAATCGCCCCCTCAAATTGAGACTTGTCTATCTGTTCTGGATCGTGAATCAATCTGACAGTAACTGTCAGAGTCAAGAGTCTATATTCGGATCATGAAAATTTTGCACACCTCCGATTGGCATTTAGGCCTAATGTTGGGCGAGCATGATCGACTTCACGAACAGCGGCTGTTCCTAGAATGGTTGGTGGAACGGGCTTGTGAATTGTCCATCAATGCTTTATTGGTTAGTGGCGATGTTTACGATGTGGTGAATCCATCTCTTGCTGCGCAAACGCTCTTTGCTGATTTTGTTGTGAAATTTTATGCCGCCATGCCTACTGCTCAGCTTGTTGTTATTGCGGGCAATCATGACTCTGCCGCGCGGCTCGAATTGCCCAAACCTTTTGGCGAGGCTTTGGGGCGTATTCATTTGGTAGGTCAGCTAGATGTTTCATCTGCGATCATACCCTTGCGAGATCGCCAAGGGAAGGCTTGTGCGTGGTGCTTAGCTGTTCCTTACTTGCGTCCATCGGATCTTGATTGTAAAGTTCTTGATGGTGAAACGGTTGATGAGGCTTTTATTCGTGCCGTTACGAGCCTCTACTCATCCCTTAAGCAAAAAGCGCAGCAAGCTGATTCTGAACTTCCCATCATAAGCATGGGGCATCTCACCGTAGCGGGTTCCGCGCGGGCGGGGGCAGAACGTTCGATGATTGGTGGGGTGGAATCCATTCCGGTCTCTGCTGTTGCCGATGGCATGGATTATGTGGCTTTAGGGCATATTCACCGCTCGCAAAAATTAGGTGCAGATCATGTGCGATATTGTGGCAGCCCTTATGCTGTAAACTTTGACGAACATTCTGCTCAGCATCAAATTTTGTTAATTGAACTCGCGCAGGCGGGTGGGGGAGTAATCGTTACAAGCCTTGCGGTGCCTCGGGTCGTGGACTTTTTGCGCTTTCCTAAAGAAGCCGGAACCTTAGCGCAAGTGCAAGAATCTGTGCAGCAGTTTGATTGGAAACCATACGAAAGATTACCGCGTGATTTGCGGCCGTTTGTTTTGTTTTGTTTTGTTTCAAGTGAGCAGGCGACAGATTTGCGCAAAGGTGTCGAGAATCTTTGCTCTCAATTACCCATTCGTTATGCGGGTGTTACCTATTCAAATGCGCTACTTGCATCTAATGGAACAATACGTATTGAGCATTCTGATCTTCGTTCTCTTGATGCGCCCACCGACGTTTTTCTTAAGCACATGGAGCGTCAACAAATTCAAGTTCCATCACCCGTGTTGGCTTGTTTTCGCGAGGCTGTTGCCCATGTACAGATGCAAGGTGGTGCTGCGTGAAAATTCTGCGCATCCAAGGGGAAAATATTGCGTCGCTCGTTCAGTTCGATGTGAATTTTCGCGTAGAGCCTCTAAAGTCGGCGGGGATTTTTGCGATCACAGGGCATACTGGTTCGGGCAAAAGCAGTTTGCTCGATGCCATGTGTCTTGCCTTGTACCAAAAGGCTCCACGCTTGGATGGTGCACAAGGAATTGAAATCGAAAGTCAGTTTGGACTCATTCAACAATACGACGTTCGTAACATTATTCGCCGTGGAGCAAACACGGGCTTTGCCCTAGTTGAATTTTTGGCTCGCGATGGTCAAGAATACTCCGCTCGCTGGGGTTACCGCGCCCCCTTGCGCAAAGGCTCATCGCCGCAAGAAGAGCTTTCTCTCGTTCGCCTAAGCGACCAACAAGTGCTCTGTAATGGCAATAATAAAAAGAAAGAATTTGGGCTGTTCATTTTGCAGTTTGTGGGGCTTGATTTTTCGCAGTTTACTCGCACCGTTTTACTTGCCCAAGGGCGCTTTGCTGAGTTCATTAAAGCCCAAGAAAATGAGCGCGCTGCGCTGCTCGAAAAGCTCACGGGAACGGAACAATACACCAAGATTTCTCAGTACATCTATGAACGCTCAAGCCTTGAAAAACAAGCGTTAGAGAACCTTGAAGCTCGCAAACAAATGCTTGCGACATTAGATCCAAAAGAACGAGAGTCTCGCGAAAAATCTTACCAAGAATTGCAGAAACAGATTTCAGTTTTGCACACAGATATTGAAACGAAAACATCCCTTTTGCAATCTGCAAAGCAGTGGAATGAAGCTGAACTAGCCTTGCCACTTGTTGTACAAAATCAAGAGCAGGTTCAGGCCCAATGTACAGAGCTTCAAAAGGAATTGGCGGAGCAACAAAGGAGACTAGAAGCGTTTCAGCAAGAAGCCGAAATTCTTCAACCGCAAATCGAAGCTGCTGTGGCAGCAGAGAAGATATTTGCCCAAGCGCAAGTCGTTTATCGTGGTCATTTAGTTTCGCAAGAAAATCTTCAAAAAGAAACCGATCAAACCACCCATGATTTGCAAAAAGCCGAACTGCTCTTGCAAGAAATTAAGCGCAAATCAGAAGCGAATCAAGACTACTTAAAAGCCAATGAATCATACTCGCAACTAGTCTCACAGTGGTCACAAGTCGGTTCCCAGTTGCATTTTTGTTCGCAGGCAAAAGCAGAGCTTGTGAAAATGCAGAGCGCAATAAATGAATTGACCGCTTCTGAGCAAAGGTTTCAGGTTCAGATCGATCAGTTGAATTTGCAGCGTGCAGAGCTTGTCGCGGTTGTTGGTAAGAATGGAGAAAAAGTTCTTGACGATGGGTTCATTGACGAAGGGTTCGCCCTTGCTCTCCCCGCCTTGCGCAAAGAGCGCGAAGAGTTGCAGGCAGTGCAAGTATTCTTGAATTTGAGAGATGTTGGTACTGAGATTAGCTTGCGGTTGCAAGTTCTCGACATTCAGTTTACAGAACAATCCGGTGTACTCCCTCAAGTGAAGGCTGCTCTTGAAAACGCTGAACGTATGGTGCAAAAAACTCGCATAGCTGCATCGCAGAATGTGAGTGCTCTGCGAAGTCTTTTGCGAGCCGGTGAACCGTGTCCTGTTTGTGGTGCCTTGGAACATATTGAGCATTCTTCAAGCGATGCGATGGCGCAGCTTTTGTTGGAGCACGAAAGCGTTTATCAGCAATGTTTAGCTGGAGTAAATGAGATTAATGAAGCGCTGCTGAAGGTCGATCAAGAGCGCAAGCATCTAGCCAAACAGCTCAAGCAAAATCAAGAGAATATTACAGCCCTTGGCGAGCTTTCTCAAAGCGAAAAGGAACGCGCAGAAGCCGTAGAACAAGCGCAACGCTCAACGTATTTTAAAGATCGATTGTTGCAAGTTTCTGAACGTGAAAATGCATTTGTGAAAATGGCAAATATTGCGGAGCAGCTTTCTAAGCTTCGCGCGCAAGGGACAGAGCTGCATGCCCGCATGTCAACGCTTTTGCAAACGCAAGGAAATCAGAAAGGTCAACTCGATGTTGCTCTTCAGAATTTACACCTGTTGATTCCAAATGAGAATTGGCAGCAACAATGGGAGCTTGACCCCAATGCTTTTCTACAACAGTTGGGAACCAAGGTTAAACAAATTATGGTGGCTCAAGACGCTTTGCAAGCTTGTGTGTCTGAACAAGCTCGTGCAGAGCAATCCCTTGCGACCCTGCAGCCCATTTTAATTCAACGCAAGGAACAGCTTTCGGCAAGCAAGATCCTGGTTGAACAATCGATCCACTCACTGAAGGTTGCAGAAGACCATGTGCGATCTTTCTTTGCGGGGAAAACGTGGCAGATGGTTCGCGACGATATGAGTCTTCGCATGAATACCGCGCGTCATGATCATTCGAAGAAACGCGATGAAGAATCTGTTGTTACAGCAGAAAAAGCGACGTTGTTAGAGAGATATAACGCTCTAAATATTGCCGTGCAAAAAGCCCGAAATGCTTTGGAGCCATTGGCCCCGGAATCTTCTGCGGCATCAGTTTGCGCGGCGCTGGAACAAGAGTATGACGCATGCCAAAAGAGTTTTGAAGATGCGCATCGTCTGAGTGCAGAGCATAAAGCCATTTTAGAAACCGACAACTCTTCTCTCGCCCAAGCCGGAGATTTGCTCAAGCAGATCGAGGCGCAAAGTCCTATCGCAAAGCAGTGGATGCAGCTCAATGAATGGGTTGGATCATCGAGTGGAGATAAGTTCAAAAAAATCGCGCAAGAGTTTACTCTTGATCAATTGCTAGCGAATGCAAACGCCCAGCTTGCCAATATTACCAAGCGTTACCAGCTCAAAAGCTTTGGAGGGGGAATGCATTTCGGCGTTCTCGATCAAGAACAATTTGGGGAGCTCAGACCTGTGCATACATTGTCGGGTGGGGAATCGTTTATTGTCTCGTTAGCTCTTGCGTTAGGCTTATCGGAAATGGCTTCCAGCGAGATTCATATCGAGTCTCTCTTCATTGATGAAGGCTTTGGAACACTTGATTCTACAACGCTTCAGAGTGTCATGACGGCTCTTGCTGGCTTGCATTCCCAAGGTCGTCAAGTGGGGCTAATCACCCATGTCGAAGAGATGAAACAACAGATTCCTGTTCGAATTGAGATCACTCACGAAAGCCAGGGCGCGAGCCGTGTTAGCGTTATAGGGTGATTGTGAGGGGATATCGTTGCTGGGTGATGGCGAGGGAAGATGTGTGTAAATAAGCAACTGAATTTGTACATTGAGTTTAGGGCGCATCGAAAAATTACTTTGCGTTCATGGAATCGCGCACCACGAAGCCATGGATGGCGGAGTAGCACTTGCGAATGCGAGCCCGTAGGGCATGATGCAGGACGCATCATGTGAAAGTCGAGCAGAAGCAGAAATGAGGATTGGTGAATACTAGAGGTATTTACCAATTCGAATGACGAACTTATGCGATGTGCTCTTGCCGATTTCATAGAAAATGAATTTTTACAGGTGCCCTTTATGCCTATGCGTTTTTTTGCTTTTTTGCTTTGTATCTGCTGCGTTGCTTTTGCCGAGCCAAATACAACAGCGGCTCCGAAAGACACTGCCATTGTCCAGAAGCACCAGCGTGCTGCTTGGATTACCTTGGAAGGCGAGGTGGATCAAGGCATGGCAGATTACACCAAGCGTGCCATCGCTAAGGCTCTTGTGGGTAATCCTGATGTGATCGTTTTTGAGATCAATACCTTTGGTGGATTGCTTGCCGCAGCGTTTCAAATTGTGGATACCATAACAGCAATTCGTGATATTCCTACTGTGGCTTTCGTGAGCCAAAAAGCAATTTCTGCTGGAGCTTTGATCGCGCTTTCATGCAATCGCCTGTACATGAAACCTGCGACGACAATTGGCGACTGCGCTCCGATTTTGCAGAGTGAAAGTGGTCCAGAAATTTTGGGCGAAAAGATTCAATCTCCACTGCGTGCTAAGTTTCGCAACCTCGCACAGCGCAATGGCTATCCTGAGTTGTTGACGCAAGCAATGGTAACGCCAGGTTTAGAAGTGATGCAACTTTGGCACCAGGATTCCATTATCTATTTGACTCCCGATGAATTTGATGGACTCTCCGATGAAGAAAAAGATTTTTGGAAAGATCATCGCAAAATTGTTCATGATGGTGAGTTGCTCACAATGACCGATGTCGAGGCGGTGGATTTAGGCTTTTCGGAAGCGACTGAAGAGACCGAAGCAGACTTTAAACAAGATTATGGAATCAGTGAGGTGAATCGCATCGAGGTCTCGTGGGCTGAAAACTTGGCGCGCTTTTTGGCGACGATTTCTCCACTGTTGATGATGCTTGCTTTTGGCGCGTTGTATATGGAGTTCCAGACTCCAGGCTTCGGTTTCTTTGGAATGGCGGCGATTGGTTTGTTCGCAATCGTTTTTGGTGGACAATACGTGAGTGGCCTTGCGGATAAATTGCCGCTCGTGCTTTTGTGCATTGGTGTGCTGTTCATCTTTATTGAAATTTTGTTTTTCCCTGGCACTTGGATCGCTGGGCTTGCAAGCATTGGGATCATTGCTGCTGCGCTAGTTTTGCTATTGCGCGATGTGCCTTCTAATTTGCCTATTCCCGCTTGGAAAGGCGTGCCTTTAGATACCATGACGTGGGCGCTTGTATTGGTGCTGGGTTCCGCTTTGGCTGCAATGATTATTCCTGTGCTAGCAAGTCGCTATCTCTTGCCTCGCTTACCCAAATCCATGAGTCCCATGCTTTCGAGCGAACTTAACGACGCGCAATCTCCACGCGAATCTCAAGCAGATATTGTGCCCATTGGAACCGTGGGTGAAGCCCTTTCACACCTGAAGCTTGCTGGGCGCGCGCGTTTTGGTGAGGTGAATGTCGAGGTGAATTCTCGCAGTGAATTTTTGGATAAGGGTGTGGCAGTTCGCGTGGTTGCTATAGAGAATGGCCGCATTGTCGTTGTGCGCAATGAGGTGAAGAACGTATGATGCACGGATATATTTTTCCAATCGTTTTGCAGATTGTTTTCTTTGTTGTACTCGTGCTTGAATTTATTTTGCCATCGGCTGGTGTGCTTACTGCAGTCTCGCTTGTTGCACTGGTCGCCAGTTGGGTTTTGGTTTTGCAGTCTAGTATCTCGTGGCTTTTTTCTGTGGTGTTAGTTGCCGATGTGATCTTGATTCCGGTCACGCTTTTTGTGGGTTTTCGGCTCATGCAAAAATCACCCATGGCCAATCATCAAGAGCTTTCTCATGCCGATGGATTTCTAACACAACCGGATCTGCCTGCGCTGTGGGTTGGCCGCGAAGCCTTGGTACACAGCCAGTTGAAGCTGGGTGGCAAGGTGGAACTCGACGGTGAAATCTTTGAAGCCCTGAGCACCGGAGAATATTTGGATCCAGGTACGCGAGTGCGGATCATTAGTGTTTCACAACATCGACTGATCGTTGAACGAGTATTCGAACAAAGTATCATTGAACAAATTCCCAAGGAGACATCAACATGATGCCATTTCTTCTCATTGCTGGCGGTATCGTTGGCCTAGTCGTAGTCATATTCCTGCTGCAGTTCATTGGCCTGTATTTGCAGGCCTTGTTCTCTGGCGCGAACGTCTCGATCTTTAGCCTCGTGGGCATGCGTATTCGCAAGGTTCCACCGCGCATCATTGTCTCTGCCCGCGTTCTTTCGTGCAAGGCAGGCATGCCGATTGAAACCGATTTGCTCGAAGCGCATTTTCTTTCGGGTGGAAATGTGTTGCGCGTTGTGCAAGCTTTGATCGCTGCCAACAAAGCGAACATTCGTTTGGACTTTAAAGAAGCCGCTGCGATTGATCTCGCAGGCCGCAATGTGCTTGAGGCTGTGCAGATGTCGGTGAACCCCAAGGTGATTGAAACGCCGCGCGTGAGTGCTGTTGCTTTGAATGGAATTGAGCTACTTGCGGTGACTCGTATTACTGTGCGTGCATCGATCCAGAAACTGGTGGGTGGAGCGGGTGAAGAAACCGTGATCGCTCGCGTGGGTGAGGGCATTGTGTCCACCATTGGCTCGGCAAAGAGTCACAAAGATGTGCTCGAAAATCCGAACCTCATTTCGAAAAAGGTTCTCGCTGCGGGGCTTGATTCGGGAACCGCATACGAGATTCTTTCCATCGATATCGCAGACCTCGATGTGGGCAAGAACATTGGTGCAATCCTAGAGACAGACCGCGCAGAAGCCGACAAGAAGATCGCGCAGGCCAAGGCAGAAGAGCGTCGCGCGATGGCGATGGCCGCAGAGCAAGAAATGAAAGCCAAAGTGATGGAAATGCGTGCGAAGCTGGTGGAAGCAGAAGCGCAGATTCCTATGGCGATTGCGGAAAGCCTCAAGAGCGGCAAAATGGGTTTCATGGATTACTACAACTTAAAGAACGTCCAAGCCGATACGCAAATGCGTAACCAGTTGGCTCAACAGGGCGGTGCAGCCAACGACACCACCACGCAAAGCTAAGCGAGGCTAGGGTTGAAGTCTGTTATCGAAGAACTGTTGCCTTTTGCGGTGCTAATTGCGGTTTCCGTAGTGGGCAAGGTCATGGAGCGTGCGAAGTCAAAGTCGCAAGCTCCTTCTCAAGATCCAGCTCCAGTGCCTCCCTTGCATACACCTCCGTTTCACATGCCTCCAATCCATTCCTCGCAACCCAGGATCGATGATGATGAGCCCATGGAAGTGCCTCGGCACCCAGAAGCTACAACTCCTGTGCATGTCCCTCCCAAGCCTGTTCAGGCATCTAAGCCACATACCCCGCCGGTGGCAGACATCCCGGATCCCTTGCGAAATCTAATGCGGATGCTCACTCCAGCTCAAGCAAAACCTGCGGTGGTGGAGGTGCATAAGCCCATGGTGGAAGTTAAGCATGGCGAAACCCGTACTAGGGTAACGGTTAGACCCGATGCGGTGGAGGCTCATGCAAAGCCAATTCTCGAGACGACTCCTTATGCTGTGAGGCAAGGAATGCTTTGGAAGACAATTCTCGATGAGCCCCGCTACAAAAGGCCTTGGCAGCCGTTGTCCAAGTAAGCGCGGGGTAAAGGGCAAAATCCCAAGCGCTTTTTAAAACGTCAAAAGCCCGCAAGGACTCTAGGCAAGAGCACATGCAGGCTTCAAGGAAGTTGCAAATTTTATGAGAGCCGGATTATTTCTGGCTTTTTTGTTACCCTACGCCATCATAGCCGCCACCCTGTCCGGGGGCATTGGCGGAACGCACTTGCGGAATATTTGCGATGAGTTGGGCTGCGGTTGATGCCTGGCTGTCCTGAGCCTTCTTGAGCATGCTCACGCCAACTTGACTGATGTCTTCGCCACCAGCAGAAGCGATGCGACTTGCGATATCCATATAGCCTCCGTATCTCGTTCTTAAGCTCATCGGCAACTTTTCCTTTGACTTTAAGTTTTGCTCAAAGATTTTCAATTTCCTTTGCTTCCCAAGCTTTATAAACTCAAAAAGGGGGTATACTAAGAGTATGGATCCTGAGATTATCAAGCGCTACAACAAAGAGCCGAATGGGCCGTATATCATCGATCTCTTAATCGACAAACCCTCGGATTTGTTCACTGAATTTGACGGAGTTATTGCTTGGAAACGCAAGGATCTCGATGAAGATGTGGATCATTATGTGATGGATTGCATCGAAGAATTGGATAGCACAGAATGGATGCTCCGCTTCAACCTTCATTGCGAGCCCGACGAAGTCCTTGAAAAGAAAATCGTGTTCGCGATCCGCAGTTTTTACCGCTACAAGCAACGCGATGTGCTCAAATCTTTTATGTCGCGTTTGCGCAGAACCGCGCTCTCTTTAGGGCTTGGAATTGCGATCCTTGCCGTGATTACTTTTGGTGGTAATATCTTCGAGGGGCACTGGGGCGAAATGGCGCGGGAAGGGCTTATGGTGGCGGTTTGGGTGACCATGTGGAACGCCTTTCAGGATGTTCTATACGAGGCTTGGCCTGCGGTCAAAAGGCAAAGACGTTGTAAGGCTGCCGCAGATGCATGTATGACCTTCCGCTATCTCATCGAATAGCTATAATTCGGGCGTGTATCTTTCCAAACTGAAAATTTTCGGATTCAAGTCCTTCGCTCAAAAGGCCGAAGTGCATTTCCCGGGCAATGGCCTTACCGCCGTGGTCGGTCCGAATGGTTGTGGAAAGTCCAACATTGTCGATGCGATCCGTTGGGTGATTGGCGAACAGCGTGCAAGTCAGTTGCGCATGTCCAAGATGCAAGACATCATCTTTTCGGGTACCGAAGATCGCCCAGCCATGAACATGGCTGAAGTCTCGCTGATTATCAACAACGATCGCGGCCTACTGCCATCTGAGTTTTCAGAGATCCAGATCACGCGGCGTGCTTATCGCAATGGCGATACCGAATACTTGATCAACAATCAAGAATGCCGTCTCAAAGACATTCAGAATCTGTTCTACGATACGGGTATGGGCGCTGCGTCATACTCGCTCATGGAACAGCGCATGATCGACGCCATCCTTTCGGACAAAGCCGAAGATCGTCGCGTGCTTTTTGAAGAAGCTGCGGGCGTAAGTAAATACAAGCAGCAACGCAAAGAAACCTTGCGCCAGCTCGAGCGTGTGCGCTTAGACATGGAGCGTCTCGAAGATAATTTGCGCCATGTGCGAACAAGTGTGCGCCAACACGAAAAGCAAGTGGCTCGCGCTGAAGAATGGAAAAAGGTGCGCGACCGCCTGCGCAGCCTTGATCTGTCTATGATGATAGACAAGTACAGCGAAGAAGGCGAGCACTACAAGATATTTGAAGAGAGTCGCACCAAGGCTCAAGATGAGCAATTTGCACAGCAAGCGCGCTTGTCTCTATTAGAAACGCAACTTGCCGAAAAGCGCCTCTCGATTTCGGGCGATGAAGAATTGTATCGCGAGCTAGAAGCCCAAGTGTCCTCTGCTGCGCGCGACATTCAAGAGATGAACGGTCAATGCGCCCTGCTGCGCAGTCAGCGCCAAAATCTCGAAGCCAACATGCGCCGTTTCCGTGCAGAAATTCAGCAGAGCGAAGAGCAGATCGCAGCCCTTAGCCAACAGCGCAAAGAGGGCGAACGCTTCTTAGAAGAATTAGAAAGCGAAGGTGACCTTACGCCCGAGCAAGAGCGCCTCGAAGAAGCCTGCCAAGTCTTGCGTGATAAGGTCGAAGACCTCAAGGAAAAACGCCGCGAACTCACCGCTGCAGAAAAGCTTGCCCGCGAAGAAGCAACCCGCCTCAAGACCCGCTGGGAGCGCGTAGATGCTGAGCTTGGTCAATTGCAATTGCAGACCGAATCGCTTTTGAAAGAACGCGACGCTTTTGATTCCAAGAATGGCGAGCTTGAACAAGAAGTTTCCCGCTTAGATGCTGCGTTGCTTGAGCATCAAGGGCTTGCCAATTCCCTCGAAGAAAAACTGCAAGTCTTTTCGGATTCCCTCGAAGATGCTCGTACAGAATTACGTACACAAGAATTGCGCGAGCGCGAGCTTGATCGTGAACGCATTGGCCTTGAATCACGCTTAGGTGCGCTTGAACAAATGCGCCATGCCGGTGCTGGTTTAGACGCTGGCGCCAAGTGGATTCTAGAGAACCGTGCGAGTAGTGTACAAGGCTCTCTTGCTGATAAATTGAATGTGCGCGATCACTTGGCTCAGGTGGAATTCTGTTTGGGTGGGGCCATGCAATCCTTGGTGCTCGATGCACCGAATCTTGCATCAGATATTCTCGATGCCCTTGATTCTGCCAAAGCGGGGCGCGTAAGTCTCGCGATTGCAGACATGTCGTCTATTGCGGGCATGTCATTGCAGCCAGCAAAGCCCGTCGTTCCTAGCGGTGCGGGCATCTTGGGTTCTGCGCGTGATTTTGTGGATGCTTCTGCAGAACTCAATTCCGTGCTCGATTGGTTGCTTGCCAAATGGGTGCTCGTGGCCGATTTCTCGACAGCACTTCGCCTCGCCGGTGAAAACGGAACGCAAGATTTATGGTTCTGTGCTCCTGGTGGCCGTGCCGTGCACACCTCTGGGCTTGTGCGTGGTGGTCAAGGCAAGGGCGATGGCGCAGGCCTCCTGAGCCGCAAGGCCGAGATTGAATCGATCCAAGCGCGTTTGTCGACTTTGCAAAATGAAATTGCTGCGGTTCATAGCGCAGTGGAATCCGTGCATGCAAAGGTTTCGGAAATTGAAGAGCAACGCTCAAGCATTCAATCCGAACGTCAAGAGCATAGCGCAAAAGCCCGCGAAGCCGATTCTTCTTTACGCGTTGCTCGTGCTCGTTTACAATCCTTGCGCGAACAAGCGACGCGCGTTGCGGATGCGCTCGCACAACTTGAAGCGCGTAGACAAAAAGCGGAATCTGAACGTCAATCTGACCTTGAATTGGTACAAGCAGAAGCGACGCTTCGCAAGGTGGAATCTGACTTGGCGCGTGTTATCGATGAATTTGAAGAACTCGATTTACAGCTTAAGAGCTCCGAAGAAGATTTGCGTGACCTAAAGAATCGTCGCCAAGAAAGCGTCATGCAGATGGCCAATGGTCGCCAAGGTTTGAAAGGTATTGAACAACAGATTGGCTTGCACCAACGCATTCTAGATGCGCGACATCAAGAAATAGGTAAGGCCGATGCCGATATCGATAAGCTTGTGTCTGCTCTTGAAGGCGTTGAACAGCAAATCGAAGAACGTAACAACGCGCTAGGCGAAGTAGAAGGCCGTCGTGACGTAGCCAAAGAAAAGTACGATTCCTTGTTGTCCACGCTCGATTCTTGGAACGACGATATTCGCACCACCAATCAGCTCTTGCGCGAGAAGGATGCTCAGCTCCACGAAGTTCAACGTCGCATGGAGACTTTGAAAATCAATCGTGATCGTCAAAAGGAGCGCATCTTCGAAGCTTGGGAATTTGATCTAGATAACCCTAGTGAATTTGCCCGCGTAGAATATGACGAACAGGATTCTCCTCGTGAGATTCGTGATCTCAAGGAACAGATCAAAAAGATCGGACCAGTGAACGCTTCGGTGATGGAAGATTACGAAGCGGAAAAGAAACGCTTGCTCGAAGTGGAAACGCAATTCGACGATCTTGATCGCGCACGTAGTTCACTCGAACGCACCATCGACAAACTCGATAAGATTGCTCGCGAACGTTTCCTTGAAACCTTCCGCCAAATTCAACGCAACTTCCAAGATGTATTCTCATCGCTCATGATCGGCGGCGAAGGCAAGCTCAGCCTACAAGAAGACGTCGATCCTCTTGAAGCGGAAATCGAAGTAAACGCGCGCCCAACCGGCAAAAAAATGCGAGGAGTGCGTGCGCTTTCGGGTGGTGAACGTGCGCTTACGGCAACCTCGCTACTCTTTGCTCTCTACATGGTGAAGCCTTCTCCCTACTGTATTCTGGACGAAGTTGACGGCCCACTTGACGACGCCAACATTGGGCGTTTCGTTGGACTACTACGCCGCTTCAGCCGCCAAACGCAGTTCATTGTGGTCACGCATAACAAACGCACCATGGCCGCTTGCGACATGCTCTACGGCGTCACGCAAGAGATCAAGGGCATCTCACGCATTGCATCCGTGCAACTCGACGAAGCATCGAGCTTAGTGAAATAAATTTTTGTGTGATCGCGACGGCCCCTGAAGGTCCTTACGCTCAACCATTCTCCAACTCACGCGGTTAAGCTGCGATAGGTTTCTTTTTCTGTGGCGCGATAATCAGATAAAGTGCGCCAAACGTGATCGAAAGATCTGCGACATTCAGAATACCAGTGCGCAAACTGCCAATTCCAAAATTCATAAAGTCGACGACGCGGCCGTCGTAGTATAAGCGATCCCACACGTTGCTGAAACCACCACCCGCGATGCATGCACCCGCAATGGTGAGATGCCTTGGGATATCGATGCGCATGCAAAGCCAAACAGTTCCGCCGATCAAGGCTAGTGCGGGTAATCCTGTAAGAGCCAAGAAATGCCAAGGCTCGGGCATGGTTGAGCCCGCACTTAAGAACGCGCCTTGGTTACGAGCGAGTACTAAAATGAAAAAGTTGCCGAGAACCTCGAAGGTTCCTTTGCCTGTAAGATAGGCTTCTGCAATGATTTTGGTGATGCGATCTGCGGCAAGATTTACAGCCAAAATACCAAGAACAAAAAGAGTTCTACGCAAGTCAAATTTCATGAATGCAATATACTCAAAAAAGGGATTATCACGATAACTTCACCTTCCATGCATCGAGTGGCTCTGCCGCAGAATTCGATGTACTTGACAACAGGGTTGCGAGTAATCGGTCAATTCTGCGGACAGACAATCAAGGATGGGAGGGTGAAGTTACGTGATAATTTGGAATCCATATCAATCAATGTCAAATTTAAACTGCTCCCTTTGAAAGGCTGTGGAAATTTTCATTTCATGCATGCTCCAGATGAAGTGCTCGCCCGTTGTGGATGTGCATGTAGATGTTCAGATGGTGAACTAGGTTCTCAAGTTTCTTCGTCGTATTCCACGTTCGTCGTATAAGCCTGCTCACATGTGCTCTGAACATTGCGCAGGTGTGGTTTAGCGAAAACAACGAATCATAGCGGCCCTCCTTCAACTCCCCCTGTGCTGTCACGCATCCCCGCCGCCCCTTCACTTGTCGAAACGTGACTTTGAGCCGTGCTTCTTTCTGTAAGGTTCGATGGACTATTCCCGCATAGAGTGGGCACTTATCAGAGAGTAGTGAAACATTGTCTGCAAGCTTCGTGGTGATCGATTTCATGAGGCTCTGCAAGCCTTGGATCCGCTCATTAACTCGCTCCCCATACTTCTTCTTAGCAATAGCAGCCAGCGGGCCTTTGGCGGGCATCCGCGAGACTTTGAATCCTAGGATGACGCGCGTTCTATTTTCCACGGCAAGTGCGATGGAGACAGGCTTGCACTTCGTGTGCTCAAGCGTTTCTAGCTCGTCGAACTGCACGGAATCTACCTCGTGGTACGCACGAAGAATTTCTTCGTTTTCGGCTTCACATTTCTTAGACCAGTAGACGAGCTTGCGAGCCACTGTCTTGTACGTGATTCGCAGAATCCTTCCGACCTCGTTCATAGACACTGCGGCTCCAAGGAGCTTTCGGACCATTGGATTTTCCCTGCGCTTGTGCTGACGGAACTCAAGTGTTCCTGTCGCACCAGAAAACCTGCGGCCACAGGCTTTGCAGCCGTATCGCTGGACTTTATGGGAATCGCATTTTCGCATGTAAGATCCTGCGCAAAAAGTGTCACAGGACTGGCAGTCTGGGTGAGGGCATGTGTGTTTCATGCAACGATAGACGTACAACCCACAAAACTCGTACCATGGACGGTGAGAA
>Ga0302287_10000351_pt1 | contig 24919 bp, 20 predicted proteins | sample III_Fen_E2_4_FD_200452 | JGI IMG/M metagenome (GOLD analysis project Ga0302287, IMG submission 200452) | Peat permafrost microbial communities from Stordalen Mire near Abisko, Sweden - III_Fen_E2_4 | ecosystem: Environmental > Terrestrial > Soil > Wetlands > Permafrost | place: Sweden: Abisko...
CCCCAAGGCTTGCGGACAAGGTGTCGTTACTCTCTGACAAGTGTCCACTCTATGCCGGAATCGTTCAGCATACCTTGCAAAAGGAAGCTCGACTCCATGTTACCTTCCGTCAGGTAAAGGGGCGTCGAGGTTGTGTGACTGCGCAAGGGGAGCTGAAGGAGGGTGGCAAAGATTCGCTGTTTTCGCTGAACCACACCTGCGCCATGTTTCGGGCACATGTGGGAAGGCTCATCCGCAGGACTTGGAATACCACGAAGAAGCTTGAGAATTTGGCTCACCATCTGAACATCTACATGCACATCCATAACGGACGGATACTCCATTTGGAGCATGCATGAAATGCAAATTTCATCGCCATTCAAAAGAAGCAGTTTATGACCGTTATAATCAGGCAAACCCTAACTTCCTACGCCCACCTCAAGCGAGGAGCCTTTTCAATCAGCTTCGCTTGGGCGCAAAGGTCATAGAAGAGTGCCAACGATTCGCGATGCTCTTGGGTAAATTGGTAATCGACTACTGCGTAGTAACGCAAAAGGAAAGCGAGTGGGAGCTTGCTTGGATAAGTTGCAAACCAATTGTGCAGAGCGCTCGCTGGGTTAGCTCGGAACGATTCTACTGAAGCTACCAGGTGCTTGCGATAGTCCGCGAGGATTGCCCGCAGCTCTGGGTTGTTCACGGCATTTTGATGAACGATCCACATTCCAAAAACAAATGGAAGACCGTGCCATTCTTGCCAAAGGGTTGCGAGGTCATATACATAAGGGTGTGTTTCCGCATACGCTTCCCCTAAAGCTTCGTCTCCGATTAAAAGACGCGCTTCGCAGTCTGGGGGCAGCTCTCCTTGGCACCAAATCGGTGAAATACCTCGCCAAGTCTCCAATAAAAGCTTGAGAAGGTGTACCGAAGTGGCCGATTGTCCGGTTAAATGAATTTTCTTTTGGTGAAGTTTGGTGAGCGGAATCCTCGAAAAAAGAGTCACCGAACGAATTTCAAGGGTGCTTCCCGTGCAAAGTTCGGGCAAAATAAAATACTGTTCCGCATGCCTTGCATATTCAAACGATGACGACGGAGCTATATGTACCAATGCTTTTGCAAGATTTTCATTTTGCGCACTCGGAGGTCCGTCAATAAATTTGACCCCTAGTGGAGGGCTTTCTAGATCCAAATGAAAAAATGGAGTGCAGACCAAAAAAGGAATTCGGCCAACAATGAGTTGAGAAGAGTCGCTTGCCATGCTGTGAAAAATGTTAAATTATGGGACTCAGACAAACGAAAAGGGTTAGATGCCACGTTTTTTTGTTAAAAAGACTTCGCTTACAGATGACGGGAAATCCGTCGTCTTCAAAGGCAGCGTTCTGGAAGGGCCCATCCGCAAGGGCATGACAGTAGAAATTCCTGTCACCGAGGCAGCTTCGATTCGAATGAAGCTCTTCGACATCATTCACTTTGAAAACCAAAAGGATCCATCCAAAAAGGTGGGACTTGTGGTCGACTTCGATTCAGAGCCCGAGGCTATGGATATCGTGCTCGGCCTGAACATCGCTGAAGAAGCGTTGAATATCGTCGCATAACATTGCCGCGAAATTGAGTTCACACTCAGTGTAAACCTTATACCAGAGCGCAACAGCCTCTCTGGTGTTTGTGTTCTCCAGTTTCCCCAAAATAATCCGATAAACAAAGTAGCGGAGCGACATCGCAAGTCTTTGTCGCGTCCAGTTTGGATTTTTGATAGGCTAGAGTAGTGATTGCTGGGAATTCACAACAAGGACAAAATGTTGGTGCCATTATCGTTGGCGTCAATATTTCAAGCGTCATTTGCGCGCTGCTCTTGTCGATTTCTTTAAGCTGTGCTGGTCTTGGCGATGGAATATTTTCTTTCGACAATTCCCAAGCAGGCACTTCGGTTCTCCCTTTTCTAAAACTCCCAATCGGCGCGCGGGCTACTGCCATGGGCAACTACGACGGGCCTGCACTCAACGATCCTTTCGCTATGTTCTGGAATCCTGCACGTTTACCCACGATTCAAGGCTTCCAAACGGAGTTTTCTCACTCGGAATATCTTGGCGAATTTCGTCACGAAGTTGCAAGTACGGTATTTGGCGTTCCTTATCTGGGCAATGTAGGGCTTGGCTTCAGTGGCTTATTTGCCACCGCATTCGATGGTGCGCGTAACATCAATGAAGACCCAGCAAAAATTACCGCACTTGATTTTTCTTTGGGCGTTGCGTATGGATATTCTTTGTTTGATAGCCGGTTGTTTGTGGGCACAAAAATCAATTGGATCCATTCACAGCTTGATGATGTTATGGGTGATGGCTACTCTGTCGATCTAGGACTTGCATGGCGAATGCCAAAGCACACATGGGGTTCTGCGGTGGTGCAAAATTTAGCGCACGGCTTTAGCTACCGTTCGGGCACAGGAGTCGTGGAGACCATGCCTGCTATGATGCAGATTGGCTGGGGCTATGCAGACTCGGTAAGTCCTATTGCGTGGCAGATTGGGTACAGTAAAACCAATGATGCAAGCCAGCGTTTACATGCTGGTGGAGAATGGAATTATCATCAAACATTCTTTGTGCGCTCGGGCTATGAATACAATCTGATCAATCCCGAATTGGGCTGGGACAATGGAATCACCATGGGGCTTGGCCTTCGTCTAAGTACGCTTGGATTGGATTATTCGGTGCGCTCCATGGGTGACTTAGGTCTAGTGCATTCACTCACGTTTTCTGTGCACCCTCCGGTGAATTTTCATGAGCAAATCGATCATTTGAAACTTGCCCGCGAGGCTTGGAAACGCGGGGATTGTAACGAAGCGGTGAAAGAGTCGCAGAAGACTTTGCGCGAAGATCCCTCGAAGCTAGATGCGGTTGCGATCGAGCAGGCTTGTGAAAAAGAGGAACGCGTAAGTAAGTCTGAATATGTGGCTCTTGCCTATACAGCAAACACCGAAGGACAAGCCTTAACCTTCTGGGATATGGAGCGCTTGAATGGTGGCCTTTCCCGCCGCAAAACGCTGCTTGAACGAGTCCGCATGCAATATCCAGGCCTTGCTTACCTCGATGCCGGGAGTTTGTTTTCTAAGGATACCCTTGAACCTAATGATCAACGTATTGTGGATCTTTATAGTCAATTATTTCCGTCTGCTGTGTTGTTGGGCTCGCGCGATGTTGGCTTTGTCCAACAAAAGAATTGGGGCGCTTCACTGCCTTGGATTTCGACTGCGCCTATATGGTCTTTGCCTTTACAATCCAAGCCTTGGAGCCTTCTCAAGGTGAAAAAACATGAGGTGGCTATTTTTGGATTTTCTGAAAATAGTGCGCAGCATTTGAGTGTAGAATGGGTCGCAAGTGAAATTCAGAAAGCCCGTGATTCCTGGGGGCATGCGCCAGCGTTACAGGTGATTATGCTCGATGCTTCCGAGAAATTAGCTGCGGCCATTGCGAATACAATTCAAGGAATTGATCTGGTAATTTTATCGGGAACCAATGAAATGATTCCCACTCCTTTGCACGTTCACGAGACTTGGATTACATGCCCAGGCAGACGTGGTGAAGCTTTAGGACTTGCGGTAGCTTGGTACGACGATGGTCCTACTGCGCGTTGGGAATTTCACATGATGCCCATCGATGAAGCGGTACGCCCTGATTCTGTTTTTGCTGAAGCGCTTGGAGAAGAATGGCGCCATGATGTGGGTGAAAATACCGAAGTGGTAAAGCCCCTTGATTACGAAGATTTTTTGTTTACTCAAGTGATTGAAGATGGTCGTCGCGATGTGTGGATCGCGGATCATACCATAGGTCATGCCGCGCGTTTGACCAAGAACCCCGCGAATATCACCATGGCCGAGATGGCTTGGTCGCGCAAGCAATTCTTCTTTGTGGTGGATAGCGGAAATGGGCATAGCGGAATTTTCTTACAGCCCATAAAAGAAAAAGTTGCACAGCCAATTATGGATAGTGCAGGTCAAGTATTAGAAGCCCATTTTGAACCTTACGAGAACTGGCTTTACTATGTGAAGCAAAGCGATGCTCTGCATTCGGACCTTTATCGCACAACGTGGAAAGGCACTCACGTTGTCAATTTAAGCCGCGGAGAAGCAGGGCTTGTGCGCGCTTTCGATGTTTCCCCCGATGGTCGTAACCTTGTGCTCGAAAGCAATGTGCATGGGCATTTGCAGTTGATTCAAAGTGGTCTAAATCTTAGTCGGCTGGTACCTATTACGAGTGATTCCGTTGATGCGCGTTCCGCTCACTACGATCCTCACGGTTTGCAAATTGCATACCTTGTTCGGCCAGTTCATTCAACCGATGATGCGTGGGATCTAATGCTGTGGGACACGCGTCTGGGCACTGCGCGAATTTTGTCTGTACATCGTGATATTCACCGGCTTAGCTGGTCGCAAGATGGTTCCAAACTGTTTTTAGAGGTGGGTGTGAATCGCTCCAGTATTTTGGCCTTTGATATCGCTACCGCGCAAGAACAAACGTTGCGAACATCCCTCGATGAGGTCAAAGAAGAATCCCATGCCACCGCTCATCGTTGGAAGGGCGTTGCTGGCTTGCTTTATGAATCAAAAGGCTCGGAGCACACAACGATTCTCTGGGCTCCACAAGAAAAGATCGATCAGCCTTTGCAGCCTGTGGAATTCGATCCTCGGGGTGCGTGGCTTCCTTGATTGCCAAAGAATGTTTCCACTGTGTACACAACATTGTTAAAAAGAGGCGAAACCGGTTGCCCGAAAGGTGGATCATGCCTAAATTCCTGCCATGTCTGAAACGGTAATCTTTGCCTTTGTTGCTTGCCTTGCTGTACTGCTTTTCAACTGGGCTATGTTCAGTGGAATTCGCAAGGCTCGTCGCACCACGCGTATGTTCAAGATCAATGAGCTTTATGAAAAATATGAAGGCGTGAAAGAGGTTCCGGCAAAAGTTTCTTCTACTAATTCCGAGAGATAATATGTTGCAAGAACGCCTAAAAGGTTTGAACTTGGGTGGGTGGTTTAGCCAGATCGATGCCATCGAAGAAAAAGATCCGCAAAAGTTTCCAGGGATCGAACAGCATCTTGCAAACTTCATTGGAGTCGAAGACTTTAAGCGTATCAAGGCTTGGGGCTTCAATCATGTGCGTTTGCCCATTGATTATTTTCATTTCTTTTCTGGTGCAGAACTAAAACCTGTGGAATCTTTTTTCAGTGCTCTCGATGTTGCGCTGAATAATGCCGAGGCTGCTGGGCTTTGGGTGATCCTTGATTTGCATAAGTGCCCCGGCCACGATTTCCATAAAGGCACTTACGAAGAACAATCTTTTTTTACCGATGCCGTTCATCGTAAAGATGCATGTAAAGTTTGGTCAGTGCTTGCGGAACGTTATGGCGCAAGGCCTAGCGTCATGCTTGAAATTTTGAATGAGCCGACTGCAACGGATTCTGCGGTATGGGATAAAGTCAAAGACGAACTATTTACTCACATTCGCAAAGCCGCGCCCAAGAGCACCGTAGTGGTGGGTTCCAATAAGTGGAATTCTGCGCGTGAGTTTGCGAACCTTACTCCCATCGACGATGACAACATTTTGTACTCCTTCCATTTTTATAATCCAGTGATCTTTACGCACCAGATGGCGCCATGGATTCACAAGCGAGCCTTTGATAATCATTTGCAATATCCGGGCACGTACGAGCTGCCACCAGACTTGGTAACGCGGCTTCCTGGCGACCGTGGCACTTGGAATCACAAGCGTTTAGAGCAAGAACTTGAAGCTGCGCTGACGTTTAGAGCGAAGTATAAAGTGCCCGTAGCTTGTGGTGAATTTGGTGTGTATGTGGGTGGCCCTGATCGAACATCACAACTGAATTGGATGACAGACTTTTTGCAAATCCTTGCTGGAGCGGGTATTGGGTATTCGTACTGGAACTACAAGAACCTAGACTTTGGCGTGATCTCCGTGGGGGAAAGCTTACACGAAAAGCTTCCTCAATACCAGAACCCTGATCACTGCGATACCGAACTTCTGCGCTTGTTGGCTCAAGGCGGATGCTAGGAAATTCAAAGCAAGTCGATTCCAACCAAGATGGGATTCATCCCGATCTTGAGTGGGCGGTGCGTCGTCACCAAGAACACCCATACCTGCGACCCATTGCAGAGCATACCCGCGTGGCCTTTGCTCAAGTGAGCGCATGGGTTGAATCGCGTGCATGTCCTATCATCTTAGATTCTGGTTGTGGAGTCGGTGCGAGTTCTTGGATTATTGCGGAACAATATCCACAATGCAGCGTGATCGGAATTGATAAGTCAGAATTTCGTCTTGAAAAGAATGGTGAACGCGGTGTACAAGAATTGCCTGCAAATCTACGTCTAGTTCGCGCAGACTTAATCGACTTTTGGATCTTGGCCAGCCAGAACCATTGGACTCTGGAACGGCATTATTTGCTCTATCCAAACCCATGGCCAAAGGCTCGCCACTTTATGCGACGTTTCCATGCTCATCCAATATTTCCGACCATGCTGGCGTTGGGTGGCGCGTTTGAATTGCGCACAAATTGGAATGTGTATGCGATAGAATTCGCTCGTGCATTCGAGATGCTCAAAGGTCATCAAGGCCTTTTGGAACCTTGGTTTCCAGTGAAACCTTGGACGCCTTTTGAACGCAAATATTTGGCGAGTGGTCATTCCTTGGTTCGCTTTCTAGCCTAGTGTCACAATGCTTTTCGTGATCTAGCGCACAACGACAGACAATAGCCTTGCTGGGTATTTATGATTGAAGTACATTGTCCCAAAGCCTTGAAAATGGAGGGCGTTTTGAAAAAATTCATTTCGATATTTTTCCTAAGCATCTTGCTTTCGTTTGTATCTGCACTCGCTGCAGCGTCTGATTCATCTAGTGCACAGCGTAAGCGCACTCCCACAATCGCAGTACTTCCTTTCTCCGATGCGAATCCGGCGTCGCAACAGAATGGTCTTGGGCATGTGGTCTCTGCCATGATTGGCACTCACCTGCGCAATGAAACAAACTTTATCGTGCTTGAACGCGCAAGCCTCATGAAGGTTCTCGACGAGAAGCAATATCAAGAAGCTGGCCTAACCAAAGAAACGCGCGATCGCTTGCGGCAAATGCTTTCTGTTGAAGTGTTGCTCACTGGCGAGGTTTCGGTTTTGCATGATTTAGTGCAGATCGATGTGCGACTTATTTCTGTAGCAACAGGTGAAGTTGTGGTTGCTGATTACGCTTCTGTGCAAGGTGAAGATGCCCTGCGCGGTGTGGTTTCTAAGCTTGCAAAGACTTTGGAAGATCGCTATCTGCGCCAGTGGATGGGCAACATGACCGTGCTTGTTCATCCTGTGGAAGGCGAAGTTTACATCGATGATCAATTCGTGGGAAAATCATCCACAGTGATTCCTCTCAAACTCAAAGATATGTTGCAAGGTGAATATCGTTTGAAGGTTCTTGCGGGTGGTTACCAACCCTTTGAACAGAAGGTCGAGATTCAGCCTCGCACTCTGCGTGAAGTGCAAGTTGGGCTCAAGTCTTTGCCTGGCTCTTTGGAGATCAGCTCGGAGCCTCTGGGCGCAAAGGTTTTCATCAACAATCGTGTTGTGGGTATTACGCCATGCAAGCTCGATACCTTGCAAGAAGGGGCTTACCAGATCCACATGGAGCTCAAAAACTTCCGTGATTGGGATCATCGCACGCAGATTAGTTCGGGACAAGTTTCGGAAGTGAAAGCCAAGCTTGAAGTGATCCAAGGCCAAATTCTGGTGGAGTCCAACCCAGTGGGGGCTCAAGTGTACATTGGCACGAATCTCGTTGGGCAATCGCCACTCTTAATCGATAATGTGACTCCAGGTATGGTGGGCTTATTCTTGCGCGCAAAGGGTTATTCCACGTGGTCTCAAGATGTTCAGGTGCAGCCAGGCGAAAAAGTGAAACTCGCACCACAGCTTGATCGGCAAACGGGTAAACTCACTTTGGTCACAGGACTTTCGGGTACAAAGGCTGTGATTACCGATGCAAATAATGTGCAGGTTGCAGATGTTGAACTTCCCATTTTTAAACGCATCTTAGACGAAGGCCAGTACAAGATTGTGGTGACCAAAGACAAATATTACCCAGAGTCTCTTGCGGTAAATATTGCGGCAGACAAAGAGGTTCGCAATGAATTTGTGATGAAGCTTAAACCTGGTCGGATCTCGATTGCACATGCAGCAGAAACGCCGGTGGATGTGTTTGTTGATGGTGTGTATAAAGGAAAAGCGGGTGGCCTTGCGGTAGAAGTACAAGAAGGTAAGCACCAATTGTTCTTGCGCAATTTCCATGGAGAAAAAAACATGCAAATTGAAGTCGGAGCAGATCAAACGGTGGAAATTCCTGTTTCAAGTTTACAAGTTGAACGAGGCCTCTCTTGGTGGAGCGCGCTTGCTGCCGTACTCCTTGCAGGGGCAATCCTGATTGCTGCGGAGGTGCGCAAATGAAAAATTCCTTCCAACATATTTCGCGTGTATGTCTTTGTGCAATGAGTATCATGGGTGCTGCATGGGGCGGGCAAACCTTTTATGGAGCTTCTGGGTATTCCTTTGTTCCCGATGGTTTTGTGGATCATGGAGATCGCTTTGGTGGCTACTTTGCGGGCGAATTCGTTTCTCTGCCAAGTGCACGACTTTACCCTAAGTATGTAGGCTTGCGTATGACCACGCTTGCAGATCGGTTAGAACTATCTCTTTCAAGTACCTACGCCTTTGTGACAACTAGCGATGGCTATGATCCAAAGAAGATCGGAAGTGGCTTGGTGCCTATTGTTCCTGGGCTTAAATGGAATATCGACGATATTCATTCCACCTATGTGCGTTGGGGTTATTCTGCTGGCGCAATGTTCCCTTATGGCGCATACTTCTCGACCACGGCATCGAGCAAATTTCCGATTCTTTCCCCTGAGTTGACGGTGGCCATGGCGACGACTTTTGTGCAATCTATGAATGGAATGATTGGTGGCCGCTTACAGGTTTCTGACTTAGACGGAAAACCGCTGCCGGTTGCCTTTACGGGTGAAGGAGGCTGGGCTGGGTCTACAAACGGTAGGCTAGGAGAAACCCGCGAAGCCTTTTGGGTGTTGGGATTAGAGGTGCAAATGGGGCGCAATATTGAATTCAACGTAGATTGGCGAAAAGATCCGCGCACCTATAAAGATTCCGCGAATGTTGTTCTTCCTGGTCAAAATACCGATGGTGTATGGAGCCTAAAGCTGGATTACCATTTCAATGGTGTAAAGCAGGTGAAGGGGGCTGAGAAATGAAACGTTTATTATTGACTTCTATTGTCGCAATTCAGGCTCTTGTTTCTTCTGCTGCTGGAATCAATCGCTTAGGTTTTCCAATAGCCCCTTCGCATTGGGATGAAGCACTGCCCGCAGCTGCTCATCCAAGTTTTGCTTCGGATCTTGGCAGCTTGCAAGAAGGTGTGATCTCGGCGGGCTTTGTAGGTACTGGGCTTGGCGATCTTTCCTTGAGTTTACCAGGCTTTCAAGTCATTAGCGCGAATTCGAAATGGGCTGCTCAAAGTGATTCCCAGGCCTATCTTTTTAATCCCTCGGAACAATATTTGTTTCAAGACTCAAATGGTGTTGCACTTGAACGCACTCGCGGATATTTCTTGGTTGCTGGTGGTGTGAGTGTTTCTTCACTTTTTACCACGCCTAGAAATTGGGATGCGGGTCTTGGCGTAAGCCTTGAAAACGAACAAGTTTTCGATGCTTCCGGTGATCACAAAATCTGGACGAAGCATAACCTTGGTGGTTCATTCACGTTCCGTTATAGCTCCGCATCGCTTTCTCTTTCTGCGAATCCCGATGAACTGCGTGGTCGCTTTGGCTGGGTGGTGCCTACGGATTATCAAGTTGGCCTAGTCGTTTTTGACAATCTCAAGGCAGACAGAGCTTTGGGCGCTCAAGTGGCATACGAAAAAATATTCCATGAAAGCATGAAAACGAAACTGGGTATGATGTATCAATTTGCGCGTATCACCGATCAAGATTCGAGTTATACACAAAACGTTGCGCAGCAATTGATGGCAGGCGTTTCATTGCGACTCAGGCCATGGCGTGCAGGGGTTGATCCTGAATGGTTGCAGAATATTGTCTCTCCCTTTGGTGGCGTTGATTCCTTTAGCCGATTCCTGTATGACTGGGAAATCTCTGCGACTTTTCTCGTGAATATGAAACACAGCGGATCTAGCGGAGTATTTACACTCGCGCGCTGGTTCTAAAATTTTCTAGCTAGAGCTAAGGCTTGTGCCCCTGCGGGTGCAAGCCTTTCCTATGTTTTGACCATGAAACTGCGGACTATTCTTTTGCCGTTGGCGATCGTGCTGGGATTGCTGTTTCCGCAGGCGCATGTGTGTGGATTCCTTTTGCGTTGGGTTATTGCCTCCATGATGTTTTTAGCCTTCGTGGGGCCTTTGCGTGCCACGTGGAACGATTCGGGACGAGTGCTTGTGCGCCTTATGCCTGTATGGCTTTTGTTGGGGCCGCTTTGTTGCATCTTGCTTCGCATTTTGCTTCCGCATCATCTCGAATATTCGTGGGCTGTATTGCTTATTTGCCTTGCGCCCACTGGGAATGCCGCTCCATCGGTTGCCGCATTGCGGGGTGGAGCGCCGAAGATTGTGATTGCGGGAGTGCTTGTGCAGCACGTGCTGGTGGGATTCTTAATTCCTTTGTGGGTATGGTTACTCGGCGGTGGAAGCTTAGGTGCAGAAATTCCTCGACGAATTTTGTTGGGCACACTTCCGCTGGTAATCTTACCGCTCTTGGCAGCATGGGTTGTGCGGAAAATTTTACCAAATGTTGCAACGCGCTTGCATCGTGTGCAGGGCATATCCCTTATTCTATGGGCGTGCGCCGTGTTCTTGGTGGTGGCAGGTGCCCGCTATGATTTAGGGCGCATGGAATTGTTTGCTACGGGTATGTGGGCATGGGCGCATTTAGTGGGCTTAGCTGCAATCTCATTATTGACTTGCATTGTCCTTTTTAAGCTGGGCGCACGACTTGGTGGACAAAGCTTCCCCGAGGAATCCTCTCAGATCCTTGGACAAAAAAATACCATTCTAGCAATATGGATTGCGACAACGTGGTTTGGGCCATGGGTCGTTTTGGGCCCACTAACATACGTGCTGTGGCAAAATCTTTACCTCGCTTGGCAAACGCGGTAAAGAGGGAATCGTTCTCTTGCGCGTCTACACCCTTGTTTCCTCGTCATCACCCACCCGCCGCATCGTCATCACCGACCCGCATCGTCATCACCGCTTGGCGGTGATCTCATAAGCAGAGCGAGATTGTGGCCAAGCCGCAATGACGCGGAGTCCCCGCAATGACGCGGAGTTGGATTACCCGAGAACCAATTCTTTCAACTCTTCAATACTATGGGCAACAGTGTGCTTGCCAGCCCAGATGCGCGTAAAGGACTTGCCATAGTTCTCGTGAATGAGGCGAGGATCCAATAGCAATACCGTGCCCTTGTCGTCCTTGTTGCGGATTAGGCGACCTAGTCCTTGGCGCAGAGCAAGCACAGCTTCAGGAATAAAAATATCCTTAAAGCTATTGCCACCGCGATTACGCACAAGGTCACCACGCGCTTGAATCAAGGCATCGCCCGGTGTTGGGAATGGAAGCTTGGGGATCACCAAGAATTCGAGTGCTTCGCCAGGTAAGTCTACGCCTTCCCACAGCGATTGTGCACCAATGATGCACGAGCCTTTCTTCTTGCGGAAGATCTCCACCAAATTATCGATGGCACCGTCTGTATGTTGCGAGAGTAGGGTTTTGCCCTTGGCTGCGAAAATAGGAGCTAAAGCTTCATGAGATTTTCCGAGCGCACTTAATGCCGTAAAGAGAACCATGCTCGACACGTTTAATTCAGGCAGCAGTGCGCACAATACTTCGTCCAAAGCCCGCTGGAAGCTTGGGTCGTTGGGCTTAGGCATAAAGTCTGCAACGATAATTCTGCGATTCGCATTCACATCAAAAGGGTGTTCTAAAATGCGTGAGAAGGGGCGTTTTTCTGCATCGATGTTGGCAGAATACATGCCCATGCGGTCTTCGAAATATTCAAGTCCACCTTGCACAGAAAGAGTTGCAGAAGTGAACAACGCAGACTTGATCCATGGGTAGAATTTTTCGGCGAAACGCTTGCCTGGTTCAAGCAACTGTGCTTGCAATACCAACGTGTGCGGGTTGCCTGGCTCTTCCATCCAGAAAGCCCATTCTTCGCGGCCAGCATGCACCACAAAGTCGAGATCCTTGCGGAAAGATTCCACTTCCTTTGCGCTGCCTTCAAGGTCGCGCACAAAATGCAACAAGCCTGAATTTTCTTTGTTCAACTCCACGATGAGTGAATCCAAAGATTCTTTTAATGAATCGAGGCTTTGCAGAGTGGGCTTGGGGTCGGCTTGTGCTTCCACAAAAAGACTTTGTGTGTAACGCAATCCATCCTTGTCGCTGAAGCGTTTCAAGTTCTTGCCGATCTTTAAGAAGAACCGGTGCAATTGCTTTTCGGTTTCGCTCACCAGCTGCCGAACCTTATCTGTCAAGGGTTGCGCTTCGGCCTTGGCTGCTTCGATCTCGCCCAAAATTCCATTCTGTGGATTCTTTACGTGGGCAAGAATCTTCATTTGATTGCGGAAACGGAAGAACCAAATGCGCTTTCCAAATGCATCGTGTGCAGCTTGCGGAATGCGGTGTGCTTCGTCAAAGATGATATGTTCGTAAGTAGGGAGCAATGCAAAGTCTGTATTCAGATCTTGCAAGAACAAGGCGTGGTTGATCAACACCACGTTCGCGTTGGTTGCATTGCGGCGGGCGTTAAGGCCAAAGCAGCGCGAGAAGAATGGGCATGTTTGCCCCACACAAGTAGAAGACTCGCTAGCAAGCTTGTTCCAGAGCTGGCGATTGCGCCCAATGTGAAAACCCGCGTTTTCATTGGCGTCGCCGCTTTGCGTACGTTCCACCCATGTAACAATTGGCATGATTGCTTCACGCTCGTCGGGAGTAAGCAAGGAATCGGAGTGATCGAGATGCTCTTGAAATTTGCGCAGGCACAAATAGTTGTTGCGACCTTTTACCAAGGCTGGCTTGAGCGCAGAGCCAAAGATGGGTGCAATCGAAGGAAGATCCTTTTGCCACAGCTGTTCTTGCAGCATACGAGTGGCTGTGCTGATCACCACGCGTTCACCGCTCTGCACGGCCTTGAGCGCAGCTGGAATCAGGTATCCGAGGGTTTTGCCTGTGCCTGTGCCAGCTTCTAAAATTGCAAGCCCACCCTTGTGTAAGTTGCGTTCTTCCATTTCTGCAAAGGTTGCTTGCTTATCATTGGGTGTAAAGTTTGGAAGAGCTTTTTGCAGTATTCCATCGGGGTCAAAAAAATCATGAACGCGGTGTGGAATGTGAGGCGTATTCGCGGCTCTAACATCAGAGGTAGCTGGCTCGCGCAGTTGCATCGCTGCAGGTGCTTCTTCTAGGGTAAAGACACTTTCCCAAGCGGTTCCTTGTGCTAATTTGCCGAGTTGTTTGCGCTCAAAGGCAGAGAACTTTTCTGCCTCGGCAAACGACTTCACAAACAGGTCACCACAGGCGCGGGCATCTGGTAATGCACGGTGCGAGCCTTCGCGAGAAATGTTGAGAGCGTCGAGCAACGTCTCTAGGCGATGATTTGCAACCGATTGCCAAACAATGCGAGATAACAACAAGGTGTCGTAAACAGGGTGGTTCTCAAAAACAATTCCAGTCTTGCTGAACGCATGTTTGAGATAGCGAGCATCAAAGCTTGAATTGTGTGCCACGAGAGGAACATCACCAATGAATTTGCGAATGTCAGCTGCGACGTCTGCAAAAGGCTTTGCGGCAGCGAGTTCTGCAGCAGGAATTCCGGTGAGGGAATAAATGAATGGCCGCACTTCTTGTGCAGGTTTCACTAGGCATTCGAATGTTTCCGCGACTTGATTATCAACAAAGCGCACCAGTGCGACTTCGATGATTTCATCGGAGTCTTCTAGGCCTGTGGTTTCAAGATCGATGGCAATAAAATTTTTCGGAATCATCATGGGGACCTCTGGGGAAACTGAATGTGGGCAAGTAACGAATCGATGTGCCCTTGCGTAATATCTGAACCAACATGTACGGTATCGCGTACGGAGCGCCAAAAGCCAGACGCTTGGTAAGGAATAATCTTGCCTGCGAAAGGCAAACTGTCTTTGCCCAAATCCTCGTAGACGTCCATCATATAAGGGCCTTCGGGCATCTTGTCAAAATGGAATGCACCAGCAAGATCGCAGAGCGTAGAGATTGGAATTGCTGCAGGGACAGAGCGTAAACGCACACGCGTCTTAGTGTTGGCTCCGCGAATCTTGCCTGCGAGCTTGCCAAGCTTAAGTGGGTTTGCGGTTTCAAAAGAACCGAGCTGAACCGATGGAATTGCTGGTGGAGCTGGTTTTGCCTTTACTACAGCGGTGTCCTGTTTGCTGGTTGCAAGCGTCGCAGGCTTTGACTTCGCTGTTGTATCTGGCGTTGTGCTTTTCTGTAAGGCGGCAACCTTTGTGGTGTCTTGCAAGGTTGCTTTTGTCGTGGTATCAGGATTGAGTTTGATTAGGCGATAGCTTACGCCCATGGAGACTGGCTTTGCTGGTTGTAAGCGAATGCGCACAGGATCGATTTGTGAGGCAACGACTGCGAGTGTGTCTTTATTTGCAATGAGCCGCAGAGCCTTGCCAAGCGTGTCTGCGCGTAACGGAAGATTGTACGCTAGTTCCATTTGAGGAAGGGAATCGGTTACAGGACTCATGCCAAATACGCGAAATGAAATGAGCCGTTGCGATAAGGAATCCTTAGCGGGAACCCAGCGAATTTTCATGCGGCCTTGCGTTGAACATCCCAACAGAAAATTGGAGTCGGCGGACACCGAATCAAAATAGAGCATGAGCTTCTTTGTGTCAGCTGCGATCCATGCCAAGTCAGAGCTGCGATACAGAGTGGAATCCATTTTCCACAAGCCACAGGCCTTGTTGTTAGTGGAATCGACTTTGTAATCGCGTGAAAATTCTACGCTCGCAAAATGAGGTGCTTCCACCGTGCTTGAAACTTGACGAGGCGAGGACGTATCTTGGTTCGCCATGGTCATGTAGAGTGTGTCGTGGAATGTGGTATCGACCACAATATCATATTGCGCAAGGCCTGCGATCTCATTGGTGATATCGATGCGGTTATTGTTATTTACATCATAGAAGGCTGCGACTCGATAGCGGCCAGGCCCAATACCATCAATGCGAAAACGTCCTAAACTATCTGTTTGGCTCAAGTACAAAACAGGTTCTTTGAATAAGCGTGGAGCCGTATCTGAGCCAGTAAAAGTAGAGTCGCGCAGCTTCTTCAAATAGTTTCTTTGCGCTCTAGCAGCTTCACCAATCGGGTATAAGCCAATGGTCGGGAAACTCTTTTTGCGCAACAAAGAATCGGGCACCTGAACTACGCCACGAACCTGCAAAGTATCGACTTGTGGTCCGGTAGAAAAAACAAGCTGGAATGGGCGAGATAGGCCATTGCCATGCAGATCCTGGAGCGCGGAGCCTACGGTCACCGTGTATGTCGTTAACGAATCCAAAGAAGACTTAGACGAGAGTCCAAGAACATCTTCATCGACTTCTGGTGTCAATGGTTTTTCGAGAGGGGGTGAAATGCGAACCGCGCTACGTGGAACAGGGTTCATGATCCATTCATTGAACTGAATCCGTACATCAATTTTGGTGGGAGTTTGAATTGCGCGGGGTGCTGGAAGCGCAGCGATAACATAGGGTGGATCCTTATCGGGAAGCCCCCCAGTGGGCGGAAGAACTGTAGCGCATGAATACAAGAGCGTAGTCACAGCGATGATCTTGGCGATGCAAGAACTCAGTGTGCGGCGTTGTATTCGAGCGATAAGTTCAAACATCATTGAACGCTTCTACTCCCAAGGCCTGCCAATATCTTGAATCAATTTGCCAAAGCGCAGCCAACGAATCTTGAAGGGAATCGTAACCCAGCTTACAGGATTCGTAAACGAAAAGACATCATCGGCATTATCGAAAGAGAAGTAGACAATGGCTGCTTTCGCCTTAATATTGCGGAAGCTCACAAAGCCCCAGAACCGGCTGTCTGCAGAGTTGTCGCGATTATCGCCCATCATAAAGAATACGGGTTGCTGCACTACATATTGGTGAATGGGTTTCCCATTTTCAAGCACCGTATATTGCAAGTGGTATCCGTTTCCTAAGGCTTGCACATTGCGTTCCAAGTCTTCAAGCTGAGTAGGGTCAAAGGCATCGTAGCCTACTGTGCGAATCAATGCGCCGGGCTGGAAAGCTTGTGAAATAAAGCCTGTGCGAGCATGGTCGCGGAAAAAAGCAAAAGACATGCGGCCTTCAATGGTATCACCCAAATGCAACGAATGCCGTTCGTCACTCGATACTTGCGAAATCAGTTCGTTAATTAGCAAACCCTTATGTTGCATGATTGGAGCTCGAAAATGCTCAAAATCAAAATCCGTTTCAGGACCCTTGGGGCCAATCAGCTGCACGTCGAGTAGCACTTGCTCATGCGGATTTTCTTGCATCATCAATGAACGCGCAAACCAGAGTTGCACAATGGGCAATTGGTCTAGCTTAAGAGTGTCGCCTTTGAATGGCACTCGCAAAGGGCCAAAGAAGTCGCGAGGAGTAGGTTCGCGGAATTGTGCCATGTATTTGCCCATACCAGGCACAACATGGGGTTTGCCATCAATGTGCAAAATGCCATTCTTCACTTGAATCACCTGCCCGCTCTTTGCGATGCAGCGCTTAATGAAGTCGCGAGGCCCAAGTGGATAATGAACTAAATGATGCTCGCTCTCGCTTGGTGTTTTATCCCAATACAGGTTTCCAAACATGAGCAAATTGGCGAGGTGTGTAAAGCGATTGGGGTCGTATTCTGGGGTTTCAGGATCGCCCGGATATCGAAAGATGATGATGTCGCCAGGCTCAGGTGATTGTAGGCCTGGCAAACGTTTTTCCGAGAATGGAATAGGGGATCCATAAACGAATTTTAATCCCAAGAGAAAGTCACCTACAAGTAAGGTGTCTTCCATAGATCCTGAGGGGATCTTAAAGGCTTGGATCACAAAGAAAATTACCACTAGCGCCATCGATACTGGCACAATGATTTCGCGGGTAAGCCCACGTAACATTCGGTTTGCGAAATTAGGCTTGGCGGGGCTATTCAAGTCGTTTTGGCTCATGATTGTTTGAAAATAGAAAATACCGCGCTTGAGTAGGTGCGATGAGGCTAATCAGTTGTAGTACGATCAATTGAAATTTGCAGACATCCAAGTGCGTTCTGCGGGAGTGAAGAATTCTGAATCCACCCATGAGCCAGTGGAAGCCTCGTGCAGGCTTTGCAAAAAGTCTAACAGCCTTTGTGCCTGGGTTGCGGAAGCTGTTTTTGTATGCATGCCCCAGAACGCTTTTTGAAATGCTTTCCAGCCAATGCGAGGGTCGAGAGTCATTAGCATAAACTTGTATTGAATCGCATCCCAATTAAGTGTTGCTTTACCTTGTACATACTGGTCGTGGGAGCCTTTGAATAAGTGGATCAGTGGCACCGGAGGATTCCTTTTCAAGTTTGTTCCTGTGCCCGAAAGAAGTGCAGGAGATGCTGTGTCCAACGCAGGGAGTGTGTAGTCCATATTTCCCCAGCCTGCGTAGTAATGACCACCCCAGCCCTCTTGATACACAAGGGCGTGAGGCATGCTGTCAAGCACAAGAGATGCGAGAAAGTTGGCCTGCATTTCACCTGCGAAGCCCCAGTACGTACATGCAAAATTATGCCCCATCTCGTGAATAGCGCCAAAGGTCAAGTCATTCCAAGGACCAATGCGATTCACGATTGCATCATCCATGGAGCGAATCCCAAAATTGAACGGATTTCCCGAAACCAAGCCATACAGAAAAGCATGAGTACTTACCAATGAAGCTGTTTCACCCAACTGAATTACCGGTGAAGGCCCAGCAATACGTACGTAGCCAGCGACCATTCGCCCCAGTTGCTCAGCCCAGCGGTAAAGCAGAGAGCTATCGATTAATTGTTGCTGACTAGGAGTCAAATGAACCACAAAGCCAGGTGCAGCAATGGCTGGAATAGGCCCATCTAGGCTGAGATCATCAAACCAAGCATCACCAGTAGCAACGTTATAGCGATTTCCCAAAGCGAGCATAAGGTCAACGCAGCCGTCATTGCCTGTTTCCACAATGGCTGTATCAAGTCTCCAATCAAATGTTCCCATGGAAATTGCGCCTTGCGAAAAGCGATAATCACTACGGTCATTATTCGATCCTATGGTTACTCCGAGCGCGCCTTGCTCCGTATTCACCACATTACTTCCCTTCATATACCCGCTGAAAACGTAGTGGCGAGTAGGCAAGAGACCGCAAATGTTTTTGCTAAAAAAGAAATGATTGGATACGGCATTGTGGATGTGCAGCACGGAATCGTTGCGAGATGCATCCCAAACTAAGTCATAAGTTGAGGTTGCTACGGTTGTATTCGGTGTCCATTTTGCAAGTTCGGCAGAGCTTCCGGTTTGGAAGGACTGAAAAATATTTTTTGTGAAAGGCTGTGGGTCGACGCTCACCAAATGGCGAAGCGGCAATACGCCCAAGGAGTCGCTTGCATTTACAGAGAGTGTTTCTGGGCTGAATCCCGATTTCACAATCACAAGGGTTAATGTGCCGGTTTTCAAAAGAGCGCGAGGGCTTGTTGCGCTTGCAAAGACAACTTGTTGACGAGGCTTGCTTACTGCGCGGCCAAGTAAATCATGCCAATTTTCTGAGCTCGCTTGTAGATACTTTGACTCGCGGAATTGTACCGATGCCGAAGCTTCCAATAGGTTGAAGTAGCCCATGGAATCTGATGTCGTTTGTGTAGAATTACTGCTCCACGATACCGTCGCTCCTACGATTGGTCGCCCCCAGAAATCAATCAAATCGCCTTGTACTGCAAGGGTTTGGCTAGCAAAGCCGGCGATTACACACAACGTTTTGATCAGCTTCATTTTGCGATTCTCCCAGACAAAGATAGACATGTGGAGTGTTGCGATACTTCATCTTTCTACTTGCCAAGCGTGTTGAAGCGCCTTGGGTGGATTAGATGTTGCAACTCTCCATTTTCCATTCCGCACAACCTCTTTTCCTTTCATCGGTTGTACAGATTCGTCTTGAAGCGGTTTTGTATATCTTTGCGAAGGTGAAAACTCTACCCTATAAAAAATACGCGCGTACGGCTTGGAACCTGCTTTCAGATGGGGGGCGCACCTTCCCATACTATGCTTCGTTCAAGGTCACTTCGGTCTGTCATTTCTCTTGTTCCTTCTGCAATATTTGGAAGGGTCCCAAGGAAACACTTGAGCGTGACGATGCCTTGAAGGTTCTGAAAAACCTTGGTCGTAGTTCGATTTTCTTGACTTCGCTTGAAGGCGGCGAGCCCTTATTGCACCCGCACATTGAAGACATCATGGAAGAGGCATATCACCAGCCTTTCTATTTAATGTTGACCACCTCACAGCGCGACCTGCTTGATTACCCTTGGAAGAAATGGGAAAAGTGGGTGGATTTTCTAGAGGTTTCCATTGATGAAGGGCACCGCAATCTAGAGCTCTTCGATATGTTGCCCGAAATGTCTAAGCATGATATGGTGATCAGTGTGCAGACTGTAGTGCGCGCTCAAGATCAAGCGGACATGGCTCGCAAGACCGCGCTTTGTGCAAAGTCTGGATGCAAAATTTTGCTGATGCCAGCGGTTGAACTCGAAGGCGCTAAGCATGACTTTCCTGAGTTCTTAAGCTTCGAACGCGAAGTACTTGCGTTAAAAAAGAAATACCCAAACACTGTGATTACGCCTCGCGCATATTTCCGCAGAGTGCGCATGAAACAAGGCGGCTGTTCCCCTACGTCGATCATCGTAAATTCAGATGGCTCGCTGTATTATCCTTGCCGCACCTTGGAGCGCAAGGCTGTGAACCTGATTGATACAGATCTTATGGAGTATTTGCGCAGTAAGGCTGCTGATTCCTGCCGTCACGAAATGAAGGTGTGTGAACGCGCTTGTGGTTGGTATCAATATTTTGCTACGCCAGGCTTCTTGAATCCTATCGAATTCTGGGATGCGTTCAGGCCTTATTCTGGCGACTTTGTTCGTAATTTGGTGCGTTAAAAGCAAGCCTCAATTCAGTATTTTTTAATACTGCATCAAGCGTTGCATGTGCCCGCAAAGGCGGGGCATGGTCTCGAACTGGCGTGGATCTAAGCGCAGTAAGCGAACCTCGTAGCGCTTGGGTGCAAACTGTGCTAGCACCTCGAAGTTATCCTTCGATTCCCACACGGCGCCTTGGAACGAAAGCTTGTCGCACTGAGTGTCGCCAGTAGAAACGCCCATGCCCGAAATGCGGGAATTTTGTCCAAGGATTCTGCCATAAAGGTCGTATACCACATTGTGTTTGTCTTCGTGGAAGGTCGTGTCGCGTATTGTAACGTGAACTGCCGATAGACCGCGATCCTTACGAAACACTATGGTGCTCTTGATTTCAAGTTGCGCTTCCATGATCGTTTCTTGCCACACAAGGCTATCGATCATCTTAAATCCTGCAATGGGATAACGTCCAAAAAATTCTTTCGGTGAGGCGCCCCAGCGCACAAGATAATGGCCAAGGCGTTCAGAGAAACTTCGCTCGGCAGACTTCGTGTTGCGCAAACTATCGATTCCGCGCTTGAGTTCTTCGGTAAGGTTTGCTTGTTGTACGGGCTCACGCGAAACTGCTTTTGCCTCTTGGATGCGAAGCTGAATATCTGGATAATCGGGGTCTTTTTCTTGGATGCCTTCAAATTGAACAAGGGCTAAATCAAAGCGACGCGCCTTTAAGTAAGCTTGTCCAAGTGCATAATGCAGCGGCTCATTGTCTGGGTACTGTGTGGCTAAGGGCTCAATGATATCAAGGGCTGTCTGTGCTTTTTCATGTGGAGTAATGGCACCGTGTCCACCTGACTGATTTCCGGGAGGAGACTTCTCGCCCAATGTTTTCAAGGCCTGAGCAGCCAAGCGGTTATCTGGATCCATGGCCAAAGCTTTGCGATAATTCTTTTCGGCCAAGTCAAATGAGCCGCGATATTCTTGCAGCATACCATCGAGAACCATCAGTTCAATTTCGGCAGGGAATCTTGTAAGCGCATATTCAACCACTTGGCTGCAACTATCGAGACGACCATCATCATGATATGCGTGCGCAAGTAGCGTATAGAAACGCCCTTCGGATCCAAGTGAAAGCGAAATGCCTGTGCGAGCTTCTGTCTCTGCGCCTAGGACTTGTCCGCTCTTGAGCAAAACTTCGCCTAAAGCGAAATGAGGATCGAGTAGCCCTGGTTTCTTGCGGGTTGCTTGTTCTAAAAATTCGAGTGCGACGGTGGACTGGCCTTGTCTGTGCGCAAATAATCCGCGCAGATATAACGATTCGCCTGCATCTGGAAATTTGCGTTCGAGCTGCGTCAATATTCCCTGTAGCTCTGCATTGTTGGCTTCGGTAAGAGAGTCTGCTGCGAGCAATGCTTTGGCTTTTCCTGCAAGTGCGGGTAAAAAGTCAGGGAGCTGCATTGCGAGAGAATTAAAGACTTCAAGTGCCGATTGCCATTTGCCTGCGCGGAGTAAATCTTCTGCACGACCCAATTCTTGTTGTGTTACAGGGGGCACATCTTTCAGATAGTCGTCGTTGCCTTTTCCGATGCTGATGGATGTTCCTGGAGGCAATCCAAAAGGTGTTGCACCAGCTTCTACATGGCGTGGGCCGAGAGCTCTTCCCACATTGTAGATACCGACTGTAATTAATCCGCCGAAAATTAGTGCGAGTACATACAAAGACGCTTTCCGCGCCTGCGCTTGATTGGTTGGAATGATTGACTTGAATCGAATGTTTTTGAAGCTTGCCATATCGCAACCGCGGCAGGGCCCTAGCCTCGAAGAAAATCGTTCAGCTTGTCTTTATTCTCTTTCGACTTTTGCAACTTGCGCAGCGTCTTGTTCTTGATTTGGCGCACTCGTTCGCGCGAGAGTTTCAAATCCTCGCCAATGTCCTTGAGTGTAGTATCCTCAATGGTTCCCAAGCCATAGAACATGCGCAGAATTTCTTCTTCGCGCTCAGGAAGTACAGACAAAGCTTCGTTGATTGCACTACGAAGTTCGGTGCGTTCAAACTCTTGCTCTTGGTCGCCCTCAGATCCGAGAACGTCCATAAGAGTCGAAACAGAATCGAGGTTCGAAGAGTCATCGCCGATTGGTGCATCCAAGGATACATCCACAATCTTTTCCATAACTTCGACGATGTCTTTTTCGAAAGGCTGAAATTCGGGGAGAGAAATAGTCTTCTCGTAGTCGCCATGGTTTTCGACCAAAGCCCGCTTGAAACGATTGACTAGCGCAAGTTTGTTAGGAGGAATACGCACCGAGCCCACTTGCTCAAAGAGCGCCTTTTGAATCGATTGGCGAATCCACCACACCGCATAAGAGATGAACTTAACATCCTTCTCTTGATCGAAGCGACGCGCGGCCTTAAAGAGACCGAGGTTGCCTTCGTTGATCAAGTCGAGGAGAGAAAGTCCACGGCCTTGGTATTTGCGTGAAACACTGACGACAAAGCGCAGGTTGCCGCGAATCAAGCGTTGCAGTGCAGCGCGATGAATGTTGCGACGGTTGTCATCCTTAAGAATGGCAATCAATGCCTGCTCCTCGCTAGGAGTCAGAGTCGGGTACCGGTTCAGATCCCGGAAATATAAAGCTTCGTTTTGGTTGCTCATCGGATTTTGACCATCTTCTTCTAGGCGAAATAAAGCTAAACATCACAGTTCTGTCAATGTATTATGACATCATCGTGAAGATTATATCCTAACTAACGCGAGAACGCTTGATCCAAGTCGGATCAAAGGTAAAACGATTTTTGCATTCACCGAAAACTTTTTAATTGTCACGTTTCTGTCATGGTTTGTAGCTTGTCGAAGGAATATATTCCGCTATGATGTCCATCGGAAAAGTGAATTCCTAAAGCATAGCGGCCAACTGTGTGTAAGCTCGTCACCAATACATCATTGGGAACACTTGCATGATCGAGTAAAGCCTCGCCAGTCCACTCATCAACGCAAGCAGCACAAGGGCATTGTAGGCGCAGAGACCTTGCGCTATAAAGGGTAAAGTGCCCATCAGACCACCCAATAGTAACCTTGCCATCGGGAGTGCGCGAGAGGCTTTGTGCTTGTGACGCGGTTGTTTCTGCGGCTTTATCCTTGACGAGCATTGCTTTCGTAATGGGTGCAATGGGCAAATCTTGAAATTCGAGATTCAAAAAGCCGAGTCCACTAGAACTGTTTTCAAGAACTGCAAGCTTAGATGCGACTTGCCCTGCGAGGTCAAGGAATGCGCGGGCAGAGGCACTATTTGGATTGCTATACACAATGGGGCGACCTGCATCACCTGATTCTGCAACCACACCTTCGAGCGGAATTTCACCAAGAAACGCGAGCTTCAATTCATCTGCAGTGCGCTTTCCACCACCTTGCCTAAAGACGAAGTGCTTCTTATTGCAGCTATCGCAAAGGAAGTAGCTCATGTTTTCAATCACGCCTAGCACAGGCACAGAAACTGCGCGGAACATGGCGAGCCCTTTACGCACATCTGCGAGTGCAACCTCTTGCGGTGTTGTCACAACAACGGCTCCTGAGATTGGGCAATTCTGTGTGAGAGAGAGTTGAATGTCGCCGGTTCCTGGTGGAAAGTCGATGAGCAAATAGTCGAGATTGCCCCAATGCACGCGATGCAAAAAATTCTGGATCATCTGTGTTGCCATGGGGCCGCGCCAAATCGTTGCCTTATTTGGATCTGAAAACATTGCCATGGAAACAATTTGGATGCCAGCAATCGAAACAGGAACTAGCGTACGGTCTTCTCTAACTTCGGGCGATTTATCAACGCCAAACATCATCACCATTGATGGCCCATAAATGTCTGCGTCGAGTATTCCAACCTTAGCGCCGGAAAGCGCAAGAGACATCGCGAGGTTTGCTGTGACTGTAGATTTGCCTACTCCGCCTTTGCCCGAAGACACCGCGATAATATGCTGAACCGTGTTTAATAATGAACCACTTGCGAAGTCTTGCGTTTTACGCGCTTGTGCTTTCAGTGTTACATCGACCTGTGTGACTCCATCAAGCTCTATAAGGAGGCGTTTGCAGTCTGCAACGAACTGATCCTTCACTGGGCATGCAGGAGTAGTGAGTTCAAGCTCAAATGTGATTGCACCTTGCTCAGAAATCACAAGGTTTTGCACAAAATTCAGCTCCACAATGTTTTTGTGAAAATCAGGATCTTCTATCGCCTCTAGGGTCTTGAGGACTAATTCGCGAGTCGGTAATGCTTTGCTCATAGCGCAAAATTAGGAATTCGCTAGGGACTTGTAGTGCAATAGGGCTATCGAGGGAGATCAATGTACAGAAGTAGGGGAGGAGAAGTGTAAAGTGGAAAGCAGAGTGTGCCATGAACGAGTGGGTGAGATGCTGGCCTTGCCTGCCTGCCGGAATCCGTGAGGGTCATCCTCATCGAAGATGGGGATCAGCGCTAGAAGTAGCCGCAGCAATGCTTGCGGGCTATCGTCACGCGTTGCAATACTGCGCCACGCACCGATTTCGTCTACGCTGGGGTAGCTTCAACGCGTATTCCACATGGAACACCGGAACTTGGTAACTCCAAAAATCAAAAGAGCCCTCAACGGGGCTCTTCTTGGTGTGCTTGGATTTGCGGGTGTATTGGGTTCGATCTGGTTTGATGCGTTCTCGCTTTGCCCCG
>Ga0302287_10000354_pt1 | contig 24818 bp, 19 predicted proteins | sample III_Fen_E2_4_FD_200452 | JGI IMG/M metagenome (GOLD analysis project Ga0302287, IMG submission 200452) | Peat permafrost microbial communities from Stordalen Mire near Abisko, Sweden - III_Fen_E2_4 | ecosystem: Environmental > Terrestrial > Soil > Wetlands > Permafrost | place: Sweden: Abisko...
TCGCCAGGGTTTTTATCAGGATGAAATTTGATGGCCATCTTTTTGTAGGCACGCTTAATCTCATCGAGTTGCGCATCTTTCGCAACTTCCAGCACTTCGTAATAATCACGCTTTTTGGCCATTTACCATCTCCAGAATTCTGGATCAAACTTAGGAATAAGAAATATAGAGAAGTGGAGAGTTGCGACATCTACCCCACACGAGGCGTTTCGAAGCGCATGGTTAGTGGAGAGTGGAGAATTGCAACATCTAGCCTTCAGAAAGATGAAGTGTCGCAACTCTCCACTACCGTACTCTAACACTCTCCACTGGTTTTAGAACTATCGAACTCTCAACTTGTTCTTACTTATCATCCACCACTGTATAATCTGCATCCACAGCGCCTTCGTCTTTCTTAGGCTTCTGTTGAGCGGACTCTTGATGTGCTGGTTGTTCTGCGCCAGGGGCTCCGGAACCTGCTCCTGCAGCACCTGCGGCCTGCATGAGTTCGGTCATCACGGCTTGCACCTTATCGAGAGCGGCTTGGATTTCTTCCTTCGTGGTCGCAGAATCCTTTACCTTCTTAAGCTCATCCACAGGCGTTTGCACCTTGGCCTTGAGTTCCGCAGGAGCCTTGTCGCCAAGCTCAGCTAAGCTCTTCTCTGCTTGGTAGATGGTCTGTTCCGCTTGGTTCTTGATGTCCACCAGTTCGCGACTCTTCTTGTCGGTCTCTGCATGGGCTTCAGCATCTTTCACCATTTTCTTGATCTCATCTTCGGAAAGTCCCGAAGAGGCTTGGATCTTGATGCTCTGCTCCTTGCCCGTGTCCTTGTCCTTCGCGCTTACATGGGCAATGCCGTTGGCGTCGATATCAAAGGTGACTTCGATCTGGGGCACGCCGCGTGGCTTGCCTGGAATACCAGTCAAATCAAAGCGTCCGAGGGTTCTGTTATCGCGGGCAAACTCGCGTTCGCCCTGCAACACATGGATGGTCACCGCAGACTGATTGTCATCTGCAGTGGAGAAAATCTGTGACTTGCGAGTAGGCACCGTGGTGTTGCGCTCAATGAGTTTGGTCATCACGCCACCGAGGGTTTCGATACCGAGAGACAATGGAGTCACATCGAGAAGCAACACATCCTTCACAGCCGAATCACCAGCAAGCACGCCACCTTGAATAGCAGCACCAATGGCCACGACTTCATCTGGGTTCACGCCCTTATGTGGCTCTTTGCCAAAGAGATTCTTAACCGCTTCTTGCACAGCAGGAATACGGATCGAACCACCCACGAGAATCACTTCATCGATCTCGGAAGCCTTGATACCTGCGTCTGCAAGGCACTTGCGGCAAGGGTCGAGAGTCAAGTCCACCAAGTGGCGCGTGATCTGATCGAACTTTGCGCGTGTTAGCGTAAGATCGAGATGCTTAGGGCCCGAAGCGTCGGCAGTGACGAAGGGCAGATTGATGTTGGTGCTAGTGGTTGCCGAAAGATCGATCTTGGCCTTTTCCGCAGCGTCTTTAAGGCGTTGCAAAGCCATCTTGTCTTTCTTCAAATCAATGCCCGAATTTTCCTTGCGGAATTCTTCGTTGATCCAGTCGATGATCACTTCATCAAAGTTATCACCACCGAGCATGGTGTTTCCATTGGTAGCCTTGACTTCGAAGACACCATCACCAATTTCGAGCACAGAAATATCAAAGGTTCCACCACCCAAGTCATAGACCGCAATCTTTTCTGTCTTCTTGGAGTCGAGGCCATAGGCAAGCGCTGCGGCAGTGGGTTCGTTCACGATGCGAAGCACTTCAAGGCCTGCGATCTTGCCCGCATCTTTGGTGGCTTGACGTTGAGAATCGTTGAAGTATGCGGGCACGGTGATCACAGCTTGTGTGACTGTTTGGCCGAGGTAATCTTCTGCGATCTTCTTCATGGTCGAAAGGATCTGCGCAGAGATCTCGGGTGGTGCAAATTCTTTGTCGTCGATCTTTACGCGCACGAGTTCATCACCTCCCCCCACGAGATGGTAAGGGAGGCTCTTTTCTGCAGCCGAGCACTCTTTGTGGCGACGTCCCATGAAGCGCTTGATCGAGTAAATGGTCTTTTCTGGATTGGTGATCGCTTGGCGCTTAGCCACTTGACCTACAAGTCGTTCGCCGTTTTTGCCAAACGCAACGATCGATGGCGTGGTGCGGAAACCTTCACCGTTCGCGATGACAACTGGCTTTCCACCTTCCATCACAGCGACGCATGAATTCGTGGTTCCTAAATCGATACCGATAATTTTGGACATGATGTACTCCTATTGGTTATTCAAAATCGTTCGTAAGAAATTGAAAATTGAGAGTTGAAAGTTGAGAAATTTCGAAGCCTAACTAATTGAATCAGGATGAAAAAATTTTCAAATTTCCATTTTCAACTTTCAATTTTTTCCTGCGCTTACAATCACCTTGGCTGTTTTTAAAATCTTGTTTTTGATTTTGTAGCCCTTCTGAAAAACCGTGGTGATAAAATTTTCGGGCACGGTCTCGGAAGGTTGTTTCATAAAGGCTTCTTGGCTGTTGGGGTCAAATTCTTCACCCATGGGATTCAGTACTTCAAGGCCGGCATCAAACAAAACTTTGCGGAATTGGTCATGGATCAATTGCATGCCTTTCGCAAAAGCTTCGGGGTTTGATGTTTTGTTTTCTTCCGCAAAAGCGCGATCGAAATTATCGAGAACTTCTGAGAGCGAACCCAGCAATCTTCCATTCGCAGTCTCAATTAATTCCATGTGCTCTTTTGCAGTTCGGCGACGATAATTATCGAACTCCGCATGCAAGCGAAGATGCTTGTCTTGCAAATCTTTTTCGCGAGCTTCTCCTTGCGCTAATGCTGTGCGCAATTCTTCAACAACTTGGTTCGGTGCATTCTCAATTTGTTCTGCGGAATCACAAGCGTCACATGGGGTAGGGGCTGCAGTGGCGTTTGATTCTTCTGCAGCTTTTGTGGTATTCTCGTCGGTCATCTTTTTCCTTCATGGATGTACAGATCAATCAGAGCAAATTTTGTGCCTTATTTAAAAGCTTTGAAAATGAACAATTTCCGCAAGGACTGGCTTGCTTCAACGCATGCGTGTTGCAATTTGCATCAATGAATCTGTGCTGTGAACTTTTCTTCCAACCAGCAACGCAGAATCGGAGCTCGGGTTGGAATGAAGAGCAAGGAGAAAGCTTGCGAAACACACCAGATACAAGAAAGCTCTAGACGCCGTGTAGCACCGCTACACAATGTCTAGAGCTGACGCAGTAAATGGTGGGTTGCAGCAGCTTTATCCTGCGCTGAATCCAACCCGAGCGGAGAAAATTACATCATTCCGCCCATTCCGCCCATGCCACCCATATCTGGATGTCCACCGCCAGCAGGCTTATCTTCCTTCTTCTCGACCACGACGCAGTCGGTAGTGAGGATCATGGAAGCAATCGATGCTGCGTTGATGAGCGCGGTCTTGGTTACCTTGGCTGGGTCGATCACACCGGCCTTGATGAGGTCTTCGTAAACGTCGGTTTTCGCGTTGTAGCCGTAACCGTCTTTGCCTTCTTTTACCTTGTTGATCACCACGGAGCCTTCGAGGCCAGCATTGCCAACGATCTGGCGTAATGGCTCCTCAATTGCGCGGCGAATAATCTGTGCGCCAGTCTTCTGGTCGTTGTTAGCGAACTTGAGAGAATCGATAGCAGCAGCTGCGCGAATCAATGCAACGCCACCACCAGCCACGATGCCTTCTTCAACAGCGGCGCGGGTTGCGTGCAACGCATCGTCCACGCGATCTTTCTTTTCTTTCATTTCGACTTCGGTAGGTGCGCCGACCTTGATGACAGCTACGCCGCCAGCAAGTTTCGCCAAGCGCTCCTGCAACTTTTCTTTATCGTAGTCGCTGGTAGAGTCTTCGATCTGGCGCTTGATCTGGCCAATGCGACCCTTGATGTCAGCAGCCTTGCCAGCACCTTCAACGATCGTGGTTGTGTCCTTGTCGATGGAGATCGACTTGGCTTGACCCAACACAGTAACAGGAGCGTCTTCGAGTTTCGCGCCAGTCTCTTCGGAGATCAATTGACCACCGGTGAGGATTGCGATATCTTCAAGCATTGCTTTGCGGCGATCGCCAAAGCCTGGAGCTTTAACGGCTGCAACCTTGAGAGTGCCACGGATCTTGTTTACTACGAGGGTTGCGAGAGCTTCACCATCGACATCTTCAGCGATGATAAGCAATGCGCGGCCGGACTTTGCGGAATGTTCGAGCAAAGGAAGCAGATCCTTCATGGAGCTGATCTTCTTGTCGAAGAGAAGGATGAACGGATTCTCGAGAACGGCTTCCATCGCTTCTGTGTTGGTCACGAAGTATGGGCTCAAATAGCCACGGTCAAACTGCATACCCTCAACAACGTCGAGCGTTGTGTCTGCAGTCTTGGATTCTTCAATGGTGATCACGCCATCGTTACCAACTTTTTCCATCGCGTTTGCGAGGAGTTGGCCAATCTCTGCATCGTTGTTGGCGGAGATCGAAGCGACTTGAGCAATGTGCTCCTTGCCGTTGATCTTCACAGCCATCTTGTCGATCTGTGCAATGATTGCGGCAACAGCAGAGTCAACACCACGCTTCAGATCCATTGGATTTGCGCCTGCAGCCACGTTCTTCAAGCCTTCGCGAGAAATGATCTGAGCGAGGACTGTTGCTGTTGTCGTGCCATCACCGGCTGCATCACTTGTCTTGGATGCGACTTCGCGAGCCATCTGTGCGCCCATATTCTCGAATGCATCTTCGAGCTCAATGTCCTTAGCGACTGTAACGCCGTCCTTGGTGACATTGGGTGCGCCAAAGCTCTTGCCGAGCATAACGTTGCGGCCTTTAGGACCGAGGGTAACCTTGACTGCGTTAGCGAGTTTGTCGACGCCCTTCATGAGGGATTCGCGAGCTGCAATATCAAACTTGAGTTGTTTTGCCATGATCTATGATCTCCAAAAAAAAATTACAGGACAGCGAGAATGTCGCTTTCCTTAACGATGAGAAAATCTTTGCCGTCAACAGAGACTTCTGTTCCGGAATACTTTCCATAAAGAACCACATCGCCAACCTTGACGTCGAGAGCGATCACATCGCCCTTATCGCTCTTGCGGCCAGTGCCGACTGCGATGACTTTGCCCTTCTGTGGCTTCTCTTTAGCGTTGTCTGGAATGTAAATGCCGCCCTGGGTCTTGGTCTCGGGTTCGAGTGTTTCCAAGAGGATGCGGTCTGCAAGTGGTTTGATTGCCATGTGTAATTGACCTCTGTTTAAGTTGAAAGAAAATCGTACCTACGCACTAGCGAGGATTGTGCCAATGTAAAAAAAGGCAGAAACAGCGAGAATTGATTTGCTTGTGTTTCAATTTGGAGCGTTTCCCTCGATTGTGGCGCGTAGGTGATCTAATTTGCAATTCATTCATATTTGATCGTAGGTTGTCTGATTTCTTGTTGGGGGCGATACTCGTTTTCAAGCCAATCTGCGTATTCCGAGGCGTTTTCTAAATTCAGCACCATGATTATACTCCATGGCACCCCCGCGCTTTCTGAATTCCGTCTCCAAAAATTGTATCAAGACCTAAAGTCTCTTGGAATCCCGCTACAATCGATTCATGCAGAATTCCTCCATCTTGTCGATCTTAGTCAAGATCTCACTACCGATGAACGTGCGATTCTCGAAAAACTATTGACCTATGGACCTCGTCGCGAAGGCCACGCTCCTCAAGGAAATCTTCTTGTAATCACGCCGCGTCCAGGAACCATTTCCCCTTGGTCCTCTAAGGCTACCGACATCGCTCACATTTGCGGTCTCACGAAGATCAAGCGCATTGAACGTGGCGTTGCATACTATGTCACGCTTAGCAACAGTGCTATTTTAAGCGAGCAAGACAGCAAACTCGTCGCAGCAAAAATTCATGATCGCATGACGCAATCTGTGTTCGCGAAGCTCGATGAACTTCAGGTGCTTTTCCACCATGAATCTCCGCGCCCCATGACTAGCGTACCTGTGCTCACCGAAGGCCGCGCAGCCTTAGTTCGTGCGAATCGCGAGCTAGGCCTTGCTCTTGCCGACGATGAAATCGATTATCTCGTAACGAGTTTTACCACATTAGGGCGCAACCCGAACGATGTTGAACTCATGATGTTTGCCCAAGCAAATTCAGAACATTGTCGTCACAAAATTTTTAATGCGCAATGGAACATTGATGGATTTGATCAAGAAAAATCCTTGTTCCAAATGATCAAGAATACACATCAACTGCACAATGATGGCATCCTTTCTGCTTACTCCGACAACGCTGCCGTCATGACTGGCTCTGTTGGTTCACGCTATTACGCAGATCCCAAAAGCGGTGAGTATGGCTGGCACAAAGAAGCTATTCAGATTTTGATGAAGGTTGAAACGCACAATCACCCAACAGCAATTTCACCATTCCCAGGAGCATCTACGGGCTCGGGTGGCGAAATCCGCGATGAAGGTGCAACAGGCCGTGGCTCTAAGCCTAAGGTCGGACTTTCTGGATTTACAGTCTCCAACTTGCGCATCCCCAATTTCGATCAACCTTGGGAAAAGAATTTCGGAAAGCCCAATCGCATTGTCTCTGCACTCGATATCATGATCGATGGCCCACTTGGTGGTGCGGGCTTCAATAACGAATTTGGTCGCCCCAATATCCTCGGTTACTTCCGCACCTTCGAGCAGCAAGTGCAAGGTGCCAAGGGCGCTGAAATCCGTGGTTATCACAAGCCCATTATGCTTGCCGGTGGTCTCGGAAATATCAAGGATATGCACATCGCTAAGGGCAACATCAATGTTGGCGATAAGCTCGTAGTGCTTGGTGGTCCGGCTATGTTGATTGGGCTTGGTGGAGGTGCTGCAAGCTCCATGGCCAGTGGCACGGGCAATGAAGATCTCGACTTCGCAAGTGTGCAGCGCGACAATCCTGAAATGGAACGCCGTTGCCAAGAAGTGATCGATCGTTGTTGGGCACTTGAAAACGAAAACCCAATTGCATTTATCCATGATGTGGGAGCAGGTGGACTCTCGAACGCATTGCCTGAACTCGTCAATGATGGCGGGCGCGGTGGCGTATTTCAATTGCGCAAAGTATTGAGCGATGAGCCGGGCATGAGTCCTCTTGAAATCTGGTGCAACGAATCTCAAGAGCGTTACGTGATGGCGATTCCTGCAGACCGCATGGAAACCTTCCGCAAAATTTGCGAACGCGAACGTTGTCCCTTTGCCGTTGTGGGCGAAGCAACCGAGAAGCGTGACTTAGTGCTTGAAGATTCTCATTTTGGAAACAAGCCCATCGATATGCCATTGAATGTCTTGTTGGGTAAGCCTCCGCGCATGTTCCGCAAAGAGTTTTCACAAAAGCGCCCCGCATCTCAATTGAACCTCGGTGGTGCTACTGTTCTCGATGCGTTGCGTCGCGTTCTCGCAAATCCAACGGTGGCCGACAAGACTTTTTTGATCACCATTGGTGACCGCACTGTGACTGGTCTTGTGGCTCGCGATCCTATGGTGGGTCCATGGCAAGTGCCTGTTGCTGACTGCGCTGTTTCCGCAACTGCATTTGATGTATTTACCGGTGAAGCCATGAGCATGGGCGAGCGCACCCCAGTGGCAATCCTTGATGCAGCTGCATCCGCGCGTCTTGCGGTGGGTGAAGCGATCACGAATATTTCAGCCGCGCAGATCGGTGAGATTGGACATATCAACCTTAGCGCGAACTGGATGGCTGCTCCGAATTACGAAGGCGATGGCGCCGCGCTCTACGAGGCAGTAAAAGCCGTGGGCATGGATTTGTGCCCTAAACTTGGCATCACAATTCCAGTGGGCAAAGACTCCATGAGCATGAGCACTGTATGGCAAGATGGCGCTACTCAAAAGCGCGTCACTGCCCCTGTGTCTCTTATTATATCTGGCTTCGCAAGCGTGTTGGATATTCGCAAAACTCTTACACCACAGCTCAAACTCGTTCACGATTCCATGCTTTTGCTGGTGGATCTTGGCCATTGCAAAGACCGTTTGGGTGGCTCGATTCTTGCCCAGTGCTATGAGCAAATGGGTGCCGTTGCACCCGATGTCGATTCCGCTGCTGAGCTCAAGGGATTCTTTGAAGCAATGCAGATTTTGGGTCGAGAAAATAAGGTGCTGGCATACCATGATCGCTCCGATGGTGGCTTGCTCGTGACTGCACTCGAAATGGCTTTCGCAGGCCATGTAGGTGTAGATCTTGACTTACCTGCCGGTGATGCTTTTGCAATAGGTTTCAGTGAAGAGTTGGGTGCGGTCTTGCAAGTTCGCAACGAAGATGTGGAAGACATCGTATCGATCTTCATGGCAAAGGGACTTGAAAATTGCGTGAGTGTGATTGGTAGACTAAACGACCGTTACACCTTTACGGTCAAGCAAGTTGGCGGAGGTTCGCATACGGGTGGCATCGCAGACATCATGGCAGAAGGCACCTTGGTTGACGAAAGTCTTTCCATTTTGCGCTCGATCTGGTCAGATACCACGCGCCGCATTCAAGCCTTGCGCGATAACCCTGCAAGTGCTGAATCCGAGTATCAACTAAAGCTTGAAGAAAGTGATCCAGGTATCACTCCTAAAGTGACTTTTGATGTCAAGATTGGAAAGGATTTTGCAAGCCGACCTCGCATGGCAATTTTGCGTGAACAGGGTGTGAATGGCGAAGTTGAAATGGCTGCAGCCTTTGATATTGCGGGCTTTAAGAGTGTTGACGTTCACATGACAGATGTGCTTGCTGGTCGCGTAAAACTCACCGACTTCCGTGGTCTCGTGGCTTGCGGTGGCTTTAGCTATGGTGATGTTTTGGGAGCAGGTGAAGGCTGGGCGAAGAGCATTCTTTTTAATCCTCGCGCGCGCTCTGAATTCCAAGATTTCTTTGCTCGCAAAGACACCTTCTCACTAGGTATTTGCAACGGTTGTCAAATGATGAGCAATTTGCACGAACTGATTCCTGGTGCAGAATTATGGCCGCATTTTGTACAGAATGCGTCGGAGCGTTTTGAAGCTCGCTTAGTCTCTGTGAAAATTGTGAAGTCTCCAAGCCTACTCCTGCAAGGGATGGAAGGCTCTGTTCTTCCTATTGCCGTGGCGCATGGGGAAGGTCGTGCTGAATTTGTGGATGCTGCACAAGCCAAAGCCTGCAGTGAATCCGGGCTTGTTGGACTTCGCTTCGTAGATAATCACCACCGCATCACCGAACGCTATCCGCTCAATCCAAACGGTGCGCCCTTTGGTATCACTGGCCTCACAACCCGCGATGGCCGCGTGACGATTATGATGCCACATCCCGAGCGAGTGTTCCGCACCGTCCAATACAGTTGGCATCCAAGCAACTGGGGTGAAGATGGTCCATGGATGCGCATGTTCCGTAACGCGCGCAATTTCTGCGGCTGATCCCTTCGCAATCCTTGATCCATGCGCATTGCGGAAATTTTTGATTCGATTCAGGGCGAAGGCCCTGCCATGGGTTTGCCGTGCACCTTTGTTCGACTTTCGGGTTGCAATCTGCGCTGCGCTTGGTGCGATACGCCACAAGCATCTTGGAATCCCCAAGGCTCTGATTATTCCATCGCGGATCTTGTAATGCGTGCAGAGCAAAATCCGAATAGTGCAGTGGTGATTACGGGGGGAGAACCGTTTCTGTTTGCAGAGCTTGGCGCCTTATGCGATAGGCTTCGCGAGGCAGGGCACCTTGTACACCTAGAAACCTCGGGCAGCTTATTTGCACCCATTCACGCAGACCTTGTTTGCGTGTCGCCTAAGCTTGCAAACTCTACGCCCAGTGCAAGTGAACACCCCGAATGGTCTGCACGCCATGAACGTGCTCGTTTGCCACTCGATACCCTTCGCCAATTCGTTGCGCACTTCGGCGAAAAGCTTTATCTCAAATTTGTGGTGCGTACTGAATCTGATCTTGCAGAAATCCATACCTTACTTGCGCAGATTGGCTTTCAAGATAAGAGTCGCGTTTTCTTGATGCCCGAAAGCCAAACCCGCGCAGAGCTTGATCAACGTGCAGAATCCATAGCGCTGCTTTGTGTGAAGACTGGATTTCGTTACAGCGATCGCTTGCATGTGCGAATCTGGGGCAGCGAACTTGGGCGGTAATAGAAGATGTGCAAATTTCGAATTATGAATTATGAATTGAGAATTGCGATTTAGAATTCTCAACGCGGTTTCCTAGTCTCGCATATAGCTTGCGAGTATTTATATTCACAGTAGTCGTGATCGCAAATGCATTCATACTGATATTCCCTCTCCTTGCTGCAGTTCCATTCATTGCAGTGTTCTTGCTGTTGCGCTTACCCAGCCAAGAAAAAGAGCCTGCTTGGCGTCGCGTCGCTTTCTTTGCTGCTCCTTTTGCGCTTTGGCAATTCATTCTCAATTTGTTTCTTTACAGTTCCTCTGAATGGATGCTTTGGAGCCGTTTGGTTGACCCCGTGTTTCTTGCTGGAATTCTTTCTGGTGTTTTGCTTGCAGAAAGTTCCATTCACGAAATTAAAGATAATCGTCATCAACAATTTCTGTTACAGGTTTTGCCTTGGCTTTTGCTGAATGCAGTGGCGCAGGTAAGTTCCATGTTAATCGAAGATTTGTCTGCGCTTGTTTCTTTTCTAGGAGTGATTCTGCTTGGCTACCGCATGATTATTCTCTATGGAAAATTCACAATTCGGCCACGCATTCGCCAGCGTATTTCCGTGTTGATGTGGATCCTTACTTCACTTATGCCCTTGCCCTTCTTTCGACTGTTTTTCTTGTTGCACATAGCTGTCATTTGGTGGAATCGTTTGTTGCACCACCAAGCCATTTTGCGTGAGGAAACCCACGCACAAGAAAATGAAAAAAAAGTAATCAGTCAAATCAGCGAAACGCTAACCACAGTCATTCAAGATGTCAGCAATCTTCAAGATGCTCTGTTTAATTATCTCGAAGGGCTTTGCAAATCTCTCGAGGTTAAATCGGGGGCTGTGTATTTGTGGGATAGTGAAGCGAAGGCGTATCGTGTTGCCCAAGTTTATGGACTTTTCTTTCCTTTGACTCGCGGCGTGAACCACACCTTTATGCGAGAGCGCGCTTTGCACGAGTTGGTGCGCAGCCAAGATGTCACCGATTCTGACAACCTGATTTGGGAGTGTGGCCAATTGCGGAAGCCAATCCACTTGCCTTACGCAAGTCAAGATCCACGTGTGCAAAAGATTGGAACGCGCGGTAATAACATTCATACCTTGGTGCTGGTGCCTTTGCTGTTAGATCAAGAGTTGCTAGGGGTGTTGGTGCTTGAAAATAAACATTACGAACGCTACTTTTCGGAGAGCGATGCGTACCTTGTTTACACCTTTGCGCACTATGCAACCTTGATGATTAATTCTTCTCGTATGCTGAAAGATCGCGCAGATCGTGAACGAGTGCAGAACGAATTGAAGCTGGGGCAGCAAATTCAATACGACCTACTACCCAGAAAAATTCCCGCAGTAGATGGCATTGAGCTTGCTGGTTCAATGATTCCCGCGAAAGAGATTGGTGGTGATTATTACGACTTCATTGAAGTGAGCAAAACACGCTTCGGAATTGCGATTGGCGATGTGTCGGGTAAGGGTGTGCCCGCGGGTATGTTGATGACGATTTTGCAGACCTTGCTGCACTCACAGTATGCGCATTTCAACAACACTTGCGACCTGTTGATTGCATTGAATACAGCGCTTTCATACAAGATCAAATCCTCCATGTTCATTACCTTTTTGCTCTTCGAATGGAACGCACCAAGCAAGACTCTTAAGTACACTGGCTGCGGTCACGAGCATATTTTGCATTATCATGCCGCGACTTCGCATTTGGATTGTTTCCGCTCTGGTGGCATTGCTCTTGGCATGACAGACGATAACAGCGCGATTTTGCGTGAGCGTCAGTTGCCCGTGGCTGTAGGCGACACGGTCCTTTTGTATACCGATGGTGTGATTGAGGCCCGCAATATTATAGGTGAAATGTATGGGCTAGATCGACTCAAAGCCTTTACCGAAAAACACCAAGGGCTTCCCGCCGAGAATGTGCGGAAAGCCCTCATGGAAACCTTAGATGTGTTTCAACGCGGAACTGAGCAGGTGGATGACATCACTTGCATCGTAATGCGTTTTTAGTTTTCAATCATTTACAGTTTGAACAAGAGAGGACCGTAGTTCCATGCGGTTCCAGCAACGCAGGTTTTGAACGCTGTCTTAGCGGGTGTGTTACTATTGACATAGCTTGTCCATTGGAAATTTTTAGGAGCGGTTGCATCAACAATGTAAGCGTTCCATGCAGCCATGCAAGTTGCTGAGTCTAACGTTGTTCCACCAAGAGTCGTGTAGTCGCAAGACTTGTTGTTGTAAGCGAAAGTGATGTGTTGTTGCTCGGTGCCTTGATCAATTTTGGTGAGGCTCAATACGGCTTCAACAGAATCGGCTTTGACAATAATGGTATTGCAACCCGAGGTCGTGATGCTGATGTTGCTCGTAGCAAAATCATGGTCTACAACGGCACGCACGGTGGATTCGTTTTGGATAGACCAGCATACACCGTTGTCTGTATAGGTCTTTACTAAGGATGTGTCTGTGACAGTGATGGTAAGATTGTCATTATAGTTCGAAGCATAAATCTGCTGGCAATTCTTGCTGACTGTTGTATCCGATGGGATCTGTGCAATGCCAGCGAAGGTCCATGCGCCTGCGATTGCTGTGCTCTTACCTGTGTAACGTTCTGCGCGACAATCATCGGTGCGCCAAGCAAAGAGGCTGCTGTCATAGAGCATCACATGTACGGTGTCCACATAGCTGATCGAAAGCGTTCCGCCGCGTGCACATGCAGGGCTGCCAATCGCAAAGTAGTTTTGGGCAACGTTCAGAGTAATTGGTGATGTTTCGGTAACGGAAATATCAACAGGGCTTGTGCTTGCGTTTACCGAGTTGCCTATGGTGGTTGCACTGGTTGTGCTGTTGTTGCTACAGGCAAAGAAGCATAGCGCAGAAGCCGCCATGAGTGCAATCATCTTATTCATAAATGAATCCTTATTTTGAGTGTATCTCAAAACTAAGGTAGGGACTTTCACGGTAAAGTCAATCACTCAAAAGTGATTGTATGCTCTCATTGTGAGAACAAGCATGTATATCAAGGCGTTTTGCGGAAATTATTGATGGCTTTTTGCATCACGCTGACTTTGATCTCGGTCTTGCGTTCTGGAAACCAGTGTTCAAAACTTACGGCACCTTGATGGATCAACATTCCAATACCAGATACAACCGTGCAGCCTCTTGCTTTGGCTTCGCGGAGTAAAAGCGTTTCTGCAGGCGTATATACAATGTCATATACCGTGTGGCTTGCTAGTAACGAACTCGTGTCAATGGGCGCTTCATTTACATTGGGAGTCATGCCAACTGAGGTTGCATTAATGATAATATCTATCGATAATGCGTTGCTTGCAAAATCTTGGAGTTGTGCTGCTTGTATTGTTTGCGAAGACATTTCGCCTTCTCTTGCTTTATTCAATTCATTCACAAGTGCTTGCACTTTGCTTAGGTTGCGGCCATATACTACAAGGCTTTGCGGCACTAGATCTAAACCAATCCCGAGCTTCGGTAAATGAGTGAGTGCGAACGCGAGTGCACGTGCTGTTCCTCCGTTGCCCAAAATTGCGACACGCTTCTTTGCATAGGTCACACCATGTTCGCGCAGATTGCTCAAGGCTCCAAGCGCATCGGTGGTGGTACCGCACAAGGTTTCGCCTACAATTCCATCTTTCCAATACAAGGTATTTACGGAGCCCATGAACTTTGAAATTTCACTCAGTTCATCGACATATTTAAGCATTGCTTCTTTAAATGGAATGGTGACATTTGCACCCACAAATCCTAGTGCGCGAAAGCCTCGCACCGCATCTTCAAGCCTCGCGGGCTCACAGGGCAAAGGCAAGTATGCTGCATCGATGTTTAGGTGCTCAAGCAACGCGTTGTGCATGATGGGCGACAGCGTATGAGAAATAGGGTGCCCAAATACGCCAAGCAATTTTGTTTTTCCCGTTATCGTTTGCATGGGCGGGAAGATAGAATATGGAAAGAACCTGCGGTAGATTCGCAAGTTCGAAGAAATCACAGAGAGAATTTCCCTACAGTGAAAAATTCCTTACAATGAAAAATTACCAATTGCGCGGAACTTGCGATAGCGAGCGTCTAAAAGGCTTCCCGCGTCAAGGCTCTTCAGTTCACGCAGCTCGTGAGTAATGCGAGTACGCAAGTTTTTGAAACCGATTTCGCTGGAAACATGTAAGCCATCACCTTCGTTCACAACAGCATCTACAAGGCCAAGCTCTTTGAGGCTCTTGGCATCAAGCTTGAGCGATTGTGCAGCGCGAGGGGCTTGAGTCGAATCCTTAAAGAGAATTGATGCACAGCCTTCAGGTGAAATCACCGAGAAGATCGCATTTTCCATAATTAGGATTTTGTCTGCAACCGAGAGTGCAAGAGCTCCACCAGAACCACCTTCACCCGTAATGGTGGTGATGAGCGGCACGGCTATTCCGATAAGGTCGGAGAGGCTGCGTGCAATGGCTTCAGAGATGCCGTGGTCTTCGGAATCGATGCCAGGGTATGCGCCCGGCGTATCGACAAACAAGAGCACTGGGCGGCGAAACTTTGCCGCTTGGTGAATCAATCGCATGGCCTTGCGGTAGCCTTCGGGGTGGGGCATGCCGAAGTTGTATTCCATGTTCGTGTGTAACGTACTTCCGCGGCGTGTTGCAATCACAGTCACTGGTTGGCCTTCAAAGGTTCCAATACCGCCGAGAATCGCTTTATCATCGCCTGCGCAACGATCACCCTTGAACTCAATAAAATTATCGATAAGAGCGGCAACAAAATCTTGTGGCTTGGGGCGGTCTTGGCGGCGCGAGAGTTGCACGTTGTACCAAGCTGGGAACGCTGCTGGCTCTTGGGAAACCGTGGTGTTGACCCGCTGTTCCATTTGATTGATTTGGTCGCCCAGATCCACGCCTTGACTCCGAGCCAAGCTACGTAGTTCTTCGAGTTTGCTTAGGACTTCTTCATTGGCCATGGAAACCGATCCTTGGGGGCGGTGAAGTTATGCATGGTGAAGATGCTCACCAAGGTTTCGCGTAGCTTAGGGCGTGCAACGATTGCATCAAGGAAGCCTTTTTCCTGCACGTACTCTGCTTTTTGGAAACCTTCGGGCAATTGTTGTTTGATGGTTTGCTCAATCACGCGAGGGCCTGCGAAGCCAATCAGCGCCTTGGGTTCGCCTAGCGTAATATCGCCGAGCATCGCAAAGCTTGCAGAAACGCCGCCCGTAGTAGGGTGGGTGAGCAAGTTGATATAGAGCAAGCCTGCATCGCTAAAGCGACGAATGGCCGCCGAGGTTTTCGCCATCTGCATAAGCGAGAGCACGCCTTCTTGCATGCGAGCACCGCCTGAGCGAACAACTAAAAATACAGGCTGCCGTTCTTGCAAGCCAAGCTCAAACAAGCGCACAATTTTTTCACCCGCAACGCTTCCGAGTGAACCCATTAAGAAGTTCGGATTCATAATGCCCACGAGCACTGGAATTCCTTCGATGGTACAACGCCCGGTGGAAATAGATTCTTCGGGTTCGTCTTTCAAAAGCTTCTTGAGCTTGCCTTCGTAATCGGGAAAGTGCAGAGTATCAATCGGTTTAATATTTGCGAACAAAGGCTTCCAAGATTTGCGGTCAGCGAGAAGGTCAATCCATTGCTGAACATTCAGAACAAAGTGGTGTCCACACTCAAGGCATACGTCGGAATTTGCGTGCAGCTTCTTTTGATAGATGGTGATTTTGCACTTGGGACACTGCACAAACAAGTTGTCTGGCAGAGTAATTTCCTTCTTGTCATCGCGAGGTTTCGTGACAAAAAGGCGTTTGATCAATTCAGGAACTTTCATGGAACTCCTTAGCCGTTCACGTTAGCATTAGCTTTTGGTGAGCAGCTTGTTCTCAACGAAATTAATCGAATAGTTTCCAGCGATAAAATCATCTGAGCTTAGAATCTTCAAGACAAAATCCTTGTTGGTTTTGACTCCCTGAATATCAAGTTCATGAATTGCGCGAATCATCTTGGCAATTGCGCGATCACGAGTATGATCCCACACAATAATTTTCGCGATCATGGAATCATAGTAAGGCGGAATCTTTGCGCCCGAAAACATAGCTGAATCGATGCGCACACCGTTTCCACCAGGGAATCTTAGCGTTTCTATTTTGCCTGCGCTTGGCATGAAATTGTGGGTGGGATCTTCTGCATTAATGCGAGCCTCGATCGCCCAGCCATTGGGGTGAATGTCTTCTTGGGTAAAGGGAAGCGTTGCTCCGTTGGCCACCAAAATCTGCGTTTGAATCAAGTCGTAACCAGTCACCATTTCGGTAACGGGGTGTTCCACTTGAATGCGCGTGTTCACTTCCATAAAGAAGAATTCATCGTTCTCATACAGGAACTCAACGGTGCCTGCGTTCCAATAGCCAATTTTTGTGAGCGCTTTGGTCAGCACTTCACCTATTCTCTGCCTTTGTTTAGGCGAGATCACAGGTGATGGCGATTCTTCGATAATCTTTTGCTTGCGACGTTGAGAAGAACAATCACGTTCACCGAGTGACACACAGTTTCCATGTTCATCAGCGATGATTTGGAATTCAATATGTTTGGGGTTCTCGAAGAATTTTTCGATGTACATGTCTGGGTCGCCAAAGGCGTTCTTGGCTTCCGTGCTTGCTTCGAGAAAGTTTGGAGTAAACTCTTCGGGCGTGCGAATCACACGAATGCCACGACCACCACCACCAGAAGCAGCCTTGATGATGACTGGGAAACCTACTTCGCGCGCAGCTTCAAGACCCTTAGCGGGGTCGTTGTATGTGCCTTCCGGGCCAGGAATCACGGGCACACCATACTTTTTCATCAGCATTTTCGCGGTGGACTTGTGCCCTAAATTGCGAATTGCCTCTGAGTTTGGCCCAATAAATTTGATCCCAATTTCTTCGCAGATGCGCGCGAACTCAGCGTTTTCTGAAAGGAAACCAAAACCAGGGTGGATCGCATCTGCTTTATGCAGCAAGGCCGCAGACAGAATCTGATTCATGTTCAAATAACTCTTGGGTGCAGGAGCGGGGCCAATGCACACCTTGTGATCAGCGAGTTGCACGTGCAAAGACTCTTTGTCTGCTTCCGAGTAAACAGCAATCGTTTCTATGCCCATTTCTTGGCAGGCTCGGATAATGCGTACCGCAATTTCGCCGCGATTGGCAATAAGGATTCGTTGGATCATAATTATGCCGTGCGGATCTTGATCAACGAAGAACCAAACTCGACAACAGCGCCGGACTCAGCTATGATCTCGACGATTTCACCGGAGACATCAGCTTCGATGGTATTCATGACCTTCATGGCTTCAACGATGCAAATGGTTTCGCCCTTGTTAACCTTCTTGCCGATCTGCACAAATTCAGGTTGACCTGGTGCAGGTGCGCGATAGAACGTGCCTACCAAGGGGCTTTTAACAATGTGAAGCTTAGGATCTTCAATGGGGGTAATAGGAGCTTGTGGGGCTGTAGCTACTGGTGCTTGGGCTGCGACTTGTTGCACTGGTGTCGCTAGATTTAAGTCTGAAGGAATTGCAGCGTAGGAAACAGGAGCTTGTGCAAGGGTTGCTTTCTTGAGTTGCAACTCGACGCTTTTGTCTTTATAGGATAGCTCAGTGACATTGAGAGAAGAAAAGAGTTCAATCACTTCTCGGACGTTCAAATCGCTCATGCAATGATTCTCCATTTTTTGATATCCCTAATTTGCAAAAATTTGGTAGGAACAGTAGCTAAAAACCGATGAAATAGCTCTAGAATTGGATGAAGCGGTGCAGACAAAGATGGTCTGAATACTCGCGTACAAAAAGTATCAACAAAAAAGCCGGCTCACAATGGAACCGGCTTAAAAACTAGAAAGACTTACTTGCCGTTGATATGAGCTTGGTATGCATCCACTGCAGCATCCATGCGAGCTTGCAGGTCAGCAGACTTCACGCGCAGGCCGATTTCTTCGTTCGAAGCGCCAATTGCATTGATCGCATCTTTAAAGGCCTTGGCATCCATGATCATGAGGCTATAAATCTTGTAGGTGTTTGTGCCTTCATTAAACAGAGTGACGGTCTTGTTGGAGGTTGTTCCGCGCAGCATTTCAACAGTCAGCTGGTTGGTCTTTTCTTCCCAAATTTTCTTGGCTTCATTGCCCACGTTTTGTACGTATTGGTCAGAGAAACGCTTGACCTGCACACCCAAGGAAATTGCAATTTGCTTGCGGCCTTCGTCTTGAGCGATTGTGGTTGCAACCATTTCGTCGTTTGATTCGCCTTGACCAATCTCAGCGAGTACGCCCTTGTCGTTTAGAGTCTTCTTGATGGCTTGCAATTCCGATGCTGGAGTCTCGACCTTCTTGTAACCTTTCGTGGTTTCAGAATTGGAGCTTGCACACCCCATAAGGATTGCAGCGGTTGCGAATGCAGCGATGATCTTTTTCATTGGAACTCCTTGAGAGAATGAAAGTGTTTCGGGAATAAGCTAAACAAATTGAAACTCAATCAACAGGGACGATGTGACACAAAGCACGTCATCTTCGATGAAAGAATTGAATTTATCGGCGAGAATGCTTTTTAGCGTTTCTCATACTTAGCGACAATATTTTCAAAGTCGGAGCAATCGAGAGATTCGATTTCTGTTGCCATGTGCGACTTATTGCGATTGTCATTCTTTTGAATTGCTTCAGGAAGATTAAAGCATAGAGTCTGCATGACTCCATTATCTAATGGAATCTCGAGTTTGAACATCTTGATTCGCTGTTGGCCTGCAGGAAATAATTCCTTATAGGTCATGGTGTTCTTTAGATATTCCAAACGCTTGTCTTGTGAGAACTCTAGGCCCGAAGCTACCGAGCCTGGGAGTGGAATTGGAAGTGTATTGGGAAGGCGAAGCTCAATATCCTTATCTTTCTTGACAATGCTAGCACCCTTGGGGTTAATCAAATAGCGTTGCTGCGGAATGTTTTTATAGGATTCAAAATGCGAGGAGCGAACGCCGCACACTTCACGCATATCAGGCTGTGCGACAAAGTCAATGCCTCTACAAATCTCAGGCAAGTCGGTGGGTACGACCAAGTTTTCTTTCGAACCGCTACAACCGAAAAAGACCAATGAAATAATCAAACCAAGGGATACTGTTAGCAATGGATAACGCAATGGATACCTCACGAAAAGATGTGTTAAATATAATAGGGACAGAATGCAGTAAGGATTTTTTTCACAAATCAACTTAAAATGGCTGGATTTGGAAATTCTACGGAAAAACTACATTTGGGACACTCGAAGACCGAGTGCTTATGAAAATATACAGTTGGAATGTAAATGGCATCCGCGCGGCCCTCAAAAAGGGCTTCATGGACTGGCTTGCGGAATCCCAAGCGGACATGGTCTGCTTGCAAGAAGTGCGTGCTGAAGCGGATCAAATCCCCGAAGAGCTCCTCAACTACCCTGGGTATCATTGCTTTTGGAACCCAGCGGAGCGGAAAGGTTATAGTGGAACCGCGGTTCTTTCGCGTGTAGCTCCCGAAGAAGTAAACCTTGGGTGGGGTGATCCTGAGTTCGATTGCGAAGGTCGAATTGTTCAACTCGTATTTCGAAATTGGGTGCTCAACAGTGTCTATTTCCCCAATGGCTCGAACGGCGATGAACGCTTGGATTACAAACTGCGCTTCTACGATGCTTTCCTAGAAAATTCCAATGCATGGTTGCGCAAAGGCAAGCATGTGGTCACTCTTGGCGATTACAACACCTGCCACAAAGAAATTGATATAGCACGCCCTGCGGAAAACGAAGGCAACTCGGGCTTTCTGCCTATTGAACGCGCTTGGATGGATAAGTACGTCGAGAACGGTTATGTGGACTCTTTCCGCCATCTACACCCCACGCTCAGTGATATCTATTCTTGGTGGTCGAATCGTGGTGGTGCTCGTGAACGCAATGTGGGCTGGCGCATCGACTATTGCTTTGTTGACCAGGCTCTCGCACAAGCGGTCACTGCTGCAGAGATTCACCCAACCACGCTCGGTAGCGATCATTGCCCTGTGAGTGTGGATATTTCCGAACCCTTCCCATCGTAACGGAATCGTAATTCAATCCTAGCTTCGGTGTTGTTTCTAGCCCTTTGCTAAATTGCGGCCGTGTCCAAATCAAATCTTCCATCTTTTCGCCCACTTTTGCAGAAAGCCTTGGCAAAACGCGCTGCTTTAGGGGAAACATGCACGGCCTTCCGCGCTTTGAATGGCTTGGTCGATGGGCTCGAAGGGGTGGCTATCGATTTGTATGGAAGCCATGTGCAGCTCCAATTTTTTGACCGGACTTGGTTTTGGTGTGAAGATGAATTGGTGCGGTCTATTATTGATGTTTATAAGCCACAATTCTTGGTGGTAAAAGAGCGCTTGGATCCTTCGGGAAAAAGCCTTGAAAAGCCGCAGATGCGCGTTGTGTATGGCGCAGATGTTTCTAGTTCGACAATTGTGCGAGAGGGTGTTTGTTCCTTTAGCGTTGATTTACTGGATACCGTAAATCCAGGACTTTTCTTGGATATGCGCGAACAGCGTTTAGCCCTTGCCCCGCTTTGTGCTGGTGGTGAATTACTCAATCTATTTTGCTACACAGGATCGTTCTCGGTGCATGCTCGTAAAGCAGGTGCAACACGCGCTGTGAATGTAGATGTAAGCGGAAAAATTTTGGATCGAGTGCGTGCTAATTATGAACTGAATCAAATCGAACCATTGAAGGGCGAATTCTTTAAAGGCGATGCGACTGAATACCTAGAATACGCGGTGCGCAAAGGCTTGCTGTTTCAAACTGTGGTGCTAGATCCTCCATCTTTTTCAAGATCAGAGCGCGGCGTGTTTCAAGTAAAAGCACACTTACAATCGCTGGCTCGCATTGGCGCTCTAGTGACGGCACCGGGTGGTCATTTCTTTGTGTCTACCAATCACAGCGAATATAACCCAACCATGCTCGTACAAGAATCGGTGGAATGGATTGCTGCAGCAGGTCGCAAAGCCGAAGTTGTGCGTTCAGGTTCTCAAGGGCAAGATTTTCCTGGTGCAGGCCGTACAAGGGAAAGCAGTCTTTCGACCGTGTTGCTAAGGATGTTACCATGAGTACTTTGCGCGAATTCGATTTAGTTGTTGTTGGTGGTGGACATGCCGGAATTGAAGCTGCCTATGCTGGTTGGCGCATGGGAATTCGCACCGCCCTAGTGACGTTAGCTCAAAATGCGATTGGTCGCATGAGTTGCAATCCAGCCATTGGCGGAGTAGGCAAGGGGCAGATTGTGCGCGACATTGATGCGCTCGGTGGACTCATGGGAAAACTTGCGGATGCAACCGGCATTCAGTTTCGTATGCTCAATGATTCCAAGGGCCCAGCAGTGTGGGGCCCTCGTTGCCAAGCCGACATGGCCGCCTATAGTGAAGAGTCGCAGCGCGTACTGCAAGGTTGCGCAGGCCTTGAAATCATTGAGGGTGAGGTCTGCTCTCTTGCGCGCGGTTCAATCGATTTATGGCAAGTCACTCTTGCTGATCAAACTGAATTATCGACAAAAAATATCATTATTACTTCGGGGACTTTTCTTGCGGCCCGCATGTTCACAGGCACCGACGAATCTACCGGTGGGCGAGTGGGTGAACCTAGTGCAGAACAGCTTTCGCGTTGCTTGCACAAACTTGGAATAACGCTTCGCCGTTTAAAGACCGGAACCCCTTCGCGCCTTGACCCAGTAAGCCTTGATTACGATCAATGCGAAGTGCAAAATGGCGATGCAGAGCCTTTTCCCTTTAGCTGGTCAACCTCAAAACCTCTTGTGAATCGAGCCGTTTGCTGGATTACTCGAACCACACTTCGCACCCATGAAATTTTGCGGACGGGCTTCGCGCGTAGCCCGATGTTTTCGGGAAAAATTAAGGGACTAGGGCCTCGTTATTGCCCATCTATTGAAGACAAAATCAATCGCTTTGCGGATAAAGAATCTCATCAATTATTCTTAGAGCCCGAGGGCGATGGCCAAGGTCGAATTTATGTGAATGGATTTTCGTCTAGCCTACCTGCAGACGTGCAATTGCAAGCCTTGCAAAGCATCCCTGGGCTTGGGCACTGCAAGGTTTTGCAGATTGGTTATGCGGTTGAATACGATGCTGTGGATGCCACGCAATTACAACCTACCCTCGAATGTCGTGAACATGCTGGCCTTTATTTTGCAGGGCAAGTTTGTGGAACCTCTGGTTACGAAGAAGCCGCAGGGCAAGGTTTGATTGCCGGTATTAACGCAGGCTTACGTACACAAGGCCGTGCACCTTTTGTGCTAGGCCGTTCTGAATCGTATATCGGTGTGATGCTCGATGATTTAGTGGCAACACCGCTGGAGGAACCTTATCGCATGTTTACCAGCCGTGCTGAATACCGGTTGTTCTTGCGTTACGATAATGCTGCAGAACGCTTGACACGCAAGGGCCGCGAGCTAGGGATGGTCAATGATGCACAGTGGAATCACTTTGAAGAATCACAGACACGTATGCGCGAAGCCTTGCAAACATTGGAATCTACAGGGCCAAGTCTAGAGCTTGCCAACCAAATTTTAGCTGGTTGTAGTCAAGACGCATTGCACGAAAAGCCCCGCTGGATTCAGCTGCTGCGTAGGCCCGGCATTGATGCCGACCGTGTTTTTGCAGAGGCAGGCTTCATCTCTATTTTGAAGCGTGGTGAACGCTTGCACATTCTCGCCGAAGAAATGTATCGCGGATTTTATGAGCGGCAGGCGCGTGAAATTGAACAGCAGAAGCGGCTTGAATCCCTGCATTTACCTGAGCAAATGGATTACACACAAATTACCGCACTGAGCATTGAGGCTCGTCAAAAGCTTACAAAAACTAGACCGCTCACCTTAGGGCAAGCTTCGCGTGTTCCTGGTGTGAGGCCTTCCGATATTTCTGTCTTGATTCATTGGGTGAATAAATGAGGTTCCTTCGGGAAACGAATAGTGCATTGCATGGATTGAGGTTTGTTCATGGGTTCATTCCCGTCGACAGCGCATCGATTCGGCTGCGACATGCCTCCATCCTAGTCAATGCGATGGCTTGCGACTTGGTATTCCCGAGCATGGCTCGGCCAAGTCTTGCCGCGCATTGCCCCGCCTTTGGCGATCGGACCTCGCCATGCCTTGATCCGCTAACGCGGATTGTACCTCATTTCCTCGATTGTCGCCGAGACTGACCCATGCTCAAGCCTTTCATTCCCATCAGGAATCATGTGATGATAAGAGAACGGACAGTAAGCAAGCCAGCTTGTACTGTCCGTAAGTTCCTTCACGGTCGGTATATTACAAGATTATCCACTCATCATTCGAAGGAACTTAAATGAACCTTACACACCATCGGCGTTTATCGATTGCTCCAATGCTTGATTGGTCGGATCGCCACATGCGTTACCTATGGCGGCTCTTGAGCCACGATGTGTTGTTGTACACCGAGATGGTGGTGACACAAGCCCTTCTGCACGCAGACCCGAAACGTTTTTTGCAATACAATGCGAGTGAACACCCGTTGGCATTGCAGTTGGGTGGCAGTGACCCTGTGCAACTTGCAAAGTGTGCGCACATGGCCGAAGATTGGGGCTATGATGAAGTGAATATCAACTGCGGATGCCCTTCGGATCGAGTACAGAGCGGGCGCTTTGGTGCGTGTTTAATGGCGGAACCTAACGTGGTTGCGGAATGTGTGAGTGCAATGCGTGCCGTGGTGAAAATTCCCGTGACGGTGAAAACGCGAGTGGGCATAGATCACCAAGACTCGTGGGAATTCTTTGAACAGTTCATTCGCACCGTTGAATCTGCGGGTTGCGATACGTTTATTATCCATGCACGCAAGGCTTGGCTGCAGGGCTTAAGCCCAAAAGAAAACCGTGAGAAGCCGCCGCTCCAGTACCCTGTTGTTTATCGCTTAAAGCAAGAAAAGCCCCGTTTAAACATTAGCCTCAACGGTGGTGTGCGTAGTTTAGATGTAATCGAGAAACTGTTGCAAGGTCAAGCAATCGATGGCGTTGATGGATTAGCCGTTCCGCTTGATGGAGTAATGGTTGGGCGCGAAGCCTATGAGAATCCTTGGTTCTTGGCCAATGCAGACGAACGCATTTTTGGCCGTGCACGCAGTTGCCCCAGTACCGAAATGGAATTGATTGAAGCGTTTATTCCCTACCTTGAAGCGCAAATGCAAGAGGGTGTACCCTTGCATATTATGACGAAACATTTGATTGGCATGTTCGCTGGCAAGCGAGGTGCGCGTAGGTATCGTCAGCTCATGGGCGAAGGCGCTTGCAAGCCCGGTGCAAGCATTGCGTTAGTGCGTGAAGCGAAGAATGCGATAAGGGAATAACGGAAAGTTCTAGTATGAAATTCTTCACCAGCGTCATGGCTGCTTGGCTGCCATCTTGTGCTGCTGGTGGTTGCGATTCCCGTGAAGCTATGTGTTTCCTAGCATCCCGAGCAACTTGCCCGCGAGTATGCGTGCGTAAGGTCGGGAAAAATAGTTGGACAGATACGATTTGCAGAATCAGTTGAGAGTTCGAAAGTTCTATAGTGGAGAGTTACAGCGCTTCATTTCTTTCGGATTAGAAGTTGAAACTCTCCACTAGCCATGTGTTTTGAG
>Ga0302287_10000358_pt1 | contig 24603 bp, 20 predicted proteins | sample III_Fen_E2_4_FD_200452 | JGI IMG/M metagenome (GOLD analysis project Ga0302287, IMG submission 200452) | Peat permafrost microbial communities from Stordalen Mire near Abisko, Sweden - III_Fen_E2_4 | ecosystem: Environmental > Terrestrial > Soil > Wetlands > Permafrost | place: Sweden: Abisko...
GGGTGCCGGCAGCGCACACGCGCTGCCGGCACCGCCGCGGTCGCGGGCGCGGCGCCGTACGGACGGGGGCCTGCGCAAGGGCCTGGAGATCGCTTTCTTCGTGACCCCGGCGCTGGCGATCTTCTCGGTCTTCGTGGTCTGGCCCGTGATCCGGGCCATCCACTTCTCGTTGTACAGCTGGAAGGGCTACGGCCCGATGGTCGACTTCGTCGGCCTCAAGAACTACGTCACGGTCCTGGGCAACGACGTCTTCCAGGGCGCGCTGGTGAACAACCTGACGATCATGGTGGTGTCGATCGCGGTTCAGCTGCCGCTCGGCCTCGCGGTCGCGCTCCTGCTCAACCGCAAGCTCAAGGGCCGCAACATCCTGCGCACCATCGTGTTCGTGCCGTACGTGCTGGCCGAGGTGGTGACCGGCGTCATCTGGCGCCAGATGCTCCAGGCCCAGTACGGCCTGATCGACACGATCGCTGCGGCGATCGGCTTCCCGACGCCTCAGCAGGGCTTCCTCGGAGACACGTCGTACGCGATGGGTGCCCTGATGGTCGTCCTGACGTGGAAGTACCTCGGTCTCGCCGTCGTGCTGTTCCTGGCGGGCCTGACGAGCGTGCCTGAAGAGCTGTTCGAGGCGGCGCAGATCGACGGCGCCTCCTGGTGGCAGGTGCAACGCAAGGTGACGATCCCGCTGCTCGGCCCGACCGTGCGGATGTGGGCGTTCCTGTCGATCATCGGCTCGATCCAGGTGTTCGACATGGTGTGGATCCTCACCAAGGGCGGACCGGCGAACGCCACCCAGACGATGGCCACGTTCCTGTACTCCTTCGGTGTCGACCGGAACCTCTACGGCATCGCCTCGGCCGCCTCGGTCATCCTGTTCGTCATCTCGCTGGTGCTGGCGCTGACCTACCAGCGGATCTTCATGCGGCGCGACGCCGACGGCGGGCTCGCAACCGGCCGGAAGGCCAAGAAGGTGGGTGCCCGATGAGCGCGCTGACGCTCGACCGCCGTCGGACCTCGATGCGCAGCAGTAGCAAGAAGCGCCGTTCCGGCAACGGCTTCGGGGGCGGCAACGTCCTCATCTACCTGATCGCCGCCGTCGTGGCCGCCTGCTCGCTCGGACCGGTGCTCTACGGCGTGATCTCCGGCTTCCGGACCAACAAGGACCTGGCGAGCAACCCCTCGGGGATGCCCAACCCGTGGACGTTCCAGAACTACCTCGACATCATCACGGGCAAGACCGGGACCTTCTGGAACTCCGGGCTCAACTCGTTGATGGTGGCGCTCATCACGACGACGATCGTCGTCGTCGCGGGCATCATGGCCGCGTACCCGCTCGCCCGGTACAGGTTCAGGTTCCGGGAGCAGCTGTACACCGTCTTCGTGCTGGGTCTGCTCTTCCCGGTCGCCGTCGCCGTGGTGCCCCTGTTCATCATGATCTCCAAGGACATGCACATGGGGAACACCTGGTGGGGCCTCGCGCTCCCTCAGGCGGCGTTCGCCCTGCCGACCACGATCGTCATCCTGCGGCCGTTCCTCTCGGCGCTGCCTCAGGAGATCGAGGAGGCCGCGCTCATCGACGGCGCCTCCCGGATCGGCTTCTTCTGGCGCATCCTGCTGCCCCTGTCAGGTCCGGGCATGGTGACGGTCGGCGTGCTGGCCTTCGTCGGTTCGTGGAACGCCTACCTGCTGCCGCTGCTGCTGCTCAACGACCCGTCGCGCAAGACCTTGCCGCTGGGCGTCGCGGACTTCTCCACCGAGCACTCGGCGGACATGGTGGGCATCTTCGCGTACACGTCCCTGGCGATGATCCCGGCGCTGATCTTCTTCCTGTCGCTGCAGAACAAGATCGTCAACGGCCTTCAGGGTGCTGTGAAGGGCTGACCCCTCCTTGTCCGTGCATCCCGGGGCCGGCGGCCTCGTCGCCGACCCGTGTCAGTGAGGAACCGCAGTGAGTGATCTACGGGTGGGGCCGCCGGTCCCGCGGTCCGCCGACGAGGGCGCGGCCGATCGCGTGCCGGCGCTCCTGGAGCGGATGACGCTCGAGGAGAAGTTCGCGCAGCTGGTCGGATTCTGGGTCGACCGTGGTGGCGACATGGTCGCGCCCATGGCGGACGAGATGACGACGTCGACCGAGTACGACGAGGCGACGGAGCACGGACTGGGCCACCTGACGCGGGTCTACGGGACGCATCCGGTGGACCCCACCGAGCGGGCCGTCTGGCTGCGGCGGGCGCAGCGCCGTCTCGTCGAGGAGACGGGGCCGGGCCTGCCGGCGATCGTCCACGAGGAGTGCCTCACCGGCCTGGCCGCGTGGCAGGCGACGACCTACCCCGTGCCGCCGGCGTGGGGTGCGTCGTTCGACCCCGCGCTCGTCGAGCGGATGGGCGCGCAGATCGGCGCCTCGATGCGGGCCCTGGGGATCCACCAGGGTCTCGCCCCGGTGCTCGACGTGGTGCGGGACGCCCGGTGGGGTCGCGTCGAGGAGTGCATCTCGGAGGACCCGTACGTCGTCGGCACCATCGGCACGGCCTACGTGCAGGGGCTCCAGTCGGCGGGCGTCATCGCGACGCTCAAGCACTTCGTCGGCTACTCCGCGTCGCAGGCGGGGCGCAACCTCGCGCCGGTGCACGTCGGCCCGCGTGAGGTGGCCGACGTGCTGCTGCCGCCGTTCGAGATGGCGGTGCTCGACGGGGGTGTCGGCTCGGTGATGCCGGCCTACGTCGATCTTGACGGCGTACCGGCATCGGGCGACAGCCGCCTGCTGGTCGACCTGCTGCGGGACCGGTGGGGCTTCGACGGCACCGTGGTGTCGGACTATTTCGCCGTCGCGTTCCTGCACACGTTGCACGCCGTAGCCGCCGATCTCGGCGATGCGGCCGGCCAGGCGCTGCGCGCGGGCATCGACATCGAGCTGCCGACCGTGGACGCGTTCGGTGCGCCGCTGGCGGAGCGGGTTCGCGACGGGCGGGTGCCGATCGAGCTGGTGGATCGCGCCGTGCTGCGCGTGCTGCGCCAGAAGGAGGCTCTGGGACTGCTCGACGAGCGCTTCGACGAGATCCCCGGTGCGGTCGAGCGGATCGATCTGGACCCGCCGGAGGCGCGCGCCCTGGCGCGGCTGCTCGCCGAGGAGTCCGTGGTGCTGCTGTCGAACGACGGCACCCTGCCGCTGGTGCGTCGCCCGGGCGACGCCGACGGACCGGCCGTCCGGACGGTGGCCGTCCTCGGGCCCAACGCCGACCGCCCCCAGGCGCTGTTCGGCTGCTACTCGTTCGTCAACCACGTCCTTGACCACCATCCCGAGACCCCGCTCGGCATCGCGGTGCCCACGGTGCTCGACGGCTTGCGCGCCGAGCTGCCCGGCGTCGACGTCACGTATGCGCGGGGCTGTGGCGTCAGCGACGACGACCGGTCCGGGTTCGACGAGGCCGTGGCTCTGGCCACGGCCGCCGACGTGGCGGTCGTCGTGGTGGGCGACCACGCCGGCCTGTTCGGCCGTGGCACGTCGGGCGAGGGCTGCGACGCGGAGAGCCTCGAGCTGCCGGGTGTGCAGCGTGAGTTCGTGGAGGCGGTGCTGGCGACCGGCACCCCGGTGGTCCTGGTCCTGGTCACGGGCCGGCCGTATGCGGTGGGCTGGGCGCTGGAGTCCTGTGCGGCGGTGCTGCAGGCCTTCTTCCCGGGCGAAGAGGGTGGCCCGGTGATCGCCGAGGTGCTCTCGGGTCGGGTGGTCCCCTCGGGCCGGATGCCGATGAGCGTTCCTCGGTCCGTCGCCGCCATGCCCTACTCCTACCTGCACGCGCGCCTCGGCGCACCGTCCTCGGTGAGCAACATCGACCCGACGCCGCCGGTCGCATTCGGCCACGGCCTGAGCTACACCACGTTCACGCGGTCCGACCTGCGCGTCGATGCCGAGGTCGCCGCCGGAGCGGCGTTGCGAGCGAGCGTGCAGGTGACGAACACCGGCGCGCGGACGGGTGCGGACGTCGTGCAGCTGTACGGGCACGACGTGGTGGCGTCGGTCACGCGGCCGGTCGCCCAGCTGCTCGCCTACGCGCGCGTCGAGCTGGCGCCGGGGGAGTCGGTCGACGTGACGTTCGACGTGCCGACGACGCTGCTGGCGTTCTCCGACCGGGACCTGGTCCGCGTCGTCGAACCCGGTGCGGTGGACCTGTGGGTCGGTCCCGACTGCCGGACGCGCGACGTCGCGGCGTCGACCGTCCTCACCGGTGCGGTGCACCAGGTGACGATCGCCGACCGGCGCCGGGCCGAGGTGTCGGTGCTGCGAGGCTGACGGGGACGACGGTCTTCCACCGTGCCGCGGGAGGGTCCAAAGGCGCGTCATGACTCCGCCAAGGCCGGGTAAGGTGCAGGGCATCTCCCGCCGAGAGGACGTCATGCTCACCGTCACCGTGCCCGACGAGGACCTGCTCGGCCGCCTGGCCGACCTGTCGGACCGGGTCCGCCTGGTGCTCTGGGACCTGGACCGCCCGTTGCCGGCGGCCGTCGCCGCGCAGGTGGACGTCGTGGTCATCCCGCACTACGTCGTCGACCTGTCCCGCTTCGTCCTGCTGCGTGCGCTGCCGCGGCTGCACATCGTCCAGCTGCCGAGCGCCGGCTTCGAGCACGCCGTGCCCAACGTGCCGCTCGGGGTGACGGTGTGCAACGGCCGCGGTGTGCACAGCGCCGGCACCGCCGAGCTGGCCGTCGGCCTGCTGATCGCGATGCAGCGGGGCCTGCCGGACGCGGTGCGCGCCCAGGATGCCGGCCGTTGGGAGAACCCGGCCCTGCCGGCCGTCGCGGACCGCCGGGTGCTGCTGCTGGGCACCGGCTCGGTCGGCGAGGCGGTGGCGGCGCGGCTCGCGCCGTTCGAGGTGGACCTCGTCCGGGTGGGGCGCACGGCGCGCGACACCCCCTCCGGGCGGGTGCACGGTGTCGCGGAGCTGGCGGACCTGCTGCCGCAGGCCGATGTCGTCGTCATCACGCTGCCGGGCGGGGCCGGCACCCACCACCTCCTCGACGCCGCCGCGCTGGCGCTGCTGCCCGACGGCGCGCTGCTGGTCAACGTGGGCCGGGGCACCGTGGTCGACACCGACGCGCTTATCGCCGAGCTGACGGCGGGCCGGCTGCGCGCGGCCCTCGATGTCACCGACCCCGAGCCGCTGCCTGCCGACCATCCCCTCTGGCACACACCGAACACGCTGGTCACGGCCCACCAGGGCGGCCACTCGGACGCCACGGGACCGCGGGTGGCCGCCCTCGTGCGTCACCAGCTGGAGGCGCTGCTCGCCGGCCACGAGCCGATCAACGTCGTCGCCCGTACCTGACCGCGAGGCACCTGACGCCGACGCACCTCATCCGCCGACGCGCCGGTGCGCCTCGAGGGCGACGAGGCGCTCCGCGGCGTGGTCGACGAGCCGAGGCGGGTAGCCGGCGGGCGTGGCCGGACCGAGCGCCCACGGCTGGTGCACGGCGGCGCCCGGCACGCCCCGCAGCTCCGGCACCCACCGGCGGACGTAGTCGCCGTGCGGGTCGAAACGCAGCCCCTGCGTCACCGGGTTGAACACGCGGAAGTAGGGGGCGGCATCGCGCCCGGTGCCCGCCACCCACTGCCAGTTGAGCTGGTTGCTCGCCACGTCGCCGTCGAGCAGCAGGTCCAGGAAGTGTGCGGCCCCGCGCTGCCAGTGCACGTGCAGGTCCTTGACCAGGAACGAGGCGACGACCATCCGGACGCGGCCCGCCATGGCGCCGGTGGCGAGCAGCTGGCGCATCCCGGCGTCGACGAACGGGTAGCCGGTGCGCCCCGCCGCCCAGGCGGCGAGCCGCGCTCGCTCGTCCTCGCCGCTCGCCCAGGAGTCGTCCGGCGCCACCGCCCGCAGCGACTGGGTGCGGGCCGACGGGTGGTTCCACAGGACGTCGGCGTGGAACTCGCGCCAGGCGAGCTCCGAGCGGAAGGACGCGACCGCGATCGACGGGCCGACGAGGTCGGCCAACAGGGTGCGCGGGTGGATCTCGCCGTACTTCAGCGGGACCGACATCGCCGATGTGGCGTCCAGGTCGGGCCGATCCCGGTCCTCGGCGTACCGCGGCAGGTCCGTGTCGCGGAACCGGACCCAGCGTTCGTACGCGGCGTGCTCACCGGCGGCGGGCAGGGTGATCGGGACGTCGGCAGGCTCGGCCGGCACGCCCTCGGAGGCCATCGTGGCCCACCCCACGGAGTGTGGCGGCGGGGCCGGGGCCGGCCAGCCGTGGTCGAGCCACGCGGTGCGGAACGCGCCGAACACCTGGTACGGACCGCCGGTGCGGGTGCGCACCCGCCCAGGCCCGACGGCGTACGGGGAGCCGGTACGCACCAGCGGCACGCCGCCCAGGGCCTGCGCCACGGCGTCGTCGCGTCGCCGCCCGTACGGCTCGGTCGCGGCGGTGACGTGCACCGCTGGTGCGCCGACCCCGTGCGCGAGTGCCGGCACCACGCGTGCCGGGTCACCGTGGCGGACCACGAGCCGGCCGTCCAGCTGGTCGTCGAGCGCGGCCAGGCTGCGGGCCAGGTAGGCCCGCCGGGGCGCCCCCGGACCACGCCACAGCACCGGATCGACGACGAACAGCGCGACCACCTCGTCGTCGCCGGCCCGCGCCTGCTCGACGGCGGCGAGCAGGGCCGGATGGTCCGCCAGTCGCAGATCGCGACGGAACCACAGCACGGTCGGCACGGTTCCCGACGCTAGACGGTGGCGGGGGGTGGCGCACGCGGCCGCCGGTCGGGGTCGCGGCGCGAGAGCGTCGGCCGGCGCCGTGCCGAGCCGCGGGGCGGGATGCGCTGCAGCGCCGAGCGCGGGGTGCCGACCTAGACTCCGGCCATGACGGCATCCCCGCGCCCCGACATCGACGTCAAGCCCCGGTCCCGGCAGGTCACCGACGGCATCGAGGCCACCGCTGCCCGCGGCATGCTGCGCGCGGTCGGCATGGGCGACGAGGACTTCGCCAAACCGCAGATCGGTGTCGCGAGCTCGTGGAACGAGATCACGCCCTGCAACCTCTCGCTCGACCGGCTGGCCAAGGCGGTCAAGCAGGGCGTGCACGCCGCGGGCGGTTATCCGCTGGAGTTCGGCACCATCTCGGTGTCCGACGGCATCTCCATGGGCCACGAGGGCATGCACTACTCGCTGGTCAGCCGCGACATCATCGCCGACTCGGTGGAGACCGTGATGCTCGCCGAGCGGCTGGACGGCTCGGTGCTGCTGGCCGGTTGCGACAAGTCGCTGCCGGGGATGCTCATGGCGGCCGCCCGCCTGGACCTGGCGAGCGTGTTCCTCTACGCCGGCTCGATCATGCCCGGCCGCGTCACGCTGTCCAGCGGCGAGGAGCGCGACGTGACGATCATCGACGCCTTCGAGGCCGTCGGGGCGTGCGCCCGCGGGCTGATGAGCGAGGAGGACCTGGGCCGCATCGAGCGCGCGATCTGCCCCGGCGAGGGTGCCTGCGGCGGGATGTACACGGCCAACACGATGGCGTCGGTGGCCGAGGCGATCGGCATGTCGGTGCCCGGTTCGGCCGCCCCGCCCAGCGCCGACCGGCGCCGCGACCACTTCGCGCACCGTTCCGGCGAGGCCGTCGTCGCGCTGCTGCGCCAGGGCATCACGGCCCGGCAGATCATGACGAAGGAGGCGTTCGAGAACGCGATCGCCGTGGTGATGGCGTTCGGCGGCTCGACGAACGCCGTGCTGCACCTGCTGGCGATCGCGCACGAGGCCGAGGTGGAGCTGACGTTGGACGACTTCGCCGCCGTGGCGGCCCGGGTGCCGCACCTGGGCGACCTCAAGCCGTTCGGCCGCTACGTGATGACGGACGTCGACCGCGTCGGCGGCGTGCCCGTGCTGATGAAGGCGCTGCTGGAGGCCGGACTGCTGCACGGCGACTGCCTGACCGTCACCGGCAAGACCGTCGCGGAGAACCTCGCGGACGTGAACCCGCCCGACCCGGACGGGGTGATCCTGCGCCATCTCGCCAACCCCATCCACCCGACTGGCGGCATCACCATCCTGCGCGGGTCCCTGGCGCCGGACGGCGCCGTGGTGAAGTCGGCGGGTTTCGACTCCGACGTGTTCGAGGGCACCGCCCGGGTGTTCGAGCGCGAGCGCGCGGCCCTGGACGCGCTGGAGGACGGCACGATCACCGCCGGCGACGTCGTCGTCATCCGCTACGAGGGCCCCAAGGGCGGTCCGGGGATGCGCGAGATGCTGGCGATCACGGGCGCGATCAAGGGCGCCGGCCTGGGCAAGGACGTGCTGCTCGTCACCGACGGCCGGTTCTCCGGCGGCACCACGGGCCTCTGCGTGGGGCACATCGCGCCGGAGGCGGCCGACGGCGGCGCGATCGCCCTGGTCCGGGACGGTGACCGGATCGCTCTGGACGTCGCCCACGCGACGCTCGACCTGCTGGTGGACGACGACGAGCTGGCGGCCCGTCGCGTGGACTGGGCGCCGCTGCCGCCCCGGTTCACCCGCGGGGTGCTCGGCAAGTACCAGAAGCTCGTCGGGTCCGCGTCGCAGGGCGCCGTGCTGCTCTGAAGGGCGGGGGACACGCCATGTGGACCGTGCAGGACGCGCCCTGGTGGACGCGGGCCGTGGTGTACCAGATCTACCCCCGCTCCTTCGCCGACTCCGACGGCGACGGGATCGGTGACCTGCGCGGCATCCTCGACCACGTCGGCCACCTCGCCGACCTCGGCGTGGACGTCGTCTGGCTGTCTCCCGTCTACCGCAGCCCGCAGGACGACAACGGGTACGACATCAGCGACTACGACGACGTCGACCCGCTGTTCGGCACCCTGGCCGATCTCGACGAGGTGATCGCGGCGCTGCACGCGCGCGGCATCCGGCTGGTGATGGACCTCGTCGTCAACCACACGTCCGACGAGCATGCGTGGTTCGCCGCGTCGCGGTCGTCGCGCACGGACCCACAGCGCGACTGGTACTGGTGGCGCCCGGCCCGGCCCGGCAGCACGCCCGGCACGCCCGGCGCCGAGCCCACCAACTGGCGATCCGCGTTCTCCGGCCCGGCCTGGACCTTCGACGAGGCGACCGGCGAGTACTACCTGCACCTGTTCTCCCGCCGGCAGCCCGATCTCAACTGGGAGAACCCGCAGGTGCGGGCGGCGGTGTTCGCCATGATGCGCCGGTGGCTGGACCGCGGGGTCGACGGGTTCCGGATGGACGTCGTCAACTTCCTGTCGAAGGATCCGGCGCTGCCGGACGGGGTGCCCGGAGCCGACGGGCTCGGCGACGGGAGCCCGTGGTACATCGGCGGGCCGCGCATCCACGAGTTCCTGGCCCAGATGCACCGCGAGGTGTTCGCCGGGCACGGCGGCCGGCTGCTCGCCGTCGGGGAGATGCCGGGCGTGACGGTGGAGGAGGCGCGGCGGTTCACGGACCCGGCGCGGGCCGAGGTGGACATGGTGTTCCAGTTCGAGCACGTCGACCTGGACAGCGGGCCCGGCGGGAAGTTCGACCCACGGCCGCTGCGGCTCACCGACCTCAAGGCGACCTTCGGACGCTGGCAGGCCGGGCTCGCCGACGTCGGCTGGAACTCGCTGTACTGGGAGAACCACGACCAGCCGCGCGTGGTGTCCCGGTTCGGCGACGACGGGACGTGGTGGCGCGAGTCGGCCACCGCCCTGGCCATGCTGCTGCACCTGCACCGCGGCACGCCGTACGTCTACCAGGGCGAGGAGCTCGGGATGACGAACGCGCACCTCACCCGGCTGGACGGCTACCGCGACATCGAGTCGCTGCGGTACGTCGAGCACGCCTGTGCCGCCGGCGCGGCCGCCGACGAGCAGCTGATGGCTGCCCTGGCGCGCAAGAGCCGGGACAACGCCCGCACACCGGTGCAGTGGGACGGCTCGCCGCAGGCGGCGTTCACCACGGGCACGCCGTGGATCGCGGTCAACCCGAACCACACCACCATCAACGCCGCCGCGCAGCGCGACGACCCCCGCTCGGTGCTGGCGCACTACCGCCGGCTGATCGCGCTGCGGCACGACGAGCCGGTGGTGGCGCTCGGCGACTTCACCATGCTGGCGCCCGACGACGAGCACGTGTACGCGTTCACGCGCCGGCTGGACGACGTCGAGCTGCTCGTGCTGGTCAACGTCGGAGACCAGGAACGTCCCGTGGCCGACGTGCTCCCGCAGGAGGCGCCCTGGTCGGACGACGCGGAGGTGCTGCTGGCCAACTGGCCCGATCCGCCGGGTCCGGCCGCGGCGCTGCGGCCGTGGGAGGCGCGCGTCTACCGCCGCCGGCACCCCTCGTGACCATCCATAGGATGAGATCGTGAACCACGATGCAAGACGATGGCGCCGGAACGTGACAGCGCCCCGGTGCCGGGCGTAGGGTCACGCTCGTGCAGAACACCCTCCTCGTCGTACCTGAGCGCGCCGGCTGACGCCTCCCGCCCCAGGCTCGTCCGCGCGCGCACCCCTCGACCAGCCCGTCCTCCGGGTCGAGGGGTTCTTCGTGTCCGGGGACGGACGCACCCGCAGAGCAGCAGGTCAGCAGCAGGTCAGCAGCAGTCCGAGAGCAGTCCGACCCCAGGAGACACCGATGGTCCAGGGTTCCCCGCCGGCAGCGCCACCGACGCCGCGCCCCCCGGTCACCCGCACCCCCGCCACCGCTGCGCCGCACACCGCGGGCGCCGGCTCCGCCATCGGCCCCGAGCGCGTCACGGGCGCCCAGTCGATCGTCCGGTCGCTGGAGGAGGCCGGCGTCGAGGTCGTCTTCGGCATCCCGGGCGGCACCATCCTGCCGACGTACGACCCACTGATGGACTCCCGCCGGGTCCGGCACATCCTCGTCCGGCACGAGCAGGGCGGCGGGCACGCGGCCTCCGGCTACGCGCAGGCCACCGGCCGGGTCGGCGTCACCATCGCCACCTCCGGCCCCGGCGCGACGAACCTCGTCACGGCGCTGGCGGACGCGAACATGGACTCGATCCCGGTGGTGGCCATCACCGGACAGGTCGCCGCGCACCTCATCGGCACGGACGCCTTCCAGGAGGCGGACATCGTCGGGATCACGTTGCCCGTGACCAAGCACAACTACCTGGTCACCGACCCCGACGACATCCCGCGGGTGATCGCCGAGGCGTTCCACATCGCCTCGACCGGCCGTCCCGGCCCCGTGCTCGTGGACATCGCCAAGACGGCCCAGGCGGCGATGACGACGTTCAGCTGGCCGCAGGAGATCTCGCTGCCCGGCTACCACCCGGTGACCAAGCCGCACGCGAAGCAGGTGCGCGAGGCCGCGCGGCTGCTGGCCACCGCGCGCCGCCCGGTGATCCTCGCCGGTGGCGGCGTGGTGCGGGCCGGCGCCTCGGCGCTGCTGCGCCGGCTGGTCGACGCGTCCGGTGCGGCGGTGACCACCACCCTGATGGCCCGCGGCGTCATCCCGGACGACCACCCGCAGCAGCTGGGCATGCCCGGCATGCACGGCACGGTCGCGGCGGTGGCCGCGCTGCAGCGCGCCGACCTCATCGTCGGGCTCGGCACCCGGTTCGACGACCGTGTCACCGGCCTGCTGTCGAGCTTCGCCCCGCAGGCCGCGGTGGTGCACGCCGACATCGACCCGGCGGAGATCGGTAAGAACGTGCGGGTCGACGTGCCGATCGTCGGCGACGTCGCCGAGGTGATCGCCGAGCTGCTCGTCGAGCTGGAGAAGGAGCACCGCCAGCACGGCCGTCCGGACCTGGAGGGCTGGTGGCGCCAGCTCGACGCCTGGCGGGAGACGTTCCCCCTCGGGTACGACGAGACCGACGACGGCCACCTCGCCCCGCAGTACGTCATCTCCCGGATCGGGGAGCTGACCGGTCCGGAGGCGATCTACGTCGCGGGTGTCGGGCAGCACCAGATGTGGGCGGCGCAGTTCATCTCCTACCGGCGGCCGGGCGCGTGGATGAACTCCGGCGGCCTGGGCACCATGGGCTACGCCGTGCCCGCCGCGATGGGGGCCAAGGTCGGCGCTCCGGACCGGACGGTGTGGGCGATCGACGGCGACGGCTGCTTCCAGATGACCAACCAGGAGCTGGCCACCTGCACCATCAACGAGATCCCGATCAAGGTGGCGATCATCAACAACTCGTCGCTCGGCATGGTGCGGCAGTGGCAGACGCTGTTCTACGAGTCGCGCTACTCGAACACCGATCTGCACACGGGGCACGGCACCGTGCGCGTCCCCGACTTCGTCAAGCTGGCCGACGCCTACGGGGCGGTCGGGCTGCGCTGCGAGACGAAGGCGGACGTCGACGACACGATCCGCCGGGCCCTCGAGATCGACGACCAGCCGGTGGTGGTCGACTTCACCGTGTCCCGCGACGCGATGGTGTGGCCGATGGTGGCCGCCGGCGTGGGCAACGACGACATCCAGTACGCCCGGGGCCTGACCCCGGCGTGGGACCGGGAGGACTGACCCATGACCCGCCACACGCTGTCCGTGCTCGTCGAGAACAAGCCGGGTGTGCTGACGCGCGTCGCCGGGCTGTTCGCCCGCCGGTCGTTCAACATCCACTCCCTCGCGGTCGGTCCTACCGAGCACGAGGAGATCAGCCGCATCACCGTCGTCGTCGACGTGGACGCGCGTCCGCTGGAGCAGGTGACCAAGCAGCTGAACAAGCTCGTCAACGTCATCAAGATCGTCGAGCTCGAGGACGACTCGTCGGTGCGTCGCGAGCTGCTCATGGTCAAGGTGCGCGCCGAGCAGGGTCAGCGCACCGGCGTCCTCGAGGTCGTCGACCTGTTCCGGGCGCACGTGGTCGACGTGTCGGCCGAGTCGGTCGTCGTCGAGGCGATCGGCAGCCCCACCAAGATCGCGGCGCTGCTCGCCTCCCTCGAGCCGTTCGGCATCCGTGAGATCGTCCAGTCGGGCACGGTGGCCATCGGCCGCGGCCCGCGCTCCATCACCGACCGCGCGCTCGAGCGCGTCGGCCGCTCCGCCTGAGCCGTCCCCCGAGCCTGTACCCCGAGCCTGTCCGTCATCACCCCGCATCCCGAGGAGAGTCCTACCGTGGCTGAGCTGTTCTACGACGACGACGCCGACCTGGCCGTCATCTCCAGCAAGAAGGTCGCCGTCATCGGTTACGGCAGCCAGGGGCACGCGCACGCCCTCAACCTGCGCGACTCCGGGGTCGACGTGCGGGTCGGGCTGCGGGAGGGCTCGTCGTCACGGACCAAGGCCGAGCAGCAGGGCCTGCGGGTCGTCGACGTGGCGCAGGCCGTCCGGGAGGCCGACGTCGTCGTCATCCTCGCGCCCGACCAGGTGCAGCGGCACGTCTACCGCGACGAGATCGAGCCGAACCTCAACCCCGGCACGGCGCTGGTCTTCGGGCACGGGTTCAACATCCGGTTCGGCTACATCACGCCGCGGCCCGACGCCGACGTGTTCATGGTGGCGCCGAAGGGCCCCGGGCACCTGGTGCGGCGCGAGTACGTCGCCGGGCGCGGGGTGCCGGTGGCCATCGCCGTGGAGCAGGACGCGTCGGGGCAGGCGTGGCCGCTGGCGCTGTCGTACGCCAGGGCGATCGGTGGCCTGCGGGCGGCCGGCATCAAGACGACGTTCACCGAGGAGACCGAGACCGACCTGTTCGGCGAGCAGGCCGTGCTGTGCGGCGGCGTCTCGCAGCTGATCCAGTACGGGTTCGAGACGCTGACCGAGGCCGGCTACCAGCCGGAGATCGCGTACTTCGAGGTGCTGCACGAGATGAAGCTCATCGTCGACCTCATCTACGAAGGCGGCATCACCAAGCAGCGCTGGTCGGTGTCCGACACCGCCGAGTACGGCGACTACGTCTCCGGCCCGCGAGTGATCGACCCGCGCGTCAAGGAGAACATGGCGGGGGTGCTCGCCGACATCCGGTCGGGCGCGTTCGCCGCTCGGTTCATCGCCGACCAGGACGCCGGTGCGCCGGAGTTCAAGGCCCTGCGGGAGAAGGGCCAGAACCACCCGATCGAGCCGGTCGGCCGCGAGCTGCGCCAGCTGTTCGCGTGGGTCAAGGCCGCCGACACCGACTACCAGGAGGGTTCGGCGGCGCGCTGACCGCCGGTCCGGACGAGCGCCGAGGAGAGGGGACCACCGTGGAGAACGAGGAGCGACCCGGAGCCGTGCCGGGAGACGTGGACGGCGACGGGCTGCCGGACGTGCCGGCGGTGGGCGGCGACGCGACGGTCGACGACCCGGTGATGGCGTTCTGGCATGCGGCGCTCGCCCACGTGGGCTGGGGTCGGCTGGACGTCGTGATGGGCGAACCCGCTCGGGATGCGGTGATGCCGCAGGCCTGGTCGTTCGGGGACAACCCCGAGCTGTCCGACGAGCTGCTGGGCCTGGTGCTGGCCGGCACCAAGACCGCGACCGCGAGCCTGGTGAGCGAGTACGAGGCCGAGGGTGTCGCGACCCCGGTGCCGGGTGACCTGTCGATCGTCCTGGACGGTGCCGGGCTGCCCGGCGCGGTGATCCGCACCACGGCGGTCAGCATCGTGCCGTTCGACGAGGTGGACGCCGAGCACGCCGCCGCCGAGGGGGAGGGCGACACGTCGCTCGCCCAGTGGCGCCAGGTGCACGAGGAGGTCTGGCGACGCGCGCACGGTGCGGACTTCGACGTGCACGCGTCGCAGGTCGTCGCGGAGCAGTTCGAGCTCGTCTACCCGAGGCGCTCGTCCTGACGCGCGGGTGCGCCGACAGCCGCTCGGCGGGCCGCGGCCGTCCGACCGAAGAATGAGACCCTCGTCCCGACAGGTGGACCGATGACTACCGTGAACGCCATGACCACGCCTGCGCGCCCGTCCGCCGTCGACCTGGCCGTCGTCCCCGGCGACGGCATCGGCGGCGAAGTCGTCGAGCAGGCCCTGCGTGCCCTCGAGGCGGTGCTCGCGGGGTCCGGCGTCGCGCTGTCCACGACGACGGTCGACCTCGGCGCGCGCCGCTGGCACGCGACCGGCGAGACCCTCACCGACGACGACCTGGCGGAGATCCGTCGGCACGACGCGATCCTGCTCGGCGCCGTCGGCGACCCGTCGGTGCCCTCCGGTGTGCTGGAGCGCGGCCTGCTGCTGCGGCTGCGGTTCGCGCTGGACCACTACGTGAACCTGCGCCCGTCCCGGCTCTACCCCGGCGTGGCCGGGCCGCTGGCCGACCCCGGCGAGATCGACTTCGTCGTCGTCCGGGAGGGCACGGAGGGGCCGTACGTCGGCAACGGCGGCTCGATCCGCACAGGCACGCCGCACGAGGTGGCCAACGAGGTCAGCGTGAACACCGCGTTCGGGGTCGAGCGGGTGGTGCGGTACGCCTTCGCGCTCGCCGCCACCCGCCCCCGGCGCTCGCTCACCCTGGTGCACAAGCACAACGTGCTGGTGCACGCCGGGCACCTGTGGCGGCGGGTGGTGGACGCGGTGAACGCCGAGTTCCCGGACGTCACCGTGGACTACGCCCACGTCGACGCCGCGACGATCTACCTGGTCAAGGACCCGAGCCGGTTCGACGTCATCGTCACCGACAACCTGTTCGGTGACATCCTCACCGACCTCGCCGCGGCGATCACCGGCGGCATCGGGCTCGCGGCGTCCGGCAACATCAACCCGGACCGGACGTCCCCGAGCATGTTCGAGCCCGTGCACGGTTCGGCGCCGGACATCGCCGGCCAGGGCAAGGCCGACCCGACGGCGGCCGTGCTGTCGGCAGCGATGCTGCTCAACCACCTCGGCCTGTCCGACGAGGCGGCACGCATCGAGCGCGCGGTGGCGGCGGACCTCGCCGACCGCGGCCCGGCGCATCGAGTACGGACGACGGCCGAGGTGGGCCAGGATCTCGTCGGGCGCCTCGCCTGACCCTGGCGCAGGTCGCCCCGGGCGGTCCGTCCCATCCGGCCGTCGCCGCGGGTACCGTCGTCCCGACCACTGGTGAGAGGCCCCCCATGAGCATCGCAGCGACCACCGAGCTGTTCGCCCTGCACCGCACCGCATCGCCGGTCCCGGACGACGAGCGGGCGGCCGCCCTGGCCGCCCCGGCGTTCGGCACGGTGTTCACCGACCACATGGCGCGGGTCGGCTGGACCGCGACGGCCGGCTGGTCCGACCGCCGTGTGGTGCCCTACGCCCCGCTGCAGATCGACCCCGCGACGGCCGTCCTGCACTACGGGCAGGAGATCTTCGAAGGTCTCAAGGCCTACCGGCACGCGGACGGCTCGGTGTGGTCCTTCCGGCCGGAGGCCAACGCGGCGCGGTTCGCTCGGTCGGCCCGCCGGCTGGCCCTGCCGGAGCTGACCGCGGCGGACTTCGTCGGATCGATCGAGGCGCTGGTCGCGGCCGACGAGGCGTGGGTGCCGACCGGCGACGAGACCAGCCTGTACCTGCGGCCGTTCATGTACGCCTCCGAGAGCTTCCTCGGGGTGCGCCCGTCGCGCGCGGTGGAGTACCTGGTGATCGCCTCACCGGTGGGTCCGTACTTCGCCTCCGGCGTGCACCCGGTGTCCATCTGGGTGTCCCAGGACTTCCACCGGGCGGGCCCGGGGGGCACCGGTGCGGCCAAGTGCGGCGGCAACTACGCCGCGAGCCTGCTCCCGCAGCAGGAGGCCTACGCCCAGGGCTTCGACCAGGTCTGCTTCCTCGACGCGCTCACCGACACCGTGCTCGAGGAGCTCGGCGGCATGAACGTCATGGTCGTGCACGCGGACGGGTCCGTGGTGACGCCGCCGCTGTCCGGCACCATCCTGGAAGGCGTCACGCGGTCGTCGGTCCTCACGCTGCTCGCCGACGCGGGGCATGAGGTCTCCGAGGCGCCGGTGGTGCTGGCCGACCTGCGTGCCGGACTGGCCGACGGCTCCGTCACCGAGGTGTTCGCCTGCGGGACGGCCGCGGTGATGACGCCGATCGGGCGCCTGGCGTCCGACGACTTCGACCTGACGGTCGGGGACGGCACGGCCGGCCCGGTGACCATGGCCACGCGGGCGCGCCTCACCGACATCCAGTACGGCCGGGCGGCCGACCAGCACGGCTGGATGCGGCGCCTCGTCTGACGGCCGAGGGTGCGGCGCCTCGGGGAAGGGTCAGGCGCGGCGGAGCGTGTAGGACAGCACGCCGGACAGGAGCGACCAGATCGCGATGCCGACCAGCAGGTTGACCAGGCCCGTGGCGACGGCCGTGGCGAGGTCGTCGGTCCAGGTCAGGGGGAGCAGGGCGGCGACCGCGGTGGCGAGTCCGACGATCCAGCCGAAGAACGCCTGCGGCCGCGGTGCCGCCGCCACCAGCAGGTGCAGCAGCAGGCCCGCCAGGAGGGCGCAGACCGCGCCGCCGACGACGTAGATCCACAGGTGCGACTCCAGGTTGAACGGGTCCTGGACGACGAGCTTCTTGTTGAGGATCTGCTCGACGACGACGATGCCCACCACGCCGACCAGTGCTGCGACGAGCGCCGTCGCCGCTGCGCCGGCCCAGAACCGGCCCGCCTCGAGGTGCCAGCGCGCGGGCCGCGGCGCGGCCGCGGTCGGGTAGGCGTCGGGCGCCACGGGTGCTGTACCGGCCGGGTACGCCGTGGCGGGCACCGTGCCGGGAGGGTACGCAGCCGGCGGCGGCGTGCTGGCCGGGTACGGGGGTGCGGCGGGGGTCGTGGGGATGCGACGCGTCGGGTCCTGCGAGGGCTGGCTCATGGGGACTCCCACGTGAGTGTGCAGGTCCGCGCGGCGCGTCCACGTATCGGACGGCCTGTCGGCGGAACGTGACGTGTGCCACTATGCAGCAATGAGTACGTTCTCGCTCATTATCGAGTAGCGCGTCGGCAAACCCGCCGGCGCGCAGACCTCCCGTCTCTTCGGGGGGTCTTTTTGTTGGTCTCCCACGGGCGCCACCCCAGCCCCGGAGGCCTCGACCCCGACCCCTGCCCACCCGGCCGGAGCCGCGGTCGACAGCAGTCGGGACGGCGTCGTCGGCGCCCGCGCCCACCGCATCGCCGGTTCGCCGGCCCCGCCCCGAGGAGGTCCCTCGTGACCGACTTCCAGGTCTACGACACCACGCTGCGCGACGGCGCCCAGCAGGAGGGCATCAACCTGTCGGTGGCCGACAAGCTGGCGATCGCCCCGCTGCTCGACGAGCTCGGCGTGGGCTTCATCGAGGGCGGCTGGCCCGGCGCGGTGCCCAAGGACACCGAGTTCTTCCGGCGGGCGGCGAAGGAGCTGACGCTGCGCCACGCCGAGCTGGCCGCCTTCGGCGCCACCCGTCGGGCGGGCGTGCGCGCCGTCGACGACCCCCAGGTGCGCGCGCTCGTCGACGCGGAGACACCGGTCGTGGCGCTGGTTGCGAAGAGCGATGTGCGCCACGTCGAGCGGGCGCTGCGCACCACGCCGGACGAGGCGCTGGCGATGATCACGGACTCGGTGGCCTTCCTGGTGCGGGAAGGCCGGCGGGTGGTGGTGGACGCGGAGCACTTCTTCGACGGCTACCGCTACGACCCCGACTTCTCGCTGGCCGCCGTGCTGGCCGCGTTCGAGGCCGGCGCCGAGGTGGTGGCGCTGTGCGACACCAACGGCGGCATGCTGCCTGCCTGGGTCGGCGAGATCGTCACCGCGGTGCGGTCCGCGGCGGGTCCGGGTGCACGGCTGGGCATGCATGCGCACAACGACTCCGGCTGCGCGGTGGCGAACACGCTCGCCGCGGTCGACGCCGGCGCCACCCACGTGCAGGGCACGGTCAACGGCTACGGCGAGCGCACCGGCAACGCGGACCTGCTCACCGTGGTGGCCAACCTCGAGCTCAAGCTGGGTCGGCCCGTGCTGCGCGCGGACGAGGGCGGCGGCCTGCGTGAGCTGACCCGCATCGCTCACGCCATCAGCGAGATCACCAACATCTCCCCGTTCGCCCGCTCGCCGTACGTCGGTGCCAGCGCGTTCGCGCACAAGGCGGGGCTGCACGCCTCCGCGATCCGGGTCGACCCCGACATGTACCAGCACACCGACCCAGCCGCGGTGGGCAACGACATGCGGATGCTCGTCTCGGACATGGCCGGCCGGGCGTCGATCGAGCTCAAGGGCCGCGAGCTGGGCCACGACCTGTCGGAGCGTCCGGACGTGCTCTCGCGGGTCACCAACCGGGTCAAGGACGCCGAGGCGGCCGGGTACACCTACGAGGCGGCCGACGCGTCGTTCGAGCTGCTGCTGCTCGAGGAGCTCGGCCTCGGCCGGCCCCGGTACTTCTCGGTCGAGTCGTGGCGGACGATCATCGAGCGCGGCGGAGCGCGCGGGACGCCGGCGCTCGCCGAGGCGACGGTCAAGCTGACCGCCGGCGGTGATCGGATCGTCAGCACCGGCGAGGGGAACGGCCCGGTCAACGCGCTCGACCACGCGCTGCGGCAGGCGCTGCTCACGGTGTACCCGGAGCTGGAGGACTTCGTCCTCATCGACTTCAAGGTGCGCATCCTCGAGTCCCAGCACGGCACCGACGCCACCACCCGCGTGCTCATCGAGACGACCGACGGGAAGACGTCCTGGAGCACGGTGGGCGTCGGGCCGAACATCATCGAGGCCTCGTGGGAGGCCGTGACCGACTCCGCGATCTGGGGGCTCTACCACCTGGGGATCACGCCGCGCTGAGGCGGCGGACGAGCGTTCGCATGCGGCGGGCGTTCGGCCTAGTCTCGCCACCGTCGGGGCGGCACCGGGCGGCCCGGGCGACGGGAGGAAGGGACGCACGTGTCCGGGAACGGGCCGGTCGAGGGCGTCGCCGCGGGCGGGGGCGTCTCCGCGACCGTCGAGGGTGCCGGCGGCCGGTCGCGTGCTCCCTGGCGGGTGCTGACCGTGGCGGTCGCCCTGCTCGTCGTGCTGCTCGTCTGGCATCCCTGGGCAGGGACGCCGCAGCCGCCGCCGAGCCCCACCCCGACGCCGGTCGAGACCCCGACGCCGACCCCGACGCCGACCCCGAGCCCGAAGCGGACGCCGGTGCCGACGGCCAGCCCACCCGGTTCCGCGACGGTGTTCGACATCGCCACCGCCCAGGGTCTGTTCGTCACCGACCAGCAGCTCGTCGAGACCATCCCCGACGCCGCAGCAGGGGTGCGCCGGACCATCGGACCCGGGCAGCTCGCCTGGGGACTGCCTGCCGGAGCCAGCGTGCTGCCCGTCTCGTGCACGGTGGCACGCACGGTGGTCGAGCTGAGCCCACCTGGCGGCTACGACGCCCGGGGCTACACGACGGACACGTTGGTGTGGGTGCAGGAGGTGACGCTGCTGGCCGACCCCGCCGCGGCGCGCACCGCGTTCGCCGCGCTCGTCACCACGGTCGACCGGTGCCCCGAGTACGCGCAGGTGACGGGGCCGGACACCACGGGGACGGACACCACGGCCACGTGGACGGCCGATCCGGCGATCGAGGGACAGGGTCTGTACCCGTCGATCGTGCAACCGCTGCGCACGACGGCCGCGGCGAGGGATGCGGTGGGCTACCGCGGGCACCTGCTCGTCGGCAACGCCATCGTCACCTGGACGGTGCAGACGACGGGTGCGAGCGGCACGGACGGGCTGGGACCGGTGGACGACCTCGCCGCGATCGTGCAGGACCGCGCACTGGCGGCGGTGCGGTCGCTCGGCTGAGCGTGCCTAGAGTGTCGGCGTGCACGGTGCGTACAAGGTCCCTGGTGGCAAGCTCGTCGTCGTCGACGCGGAGGTGTCCGACGGCCGGTTGAGCGCGGTCGAGGTGACCGGCGACTTCTTCGCCGAACCGGACGAGCTGCTCACCGTCCTGACCGGCGCGCTGCGGGGGGCCGGCACCGATCTCGGGGTCGGCGCGCTGACGGCAGCGCTGGACCAGGCCGTCCGCGCCGCGGTGGCGGCCGGTGCGCTGCCCGCCGGCGCCGCGATGGTCGGTGCGTCCACCCGGGACGTCGCGGTCGCGGTACGGCGGGCCCTGGGCCGCTCGACGGGCTGGCACGACCACGTCGTGGAGCTGCTCGACACCGGGCCGCTGCCACCGGCCGTGCACGTGGCGCTGGACCAGGTGCTCGCCGAGGAGCTGGCGGCCGGTCGCCGCGGCCCCACCCTGCGGTTCTGGGAGTGGGACAGCCCGGCGGTGGTCATCGGCTCGTTCCAGTCGCTGCGCAACGAGGTGGACGCGGAGGCGGCGGCCCGGTACGGCATCCAGGTGATCCGGCGGATCTCCGGTGGCGGGGCGATGTTCATGGAGGCCGGGAACTGCATCACGTTCTCGCTGGTGGTTCCCGAGTCGTTGGTGGACGGCCTGACGTTCGAGGAGTCGTACGCCTTCCTCAACCAGTGGGTGCTGGGCGCGCTGGCGGACGTCGGCGTGCAGGCCGCTCTGTCGGGACTCAACGACATCTCGTCGCCGGCGGGCAAGATCGCCGGGTCCGCGCAGAAGCGGCTGGTCGGCGGCGCGGTGCTGCACCACGTGACGATGGCCTACGACATCGATGCCGCCAAGATGATGGAGGTGCTGCGGATCGGCCGCGAGAAGCTCTCCGACAAGGGCACCCCGAGCGCGGCGAAGCGCGTCGACCCGGTGCGCTCGCAGACCCAGCTGCCGCGCGAGGATGTCATCGCGGCGTTCGCCGCCCACTTCCGCGCGCGCTACACCACCACGGGCGGGCTGCTGCGTCCCGACGAGCTGGCACGTGCCGAGCAGCTGCGCACCGAGAAGTTCGAGAACCCGCAGTGGACGGCGCGGCTGCCCTGACCGGACCCGGCGCACCCGGACCCTGACGCGCGTCGGGGGCGGACCAGGGACGGGACCGGGGTCTTCCCCGATCCGCCCGGCCGCACCCTCGCGCCAGGATGCCGCTATGAGCACGACCTGCACCCTGCCCGCCCCGCTCGCGGCGCTCGCCCCCCTTGCGGCGCTCGCCCCCCTCGCCCCGGCCGGGGCACACACCGGTATCAGCGCGCCCCCGGATCGGCTCCTGTCGGTGGACATGACGGTGGGCACCCGGGGGGACACGATGGACACGGAGCGGGCGCTGCGGCGGCTCGACCTGCTGGACCGCCGCGCGGTGGCGGTGGCCCACCGGGACCGCGAGCGCACCCGCCGGGCGATCGCGTGGACCGTCGCCGAGCGCAGCGCGGCGCAGCGGGTCGGCTACCGAGGCCCGAACACCGCGGTGCCGATCCGGACGATGGTCGCCCCCTCCCGGATCGCCGGCTCGAGGTCGCCGGACATGCCCATCGACAGCTCGACGGCCTGGGCCGTCGCAGCCCCGCCCGAGGCCACCACCTCGTCGCGGATCGCGCGCAACGTCGCGTAGCCCGCTCGTACGACGCGGGCGTCCGGGTGCAGCGCCCCGACCGTCTGGAACCCGACCAGGCGCAGCCCGTCCATCGCGGCGACCTCGGCGGCGAACTCGGCCGCATCCTCCGGGGAGACCCCGTGCTTCGTGGCCTCGCCGGACACGTTGACCTGCACCATCACGTCCAGGGTGCGGCCGGCCTCGGCGCACCGGGCGGCCAGCCGCTGGGCCAACCGGCGGGACTCCACCGAGTCGATGCCGTCGGCGTAGCGCAGCGCCGCGGTCAGCTTGTTCGACTGCAGCGGCCCGATCAGGTGGTAGGGCACACCCAGGTCAGCCAGGGCGGGGGCCTTCGCGACGAGCTCGCCCACCCGGTTCTCCCCGAGCAGCAGCGGCGCGCCGGGGGCCAGCACCCGGTGGGCCAGCACGGCGGCGCGGATCGCCTCGGCGGGCTGTGTCTTGGTGGCCAGCAGCAGGCGGACCTCGTCGGGCGCACGGCCGCCGTCGAGGGCGGCGCGGGTCACCCGGTCGCGCACCGCGGCGAGCCGGGTCAGCAGGTCGTCGTCCACGCCGACGACCGTACTGCCGGTTCGGTGTCCGGTCCGGGCTTCGGGCGACGTGGCGCGGGCCGCGGTCGGCCGCGTCAGCGGGCGATGGCGGCGACGACCGCATCCGTGAGAGCGACGAGGTCGTCGGGGGCCAGGCCGACGTCCAGGCCGCGGCGACCGCCGGAGACGTAGACCTCGTCGAACAGATAGGCCGTCTCGTCGAGCACGGTGGGGTGCGCGACCCGCTGGCCGAGCGGGGAGATGCCGCCCGCGACATACCCGGTGGCGCGCTCGGCGTCCGCGCGCTCGGCCATCGTCGCGCGCCGCCCGCCGACCGCCTCGGCGAGCGCCTTGAGGTCCAGATGGCCCGACACCGGCACCACGGCGACGGTGAGCACGCCGTCCACCTGCGCCACGAGGGTCTTGAACATCTGCTGGGGGTCGAGGCCGAGGGCGAGCGCCGCCTCCACGCCGTAGCCGACGGCGGCGCGCGGGTCGTGCGCGTAGGGATGCACGGTGTGCGGCACACCGGCGGCGGCGAGCGCGACGAGCGCCGGCGTGCCGGCCTGGTCCTTGCGTGCCACCGGGCCAGGCTACCGACGGACGACCGCCCGGCCGAGCACCGGGTGGGTCAGACGAACTGCCCGACGAGGGAGCCGATGCCGTAGGTGATGGCCATGGCCGCGGTGCCGCCGGCGAGGTTGCGCAGCACCGGCCGCGGCACCGACGTGCCGGCGAACACCGCGCTGATCCACCCGGTCAGCGCCAGGGCGACGATGACGGCGACGAACGTCGCCAGCACCCGGCCCGGACCCCAGGGAGCGAGCACGACGAGCAGCGGCACCAGCCCGCCGAGCGTGAACGCCATCAGCGAGGCCAGCGCGGCGTGCCACGGGTTCGTCAGGTGGGGGATCGCGGTGTCGTCGGGATTGGCGGCGGCGTGCGCGCGTGCCGCGATGATCTCGGCGTCGCGCTGGCTGCTGACGGAGACGTACTCACCGGCGGCCATCGACAGCGCCCCGGCGACGAGCGCGGCCACGCCGGCGATGGCCAGGGCGGAGACCGAGGTGGTGGCCGCGGCGACACCGAGCACGGTGGCGGCGATCGAGACGATGCCGTCGTTGGCGCCGAGGACCCCGGCGCGGAGCCAGTTGAGGTCGCTGGCGGTCGGAACCCGCGGCGCAGAGACGACCTCGGAGGCGCGCAGCAGGCTCAAGCTCATGGGGCAACGGTAGGCGCCGATCGCGGTGCTGTCACCGCAGGTAAGCCTGCCCTGACCTGCACAGATGGTGCACGTCGCTGACCTGGATCGGGACCTAGGTCCCAGGTGGTCAGAGGGGTCCGACGGCCTCCAGCCGCAGCACGACGGCCCCTTCCTCGTCGGTTGCGGCGAGGTCCACGACCGCGTCCAGCCGCCAGTCGTGGTCGCCGGACGGGTCGTCGAGCACCTGCCGCACCCGCCACGCGCCGCTCACCTCGGTCACCTGGAAGAGGGCCGGGCCGCGGGCCGGCGCGGCCGTGCCGACGTCGTCGTGCAGGTGCCAGTACGGGTCCAGCGCCTCCGCCCAGCGCTCCGCGGTCCACGGCTCGCCGGCCGGGTCGCGGTCGCCGAACGCGGCCAGCGCGGCGTACTGCTCGCGCGCGACGAGCTCGACCCGGCGGAACATCGCGCCGCGCACCAGGGCGCGCAGCGCCCGCGGGTTGGCCGTCAGCGGCGGGGGACCGGTCTCGGTGGCGGGCACGCCGCCCCCGGTGCCGTCGGCCACGGCGTCCACGTCGTCGGGGTGCGCCAGCCGCTCCCA
>Ga0302287_10000361_pt1 | contig 24555 bp, 18 predicted proteins | sample III_Fen_E2_4_FD_200452 | JGI IMG/M metagenome (GOLD analysis project Ga0302287, IMG submission 200452) | Peat permafrost microbial communities from Stordalen Mire near Abisko, Sweden - III_Fen_E2_4 | ecosystem: Environmental > Terrestrial > Soil > Wetlands > Permafrost | place: Sweden: Abisko...
AGAAAGTAAGAATGGGTTCTGCCACAGCCACCCCTGCGCCCTCGGTTGCTACAGTAGATCCGACGCCCACGCACCGCATGATTATCTGTACCATCGCCATAGCCCCGGAGGTATCCATGTCCATTCAGGTTGCCAGTCTTTTTGCAGTGCGGGCAAGGCTTGTGCTTCATGGATGGCATCGGATGGGCGGCTTGCGCATCCACAGGCATAAATGGCATGGCGGCCAAAGATAGGACTGAGGACCTGTGCCGAATTGCGGTGGCTTCGCGTCATGAATTCAGGCTGGAAATGCGAGGTCCTGATAGGCGGGCATTGCGCTCAGAGTGCGGTGCGGGACAAATGATTTGTAATCATGTATTGCTTTGATTCCTCGTAGCTTGCTGCGAGGTTGTTCATTTCGTTTACTCGAAAATGGCTTCTATTTGTGTCTTTCTTGCATTATTTGCCCAAAAGACTGTGTTTTCGTTTACATCTGCTGTCGTTTTAACGTGGGCTTGTTAGAAGCTGTATAATTTTCAAATGTGGAGCCGTTGATTCTGTATTTTCCCCACGAACACACAACACATTGAATTGACGGCTCCATGGTTTTTTCAAAGACGGATGGAATTCGCTTATGACACTACCCGATCCATTCCTTTATTACGACTTCCGCCTGTGGTTTCGTGAAGCACTTGCAAATTTCAGTTATAGCCAAGTCATCGTAAAGCTTGAGCTCAAATCAAAAGGGCATATCACCCAAATCCTTCAAGGCAAAAGAAACGTCCCGCCGCATCTAGCGGAACGCATCGCAGACTTATTTCAGCTGACAGGTCGCACGCGGGAATTTGTGCTCGCGTTGATCGAATTTACCCAAGCGAAAAGTCATGAGCAAAAAAAGACATATCTAGATCGGATGGTGGCTTTGCAGTCTGCAGAAGGCCGGCCGCTTTCGCCTCTCCATTATGATCTGTGCAAAAAATGGTATTATCCTGTAATACGCGAGCTCGTTCGAATACTTCCCGTCACCGATAATTTTGAAGAGCTGGGGAAGCATGTGGTTCCTTCGATCACAGCTCGTGCGGCAGAAACAGCAATTCATGATTTAGAGCGAATGGGTTTGATTGTGCGCAGTCTCAGTGGAAAGTATTTGCAGACACACGCGCTATTGACTTTTGGCGAAGGTTGGAAGTCTGTTGTCGTCCGTGAATTTCAACAGCAAGCCGTAGAGCTACAAAAGCAAGCGCTCGATCGGTTTCCTGCCGAAGAACGAGAAATCGCAAATTCTACGATTTGCATTAGTCGAGAACGCGCTCAAATGATCAAGAAAAAATTGGTTGATTTTCGCCAAGAAATTTTTGCTTTGGTGCAGAGCGATCCCAATAATTCTGAGCAGGTGTTTCAATTGAATATTGGATTTTTCCCCCTATCCACGAGGAGAAAAATTTAGTGACGCGATTCTGGCTTGGAGCCGCTTTGTTGCTTGCATTCATTGGTTGCGGCCCTTCTCCACGAGCGGGAGGGTCTGGGGTCGATATTCCTAATTCGTTCACGATCACCGTTTCTCAAAGCAATGGAGCTCCTGCAGTGAATGTGAAAGTGCGAGTTGTTGCGCTCAGTCATTGGGCCGACCTTGTCGCAGCAGGCAAGCCAGTCATTCTCGATTCCATGATAACCGATGCGCATGGAAAATTTGTGGTTACGAATCCTGGAACTGCACGTGTGAATCTCGAAGTGGTTTCTAATCATGAAGGAACTTCGTTTGCCTTTGACACGAGCTTAGAAAAATTGGAATTGCATTCTCTTGGGCAAGTTCGTGCGCAATGGAATGCGAAAGCGACCGTGCGAATTTTTGGAACGTCATTCGCTGCGACAGCCGGTAGTGATGGCTTTGTGAATATGGTCGATATTCCTTCTATGAATTCAGGCTTGGTTGGACTAGCAGCGAACCAAACTCCGACGTTGCTGAATAGCTTTATGTTGAATGCTGGGGACTCACTAAATCTTGGCTTGCTTCAGCCTATCCGAGATTCTTTGCTTGTCGATGACTTTGAAAATAATTCGATTGCGACTCCACTGAATCCTTGGTTCAAAGGAAGCTTTTGGTTTAGTATTGCCGATGAAAACGATGGGGGCAAAAGCACCGTAATTCCGTCTACTGCCAAAAGTGAAAACTGGCTCACAGCGCTTTCGGATTCGGATGTCGCAGCAGGCCATTCGCTCACGATTCATTACAGCGTTCATCCTGTTGCTGGTGTTCCCAGTTTTGTGATCGCAGGCTGTCTGTTTGGTTTTGGGATAAACGGTGATGCTTTTGATTCATTAAAATTCCAAGTACATTCAGATGCTCCGTATACATTGACCAATGGGGCTCTCGGGCGCATGCATTTTTCAGCCACCGTGCAAGATTGGGAAACGGTTGTTGTCCCGCGCTCTGCCTTGGATAGTGCCGGAATCACTGGTGAAGTTGGCCTTCTCCAATTCGTCTTTCAAGACACCACAGGATCTGTTTTTCGATTAGACAACTTCCGCATCTTTGGAAATCCATTTCAGATGCTGCAAAGCGCGAAATAGTTTTTTAATCCCAAGCGTAAATGTTTTTGGTGGGGGGAAGTCTCCCCCTCTCCTCGACCCTTGAAGGTTCTCAGAGACCCCCTCTGCATCTCGGGGGTCTATCGCTATTTCAGAAAGTCGCGGTTGATTCCGTATAAACGAATGTCATCAATCCAGATCTCTGTTCCTACATTCGCGAAGAAGGTCAAATTGGTGATAGAGTCTCTAACGGCTTGCCAACCAAGATTTCCGCCTAGGGTATCCGAGGCCGCAATGAAGTCTTGAGGGCGCACGCATCTACGCGTCCATGCGGTGTCAAGCGTTCCATGCACCCATGCTTTCCCTTGGCGGCCAATAAGCTTATCGAAAGCCACAGAATAGAGGCCATATCCTCTCACCCAGAATACAATGGAATCTAGGGTAGCCAAGCTGTGCGGTCCTGATCCAAGTGCAGTTCCCAGCATGATCCACTGTACCACAGCCGCTTTGTAAGTAAGGTGCATCGCGTGCCCGCTACGCCCATCTCCAGCGAGCTGCAATGCAGGAGTGAGGTCGGTTTTGGCTGCAGGAGTTACACTCACCGACGTGTCTGAAACCATGTGATACCAATTCGAAGATGGGATTGGCAGGGGCAAAGCTGTTTTCGCTGAACCATGCTCAAAATCATCGACAAGTACGGTATATAATTCTTGCTTCACCGAGTCATTAATTCCATCCCAAAGCCCAGCATACCCTGGATCCACTGCGCCAGGGTGTCCCCACAGCATTGTAACGCGCGAACTCGAATCCATATTCGCAGTGCCCACTCGAATACGAACAACAGCTTTGCGCAAATCTGAATCCCAGCGAACGCGCTCAAATACCAACCGGTTTCCTTGTTCATCCCAAATGCGCAAGTCTCGACCATCGGCCATTGCTTGGGCAAAAGGAAAATTCGAAGAATCCAAAAACAGTGTTACGACAGTAGGGTCAGATACGGGTTGCATCCAACTGGAAATTACGGAATCGAGGCGCAGAGATTTTGAAAATTGCCATGTTGCAGGATCTTCCATACCAATAGACGGTGCAGAGAGCTTTCCTACGTTGGTCACGAACTGTGGGCGAATTTGCACCAAGTCTTCCGCAAGCTCGCTCGGAACGTTGTATGCAATAGAGCGGATTCGCACAACGCCAGGAGGTAATTTTCCGAATGTGAAATTTCCTACAGAGTCGGTCACCACTTGATGATCTAAACCAAACAACTGCACCCATGCGCGATGCGTTCCTGTAGGCAACGTTACCGAGCCTTGCAAGATGCCCATAGGTGATAAGGTGATTGCATTGTAGACTTGCGCAGAGCTAGTGTCTTGATGATCAATTTCAGCAATGGCGCCGAGAGTGTCGTTGGCAATTTCTAGAATGTAGCGACCTTGTGGAAGGTTGGAACAATGAATCCAGCCGTCCTTGTCCGTATATAAGTTTTGCACAGTCGAAGACGTTGTGGTCGAATTAGCGGTATCGGCCATAAACCAAATGGGCCTAAGTTGAACGCGAAAATTTGCTGCTGGCTTACCGCTTGAATCTACCACTTGAGCGGTAATGGAATTTTCGGTTTCCATGGTGTTGCCCGTGTACTTCGGCTTTGAGCAAGCAGCAAAGTATAGAGCCGAAGTTGCAACGACGATGATCCATTTCATGTTTCACCAGCCTTCGCTTGAACCAACGGATAAAATGTCATGGTCATTTGCATCACGCGATCTGGTGACGTAGATTCTTCCACGCGCTTCTGAACTTGTCTGCGAAATTCGCGTGCCATTTCACGCAGATCCGAAAAACAGTCCGCATCAACAGCGAGAGTCAGCGTAGAAATATCACGCTCTTCCACCGGAATCCCATCGAGCGCAGAAATACCAAGGGTTAGCGCCTGCTTCTGAAACTCACGCACAGCACGGGATTTTTCTGGACCACTCGCAGTAAGGTGTGTTTGCGATAAGCCAAGACGTCCCGAGGAAAGTTTCTTAACGAAACCTAATTCCTTCAACAGCTCAATGGCTTCGGTCGCTTGTTCTTGTGTGATCCGAGGATGTAAGCGTTCTGCGATCTCAACCGGATTTGCTTTGCCTCCAGAGATTTCTAAATACGAGCGCACCGCAGGAATCCACCACTGACTTAAGAAACGAAGCTCTTTGTTTTGGACGCTGCAACGCTCCACATCGCGCAGCATGAACGCTTTTTCTAATAGCTCACTGCGTTTGGCGGGCACGTGCGTGCGGTAGGCCGCAACCAATAAGTCAAAGTATTCTGCAGAGCGCCCAGTAAAGCCGAGCAGATCTTTTGCCAAAGGTACGCAACGCGAAGGAAGGTGTTGTTCCTTTTGCAAAATCCGAAAAAGTTGACTCGCATCTAACCCCAATTTTTGCCCCATCATGCGATAGGAATACAGGGGCATAGCATCTTTTCGCTGCTGATAATATTGCTTCAGCAGTTCGCGATAATCAGATACATCCTCAAGTTGGAGCATATTAGAAGTCTACTTTAAATCCTAAGGATTTGCATGGAATGGCCGTGCTGGTTATGGATAAAATGTCAATGGGAGTAATGCGTGTTTCCTCTTAAATTGATCGGACTGGGTATACCTTGAGCTTAGGTGATTCAAACAAGAGGACCCCATGAAAATTCTTTCTATGAACAAGGCGATTGTTTTGGGCGTAGCGCTTTTGCTTTTTGTCGGGGCAAGAACCACCCATGCTCAGAGCGTAACCGTGACCTTGAGCAATGAAAAGCAAGTGATTCGGGGCTTCGGTGGTATGAACTGCCCGCTATGGGTTGGAGACCTTACTGCCGCTCAGCGCACTACCGCGTTTGGAAACGGTACCGGTCAGATCGGCATGTCTGTTATGCGCATGATCATCGACAAAGACAAGAGCAACTGGTCCAAGGAAGTGGCTACCGCAAAAAGAGCGATTGAGCTTGGGGCGATTGTATTTGCAACCCCTTGGAATCCACCAGATAGTATGTGTGATTCTTCTGGTGTTGACAGCAAGGGCAACCCCAAGAAGCATTTGAAGCCAAGCTCATACGGTTCTTATGTGACCTTCTTGAATGATTTTTACACGTACATGAAAAATAATGGCGTGACCTTATATGCCGAAAGTATCCAGAATGAGCCTGATTATGCTTACACATGGACGTGGATGAGCCCAACAGAGATTCACAACTTCATGGTGAACAATGCGGGATCTTTGATTGCGCCGAGAGTGATCACTCCAGAATCATTTTCTTACGACAAAACATACTATGATCAACTCCTGAATGATCCCAAAGCTTTGGCTAACTTCGAAATTGTGGGGGCACACACTTACGGAACGCCTTATGGTAACTTTCCGTATCCGCTGTTCACGCAGAAAGGCGCGGGCAAAGATTTATGGATGACAGAAGTCTATTATCCCAACAGCGATGCAAACTCGGCAGACTTATGGCCGTCGTCTCTTGATGTGGCAACACATATTCACTACGCGATGACGCAGGGAAATTTCCAAGCCTATGTGTGGTGGTATATCCGCAGGCAATATAGCCCCATGAAAGAAGATGGAACGATGAGTAAGCGTGGGGATTGCATGGCGCACTTCTCTAAATTTGTTCGCCCTGGTGCCATTCGTGTGAATGCAGATACTTTGCCAACTGCTGGTGTTCATGTCTCTGCTTACAAGAATGGATCCGATGTAATTCTTGTCGTCGTGAATACCAATACATCTGCGAAGACTCTCAATGTCTCCATTCCTGGAACAAGCATAAATTCCCTAACCAAGTACACCACATCAGCGACCAAAAGCGTTGGTAACGACGGTACCGTTGCGGCAACTAATGGAACATTTAGTGCTAGCTTCGATGCACAAAGCGTGACTACGTTGGTATATACAGCGCCTGCAGGGAGTTCTTCTTCGAGTAAAATCGTAAGTTCAAGTTCCGTTGCCGTATCAAGTGTTGCCGTATCAAGCGTTGCCGCTAGTTCAAGCTCCAAACAAAGTTCAAGCTCTGCTGCTATTTCTAGCTCTAGCTCCGTCTCCATTATCATCATCAATGTTTCAAGTGCAAATGTTACAACGAGCTATTCCTCGAATTCAAACCCAGTGATGATTTTAGAGGAATCTGGATTGGACTTTACTTCCGAAATGGGAGTGTGCAACATCTATAGTCTCACGGGCAAAATGCTTGGTTCTGTAAATCTCTCTTCTGGGACGAACATGCACGAACAGGTGGGACGCTTCGTAAAGCAAACAGGAATCTACCTAGTGAAATCGCAAGATGGTCGGAGGATTTACCGAGTTGCAGTCATGGAGAAAAATAGCCAGAGGTGAGCTTTCTTGACTTGGATGGGTTATTGTATTCAATATTTGCATTCAAGATTTTTACACCGGAGACGCCACCGGTTAGCGCCTCATTTCACAAAAATTTGACCTGAAACAGCGCAATTTGTAACTTCTCATCAGGATGGCTCCAAAAGGAGTCGTATTATTTTTTTACTCGTGGAGGTATTTTGATGCCCAAGGTACAGATTAATTTAGAAGGCTGGCAAGACTATCGTGGGGCCAATTCGGCCGCGTTAGTCTATGTAGAAACTAGCCATCAATCCACGATTCCTGTGCGCGATCAACTCAATGAGAACGGAAAAGGCCTTTTTTTCGAGCCAAACTATGAAACCTCGACTTGGGGACTCACCAGTTGCTGCAATACCAAGGCTATCAATGCTGTTGTGAAGGCAAAAAATCGCTACCTTATGTTCGGAACACGTTATGAAGGTTTGAATACCGCGTTTCGCAACAAGTACATTATCATGGGTTACCAGCAAATCGAAAAAGTGCGCGATCTTCGCAGTCGTCACATGCAACACTACATGGCGAAAAGCGTTGCTGAAGAGGCCGAGTGCATTAGCCTTGACAAAGCCATGGCAACTTATGGCCCAATGCGTTTTGTGTCCCTCGAAGACTCTTTTGTCTTGACCGACGAGCAGATCAAGGAATGGGGCATGCGTGGCCGAGCAACGCGTCAGCTCAAACTAGTGCTTGAAGGTGCTGCTTTGCAACAGGTTCTGGATTTTTTGAACTCCAAAACAAATATTACCGACGATTACATCGCAACGGTCGAGGAACTCAAGGCTGCTCTTGAAGAGGCCACTGAGGCTTAATCATTGCGTTTACATGTATGGGGCGATCCGTGAATTCGGGTCGCCTTTTACTTTGCCGAGCGGTCCACAATAAAGCAAATCTCCACCGCGCTCCCCTGCTTCTGGTCCAAGCTCAATGAGCCAATCTGCCGCGTGCAAGAAGGTGGGTTGGTGTTCGATTGCAACGATGGTGTGGCCTTGTGCGCAGAGATGGTGAAACAAGGTAAGCAGATGTGCAATATCTTCGCGATGCAGGCCCCGTGCGGGCTCATCAAAGACATGCAGGGTAGGGCGCATAGATGTTTTGGACAGTTCAATCGCGAGCCCTAAACGTTGTAATTCGCCACCAGAAAGATGCGTGGTGCTTTGCCCAAGCAACAAGTAACTCAAGCCTGTTTCGCGCACAGGGGTCAGGCGTTGTTTGAACGCAGGGAATGCTGCGAATAAGTGCAAAGCCTTGTGAATGGTTAGATCCATGATTTCGCTAATGTTCATGGTCTTAAAGCGCACGCCTAAAACCTCATCGCGGAACCGCTTCCCTTGGCACACATGGCACGGATAATCTCCATAGTGATCTTGGATTACGCCAAGCCCAAGGCAGGCTTCGCAGCGGCCACCTTTGGTGTTGAGGCTAAAGTGCCCTGGGCCAAAGCCGCGAGCCTTTGCTTCTGTAAGGCTTGCGAACAGGTCGCGCAAAGGTGTCATTAAGCCTGTCGCTGTTGCCACGGTAGAACGAGCAGATGCGCGTAAGCCTTCACTACCGGCTTCAACGACGGCTTCAATCTTTTCTGCGCCTTTGATTGTGCACCATGGAGCATTGATCTTGTCGCGAAGTTTCGCTGCTATACCATCGAGTACAAGCGTACTCTTGCCGGAACCACTGATTCCACACACCACGGTGAATGCACCCATGGGGAACTTGAGTTGCATGGATTTGAGATTGCGAAAGGGAGCAACTTGGATCGAGATGAATTTAGAGGTAACGAGTTCTGCTTCACCCTCAAGCGTGTATGCCCTAGTTGGCGAATCAAGCTCCGCAAGCCATGTGCGCGTAGGAGACTCATCGCATGCAAGAATTTGTTCCCGTGGCCCTTGGCGCAAAATTTCACCACCTAACTCGCCTGCACCGGGGCCCATCTCAATCAGATATTCCGAGCGCCGCAAAAATTCTGGTTGGTGTTCAATGAGTAAAAGCGTGTTGTCGCGAGCTCGGATTTTTTCAAGCAGAGTCCATACCTTGATTGCATCAACAGGGTGCAATCCAGAACTAGGTTCATCGAGAACAAAGAGCAATCCATTCAGGTGGCCACCCGCAAGCCCAACAAGGCGTAGGCGTTGCCATTCTCCATCGGAAATAGAATCCACCCCACGACCAAGGGCTAAGTGCTCAAGACCAAGTTGCTGCATGGCTTGCAAGCGTTCGCGTGCTTGCTCTGCGGGCTTTTGCAATACCGGCGGCAAGTCGTTGAATAGCGGTTCAAGTAACGCGTCAAGACCTTCGACCGGCTTATGTAAAATTTCGCGCCAAGTGATTTCTTGTGCATTCAAGTTCAACAAACTAGAGTCCAGTAAAATGGAGTTCAGTCGATCTCCATTGCAACCAGAGCAAGTTTTTGCACCTTGCAATCCTGTGCCTTCGCAGGTGGGGCAACGGCCCGCGGTCGAGTGGGGTGAAAATAATCCAGCTTCGAATTCTGGTAAAAGTAACCCATGCTCAGGGCAGCGTGGCAACAGAGAAAAGAATAATGGATTTTTATTGTCACCAATTTGCACCCACAAACATTCTTGACCAACTCTTAGAGCAATTTGCACCGAGTCTGCAATGCGTGAACGCATTCCCTCTTTGACTACAATGCGATCGACAACGACCGCGAACTCTTGTGGCACAAAGGCTGCTTGCGATTGAGGAATGTTGCTGAGCTCAATAGCCTGGCTGTCGGTCCAGCCGCGCACAAAACCTTGGGCAATGGATTCTTCGGCAAGTTTTGCAAGGCTTCTTCCCTGCACCTGTGTTGGTGCTAAGAGCTGTACGCGTGAACCTTGTTCAAGGCTCGCGATGCGCTCGACCATCGTCTGCGAGTTTAAAATGTCTAAGGTGCGTTTACAATGCGGGCAATGCACACTAGCCTTTCGCGCCCAAATGCTGCGTAGCAATGTTTCGCATTCCGTAATACTTCCCACGGTAGCTCTTGAATCGTGATGTACTGAACCAGATTCTAGGGCAAGGCTTGGGCGCAATCCTTCAATCGAATCAACAGGAGCGGGGCCACGTACACCCGCAACCCTTGCTACAAAAGGGCTAAGCGTTTCTAAGTAACGGCGTCTGCATTCCGCGTGCAATACATCGAGAGCGAGTGTTGATTTGCCGCACCCCGATGGTCCACAGATCGCAGAGATTTTTCCCAAGGGAATATCGACATCGACACTCTTTAAATTGTGCAGACGCGCTCCGCGAATGTGAATCATGCCCGCGTCTTGATTCATGCAAGGCTCCAAGTCACATCTTCGCTTATGGACAAGCTAAGGTTAGAATTGTCCCAATGAAAGTTTGTACGTAAAGGAAGGACTTCTACGCCAACTTGCACAACTTCCGCAAGAGTCTTTGCATATACAGGGTCGATGTGTTTTGCTGGTACAAAATGTTGTACGTCGTTGCGGTTGAGTAAATACACAATGCAGGCACGCTCGCCTTGTGCCACAAGGGATGCCAGTTCATGCAAGTGTTTGGTGGCGCGGGTGCTTACTGCATCGGGAAAGCTTGCTATGCCTGGTGTGATTTCTTCCATGAGGGTTACGTTTTTCACTTCGATCCACACGCGCTTGCCTGTGGGTAAAGTCACGCGGGCATCGAGTCGCGATTCTTCGCTGCAACGCACTTCGCGTTCAACCTTAGAGCCAAGCGGAAAACCAGCCAATACGCCATTTGCAAGTGCAAGAGCAACCTGTTCGTTGGGACGTTGCGTATTCACCATCGCCCAAGCGCCTGTAGGCAAATGCAGTGCTTCAAGAGTGTATGCAAGTTTGCGATTAGGATTTGCTGACTTGCTGAGAAAGGCTTCTGTGTTAGGTAGCAGTAAGGATCGCATGCTTCCTGTATTGGCGCAATGAGCGACTACATCATCGCCATTGAATTTCACATCGGCGAAAAAACGTTTGCGACGGCCAAGCAAAGGGCCATGCACAAGGTCAGGAATGACAAGGGTTCCCGGCATATTAACCTGGGAAATCACCGACCTTTAATGTCAGTCCCAAATAGAACGTACTGAGATCACTACTCGATACATTGCGGCGTGTAGGGCTTATGGCAAGTCTATAACCACCGCCGAAAGCTGTGCGGAAGTTATCGCCCAATTTGCTTTCAAGGTTTAGTCCAAGATCGGTCACAACAAACCAACCAAGCTTACGCGCAGTGAGGTACCCTGGCGCAGTAAAGGTTGCTTCGCCCGCTCCGACCATCAAAGGCATTGTGACTCGTAGGCCGTGCTTTAAGGGCAAGCTTCCTTCCACAAAGGCTCCGTACACATCGTACTTAATCGATTGGGGAATTGTATCGAAAGGGTGAGAAACATCGTTCATCACATGCAAAAACTGCAAGCCTGCACTCACGTATGGATTGATTATCGCTCCGCCGCGTAATCCCCCACTAATGCTGTTGTTGGTGGCAAGTCTGCACCAGTCTAGATCAAGACCCATGTAAGGCTGAATCCCTTCTGGGTTTGCAACGGATTCGCCTTGTGCAAAGCCAAGCCCAGTGCATAGCCCTATGCAAAGCAAGAGAGTGGTAAGAATGCGGTTCATAGATTATCCTTCAAAAGGTTTGAGCCCCTGCGTGGAGGCCAGTTTTGAATACGCCAACAAAGCGTGTTGCCAAAGAGCACAACACACCAAAGGCAGTACAGCAAAAGCATCACAAGCGGAATAAAGGCTAGCGAGCCATAGAACAAAGACATGCGCTGGAAAAAGAAGCCTTGCATTTCTAAAAATCCCCATACCAAAATGCGCATTCCAATGACTGCAAAAAACGCGCTGAGCACGGCAATCCAAGGCTTTACATGAATGCAAGGTACCAGCTGGTAAACCAAGTAAAGACAAAGCCAGAGCATTAAATGCGAGCCTACAAATAAAGCCCACGAGCTGAGCCATTGCCAGTAGTTGGATTGCAAAATATTGAAGCCGTGCAAGTGGAGTTCAAGCATCCAATGTTGCAGGTACGCAAGAAATCCAGAGATACTCCCAAAGAGCGCTCCGATCAGCAGCAAGAAGGGCACCGCGATCAACGTCTTGTGAAGATACGAGCGGGTCTCGCGGATGTGCCACACCACATTCATGTTGGTTTCGAGGTTTTCCATGGCGAGCACAAAGGTTACCAAGAGACTGAAGGAGCCAATGATACCAAGCTGTCCGAAGCCGATGCTTTGCGCATGCAACAGAATGGGGCGCAGGTCATTGATCGGAAGGCCAAGTTGCAGCTGATCATTGATTTTGGGTAAAACATCGACCGCCAAGTTCAGGATGCCAAAGGCCCCAGCCATCGAGTGGATCAGGATCAAGGTTGGCACAATAGCGAGCAGTGTCGTGTAGGTCATCGCCGATGCACGGGTGAACACATGGTGATTCAGGCAGTGTACATAGGTATGCGCCAAGATCCGCAGTGGAAAGAGCCACGGCCTGCGTAGACTGTAAAGACTTGGGCGCATACGATGGTGCATAGGGTAAAGTTACACCATATCAACTGGCTTGACTAGCCTTGCGTGCTTTACCCCGTTCACGGCGATTCAGTTACAAGAGGCGCTGACGGAAATATTCACACAATCGGTACCACAAAGACTTCCGATGGGTACATAGACCGCACAGAAAACAGGTGCGGGGTGGTTGGGTACTAAGCTTTTTACGCATTGTGCAAACGCAGAATCTGCGCTCCAACCAGCAGTGCAGGATGCTGCGGAATTTTTGGCAAGGAATTGCCCAGAGCAGAGTTTGCTGCCCCAAGAAAGGGCTGTTTTTCCACCAACCAGGTGCCCATTTGATACAATCACGGAATCAACTTCGCGGAATGTATTTCCTTGGTATGGGGTTGTCATGGAGCCATCAGCATTGAATTGTGCGGTACTTCCGGTGCCAACATAGGTGGTTGTGTATTTGTCTTGAATGAATGTGTTTGGATACAGAGTGAACATGGTATCTTGTGTATACCAGCGCATGTAGCGGACTCGACCTGTGGAATCTTTATAGTTCCAGAGCCCCAGGATACCTTGACCACTTCCAGAACGATATAGGCGTAAGGATCCGTTTTGTCCAATGGAAAGAACCGAATCTTGAATGGTATAGGATTGAGCAAATCCTGAACTTTCTTGCCAAGAGTTTCCAGAATCAGTGGTTTGGCAGTTGCCCGAGTTACCAAGGGTGAATGTTCCTACTCCATAGGATTGAACTGGAGTGGCTTTGGATACGTAAAATCCTATAGGTAAGCCTTTCATGCTGCCGCCTAAATCAATAACATTGCCACTCGTTGTTGCTGCTGATGATGAAGACGATAACGACAATGATGACGAATTAACTTGCGTTGCAGTGGTCTGTTTGCCACAAGCCAAGAAAAGCATTGAAGAACTGAACAGCATGATTAACGTCGATTTCATAGAGCGCCTTGTTGGTTAAATATTTAAGACAAAATTTTCGTGGTCACTTCGATTTTATTGGTTTTGTTTGTGCTGTCCCAACCCGCTTTAAAGCTGCACTAGTGCTGTCTTTCCATGTTCCTTTCGCGGTATCTAAAAACTTTGGATAGCACTCCTTGTAGTATTCAAGCACAGCCATGCTATCGACTTGAGAAATGGGAACTTTAGCAAGGTAGCCCCATGCCGTTGCATACAACGTATCGCCAATACCGATCATGCCCCATGTCTGTGTTCCACAGCCGTATTCTGTTCTGCACCACCCGTCGGGCAGATTGCGCCAGTCGCCAAAAGCCGGACTAGCCAAGTTCGTTGGGGTCCAGACCTTCGGTGTGGAGTATGATACACCAGCAATGTAGAGGCGTCCGTTGATGCTTGCAATGGTGCGAATGTCGCGAGGAGCTTCCGTGATTTTTGTTGAATCATAAATGACAGATGGAGTCATTAAAGTCCATTTCGAATCCGATTCCATGCGGTACAGCCCCCATGAATAACTGTCGTAGCCCACGTAGAGTTTGCCATCATGTACACCAATGGCAGAAGACATTTCCCATTCGGAGTTGGCTTTGGTTTGTGGACAGCTTAGCGCTCCGCTGTAACCAGCAACAGTGGATGCCGCAGCACACAGGTCAACAGTCATGGAGTCGTTACGCCCGCGAGGGCTCGGCAAGTGCTCCCAGCTTGTCATGCCGGGCTTCCAGCGGAAGAGGCCATCCTCTTCTTTGATTCCATACAAATACCCATTGAACTCAATAATTTTATCTAGTGGGTAATTGTTACGAGGTCCGTATCCGGGAATAATATGGCCTATTGAATCTTTGACTCCACCCATCCAGAGGTAGTGGGTGTTTGTATCCATTACCGCAATTCCAACGACAAGTTCCCCTTGGAAACTACCTAGCATCAAGGCATCATACCAGTTCGATTTTGATGTCCCTTGGGCTGGGTTTGGTATTGGTATCAATCGCCATTGATTAGCTGGTGGATCATACCGCCAAACTTCGCCACTGTACTTGGCTCCGATATAGAGATAATCGCCAATCACAGTCCATTCACTTGGAATGTTTCCGTTAGGCATTGGTAAGGAATCCCAATGAGATGAGCCCACCTTTCCATGCCATATACGCCAACGGAAAGGCATCACTGTATCATTTCCTGGTGGGGTATACGCATCCATCGCAAAAATGTGGTTCCCCACATGAGTCAGGCGGTGCAGGCCACCAGTGTTGCTTGCATCGGACAACACAAGGCCAGTGCCGCGCCAACCAAATACCGATGTCTCCGTGTTAGGTGTTGAGCCCCCATGACCCATGTCGCAAGCCATCAACAGGGTACACAAGACTAATGGAGAGAATCGGTAGGTGAATCTCATGGGGCGACTCCTGCGGGGAATTGTCCATAAACCACATGACCTTGGGAATCCATCACAACTACAATCGAATTTCCAACTTGAGATTTGTCAATGTCCGGCCAATTATCATAGTGAACTCCCCAATTGCCAAGATCTATTTGCTCGCTAGCAAGCAGATCGTCATTGATACGAACCCAAGTCACATGAACGAGTCCATTAGATTCCACTTTTAATGAACCCGAATAGTCTTGGGAATACCAATCTTCAAGGGTCGGCAGCATACCGACTTTATTGATTCCTGGAATAAATAGATGAACTTGATATCCATTAGGCAAAGCCGTTGTGCCCGTATTTTGGATATGAATCAGCGGCCGCACCACATTCGATTCACTTGCTCCGCCATCTTGGAAATTCGCATTTACAGTTGGAAGTACGCCTGCTACGCTACTTGAAGATGAGGAACTATTTGTGGAAGATGAACTGCTAGAAGAAAGCACTGGCTGCTGCCCATAAATCAAATTCCCTTGTGCATCCAAAATACTGATTTGCAGAGGAGCTAGCCCCGCCTTTGCAATTGCCCTCCAGTCCGACCAATGGATACCCCAATCGCCGAGACTAACCTCCTGGCCAGCATACAAGCGATATTGGTCAAAAATCCAACGAACAACAATACCATCCGTTCCCGATCGAATCATAGAACCTTGGCAATCAGGGGAATACCAGTCTTCCAAGGTTGGCAAGGCGCCACTGCCAACACCAGGGATCGTCAGGAAGACTTGATAACCGGGTTCTAGTGCTATTGAGCTAAGATTTTTCACACTAATGCGAGGACGAATCATCTGTGCTTCTGTTGCTCCACCATCCGCAAAAGACACCTGCAATTGCATAGGTTCTGTTTGAGTGGTGGTGTTGACTGCGAAGAGCGACGCTGGTGGTTCTGTTCCCCAAATGACTCTTCCGTAGGAATCGTGAATAACCACATGCTCTGATGGCAATAGCACTGTTGTACCCAGAGAATAATCGTCTGCTTTAACCCATGAAGTCCATTTTTCGTAATGCAAGCGCATCTGCATTCCCGAAGTTCCTGGAATCAATGACTTGGCTGGAAGGTTTGCGATAGACAAGGTCAAAGCCCACTGGCTACCCGCAATGTTTGTGATTGTAAACGGAATATCTTTTGGATAATCCATTTCAGCAATGGGGTTTCGTGCTGGGTCTGCTGAGAAGTAATAGGTGACTTTCAAATCATGAATATCTTTGTCAGAGTTGTTTACAAGCCAGAACCAAGGTCGTGATTGTTGGTCTTCTTTAAAGCCTCTCTCTTGGAGCAATACTTTGACGTCTCCATATTTCACTGCTACAGGTTGGGTTGCTTGATCTTTGAGGGTTGCAGTGCCTATGAGGAGTGCCGGGTGCTGATTCAATTCATTGCCCAAGACAACTACTCGCAAAGAAGAGCCTGTGACAGAGGCTAATGGGACCTCAATCTGAGCACCCGTTTGTGGGGTTACGATTGCTGTAACGGTATTGCCTACTCGCTTTAATCCAAATACAGGCCTCTTTTCGGGAGGTAACAGTGTTTTGATCACTTTAACGGCAGTAGCTGGATCTGCCTGCCATACAAAGGTTCCCTGGGTAACATCGTATCCAATGACAGCAACTGTATTGCCATTCTCATCTTGAATGGCAATACCCACTGTTTCTCCCGAAAGGATTATTGCGTTCAAATTAAAATCGTTCAGAACTGTTTGAAGCTGTGTCCAAATGTCTTTTAGCTGATCTCCAATGGGCATCTGAGTTTGAATTGCGTCACCCATGTAAATAACATTGGCGCCACTCGCAAGCAAGGCTGCACAGCTAGGTTCCAAGGCGCAAAAGAGATCTTTACCCATAAGAGGTGCACCTGAATTCAAGAAGCTTAATTGCGATGGAACCGCGAATCCATTGGCGTCGGCGGCTTTTGCCAAACTACCATGTGTTACTGGATAATCGACGCGCCCTTCTGGAACCTCAGAGTAGTGAATGTCATAAGTTTTGGCGGGGTTTAGGGCTATAATTCGGTTTCCATTGGCATCTGTTTTCCATGAACTCAATCCCCAAATCTGACTTGATTTTTCCACCAGCAAGTCGCTATTGGCGAGCCATCCGTTGCCGAGATCGTTAATCTCTTGGTTGAACCAAGGGGCAATGCCAACAGAGGCTGATTCGTACGTACCGATATTATCTCTCAAAGCCTTTTGCAAACTGGCGGTGCCAAGGACTTGTAAGCTTGAGCAGTTTTCATCGGTAATACTTAGGCAGAGTTGTGCAAATGCTTGGCCTGCGTATTCAGCTAGCATTCCCTGAACTACTGGTTGCATTTGGGCGCTGTAAAAAGGGGTGAACGAAATGTATTGACCATTCGTCTTGCGTGGATAGTCTGGGCCTACTCGGGATAGCCATTCGGACTGCGCTGCGATAGCTTTCGCACGCTCCGACTTTAATGAATTTCCTAACGATTGCAGGGACGTATAAGGGAAATTCCACTGCAAATTGTCATCAAGTTTCAAATGGATATTGTGTGGTCCAAAGAGTCCACCAGTGGCGGTGACATGGAAGTCATCAAAAGAATAGCCAGCAAGGCCTCCGGTACTTGAGACAAGGTCAATAAATTGGCCTTCAAGCCAAGCATATGCCGCTAGAGGGCCACTGGTGCGATCCCAGAATATAGAGCTGTAGTCGATGTTCACGTTCATATCAAACAGCTTGTCTTGATCTTGTGGCTTGGCTTGGCCTGTAAGATCCATTTGTTGGGCAAACGTGGGTAAACCACCGACTTCGGGGTTTTCTGTAGAAAGGTTTGAAGATGCGAGAGATGTTCCCAAGTGCGGCGCATTGACACTTACAATATGGCGAATGTGATCCACAGGATTAAACGCAGCAATGAGTGGTGATGAATAATTTTGGGCCTCTTCAATGAATTTGCGAACTGCTAAGCAACCAGTGCTATGGCAAACAATATCGAATTGAAATTCAGGAGTCAAATTGGCGGATATTGTTACGTGGTTCAGCATGATCTGTGAAAGTGTGGTTAGCATCTTTTGAATGGACGCTGCCTGTCCTTCATTCGTTAATGTTTTAAAGTCGAGGTTCATAAAGTAGATGCCGTTGGAGTTGATGTCGGCACCCTTAGCTAGTCCATATGCCCTAGACATCACGTCTGGCAGACTCCCTTGATCATAGTCTGTTACCTTGCCTGCGAGCCAATCGTCAGAACCTTTTACGCCAGCTGGTGTCACGCCCCACTCATCGTAATCAAAGCCAAGACCGTTCACAAAAACAACTGGTACAGCAAGCTTATGTACGCCACCAGCATAATGCGGGGTTGCCACAATGTGCCTATTCCACGCAGCGGCAATCAGAGCGTTGGGTAGTACCACTCCCACGCTTCCAACACGATCCGTAATTGGATCATAGAGAGTCGTGTTAATATTTACTGGTGAGACTGTTGTCCATTGATCAAGGGATCCATCTAAGCGTATGCCACTACCACAACTTGATCCATCGACGACAATATCACAATCACCACCGTGGTTATGAGCTTCGAAATAGGCCGTGCCCTCGTATGTAATCCCATTTCCACAGGTTACAGAGTAGTCAATCCAAGTGGCATAGTAATATTGATAGTAATCAAAACTAAACCAACCTCCTTCACGCTTGCGCTGGACATAGCCTTCATAGGCCACGTTTAACTTAAACACCCCTGGCTTAAATTTGCCGTTTTCATCAACAATGTCTAAACAAGCATTGTCTTGCTTATAATCCGCAGGCACGTTTAATATTTTTGGTGAGGTCATCTCTAGGTTAGTTTGGGGAGAACCATAAAAAGCGGTGACAGCCTCTGCGGTGGCAGCTTCTGCTGGACTTGAAACAAGCATGGTGAGTGCTAATACTCCCAATGCAATGCCTAAAAGACTATCTGTTCTGTTCTCATTGCGATTTTCTCCTGAAAATTTCGAGCAATGGTAGCTCTTTGATCGATTTATTGCAAGCGCCCCCTCGCACCGAATTTGGTAAATTCATCCAATGAATTCTTTACGGGTACTTTTGTTTGTTGAGCTGAGTTTACTCACGCTCCTTTTGGTGGGGTGTGGACCCGATCCAAACTCTTATGGCGCAGGGCCTGCCGGAGTTTATGTCAAGAGTTGTGAGAACACAGAATCGGTGCCTTTGAGTGGCTCGGTGGACAAGATGTCTCTCGATGTTTCGCGCGGCTTGTTATATGTGCTCGATAATTACGGAGGCATTTCGCGTTGGGCACGCAAGCCTTATGATTGTGGATGGGAACTCGATTATTCATGGCAAACTAGTGGTACCTTGCAGTTCAATGGATTTGTGCAAGATCTCGATGTTTCGGATGTGGGTAGTTTGTATGTAAAGGATGGCACACAGCTCATTTCTGTAGATGCCGATACTTGTATGATTGGTTCTGGCGGCTTTGCGATTTCTCCCGATGGTTCTGCGGTCATGGTTGCAACGACTACTGGCACAGAGATTTCAAACGTTGGTCATGGAAATTGCAATGCCAGTGGTGCGAATGTTGGCTTTGGACGCGCGCTTGCGGTCGATGCGAATTCAGCGGGATTTGTGACGATTGAATCGGTGGGGGGCAAGGTGCCCGAACGCTTGGTAGCCTACGATGCCACTGGAGCAACGCGCTGGACCTCGCCGCTTTCTGTGGTGCCAGGGGTTGAACCGTATTTGTGTTCCGCAGATCGCATTCGCAGCAATGGCTTTGAAGAAGTTGTACTCGACAAAACCTGCCATCGCCTGCTAAGCTTTGATGCACAAGGGAATTGGGTCGTTTCCATTTCGCTTGATTCTCTGGGAATTCGTGGTTCGTTAGTGCACGATATGGATGAAGCCACTTCCGGCGTTGCTGAATTGCTTTACAACGGCATGCCCTTGACTGTGCAAGTATCGTGGCGCGGCCTAATAGGAAAAGGGCTAAAAGGCGTCATTGAAAGCACTACGCTTTGAGGGTGTTAATATGTATCTTCTTAAGCGAATTCACCGGGAAGGACATTTTAGCATGACACACACACACACACTCTCTCTCTCTCTCTCTCTCTAGAGCCCGTAAGGCTTTTTGCATTCTTCTAGTACTGAGCTACGCGAGCTTTGCGGCAATCGAGATAGATACGCGCAATGCCGATGGTGATCCGTATAACCAAGAAATGAAAATTGACTTTCGCATACGCAATACAGGAGCCGCTGCAGTGTCTTTAGTGGGGGCAAATTTGCAGTATTCATTTAAAGATGCGCAGCCTCTTGGAAACTATTTCTCGGATGTGTGGTGGTTTTCTTGCGGAACACAATCCAATGTGGCGATTACTGTTCTTGCAGATGCTGCTGTTGGTTATTTTTCAAATGTATTCTTGGCCTTTGACATAAGCTGTTATTTCTTTGTTTCTTGCCCTCACTCAAACAATTCAGACGTGGCAATAAATCGTTTAGCAGAGAAACTTTACCACTCTGGTGGCGGACGAATTTCTACTGGCCAAGAGATGCGATCAATGGGCTCACAAGATCAAGCGATAACAGGCATAAAAACGTGGCTACAATACGATTCTAAAATTGCTTTTGATCAGCGCTATGCCTTGCAATGGGATGGCGAATATTTTGTGGTTGATGCGCCAAGGGTACAGAATAATACCTATGGTCTTGCTGGTTTTACCCTTCATTGGAATTTCCCATACCAGCCAAACTTAACATCCTATACAGACACTCACCAACCAATGGGTGATCCCAAGTTTTACCAATATGGGAATCAAGGGGTTCAAGCAACGTACTTTTCAACTGTGAGGAGTAATTATGACGCTTTTATTGACACAGTTTTTTACCCGACAAGCAATGGCGAATATTCTGACTATTGGACTTTCTATTCGAACCTATTATGGACAAACGCATTAAAGCTTGATCCTCAACACAATAACCCATATTACCATCTTTGGGAAACTGATGTTCTGTATCGTCTTCATCAATCTAGGCTGAGTTTACCTATGTCAAATAATGATTTGTTGGTGAGCATATTTCAGCCCCATGCCCTTACAGAAAATCCAACAAAATGGGTGAAGTGGGAATGTGGCGCCGATGCTCTGTGTTTGGAAAAAGCAGATATGGGTGTGACAAAATATTTGGTGATGAAGGAATATCCAGCTAACGCGTTGACGGTCACTTTACCTGATGCAGCCTCGACTCAAATAGCAATCAATCAGCAATTTGTTGGAATCACTGAAACGACCCCGCTCTACAATGGTGGTGCGCCAACGATTGTAATTCACGAGGTTATCCAATGAAAATTCTAGTGGCATTTGCAACACTGCTCTTATGCTCTTGCGGTTTGTTCACAACGGCGGAAAAAGTACCGACATTGTCCGTTGCGAATGCGATCAGCATAGTCGAGCAAAGACCACTTGGTATTGGAGATTCCATAGTGATTGGCGTAATTCCGAATGGGCATCAAGCGTGCGTTGTATATTCAGGGCTTGGAATGCGTTGTAAAACTTGGCTTGATTCCTTTCATGTATCCCATGGCTCCCATGAAATTTATCTTGCAAATCAACAGCGACAAATTCTTTTGGCTGCGCAAACATTAGATACGCTTCTGGTATCGAATAATCACGAACCATTGAAGGATTCTGCAGCCCAACAAATTGATGATGTCGTGGCAATAAATTCGCGCCAATATTTGCTCAATCAATCTGAAGGGAGCTTAATGATTTTGGATTCCTCTGGATCTGATACATTAAGACATCCGTTACTTGATTCCTTCAATTTGATTGGTAGATCTCGAAGCAACTTCTGGAAAAAAGAAGATGGGAAAAACTGTTTGGTTGAAAGCGATTTAAGCAGCTACAAAGTAGAGCGATGGAGAATACTTTGCGTCGACTCAAATAGAGTTTTGGATTCATTGCCGTTTGGATCTGGCTTACCTGATTCGCTTTATAACAGCATGTATCTTCCTTTGGCGCATTGGAAAGGTCTTTTGTGGAATCTTGTCGTTTGGCGTAGAGGTGGATCTACAAATCCTGATTATGTAAATGATGATTACTTTAATGCTCAGATTGCTTTGGCTTCAATGGACTATTCGGGAGAACATTTTACGATTGGCCCTTTTTATGACCACAATGATGGTACTTCCATAGAGTCTCAATTGGTTGCAAATGATGCTTTGGGAGCTTACGTGATTCTTGCAGAAAATTATCCAATGGACAATGCAAACTATGGAAAGGGTGCGTTATTAACTATTTACCGCGCGGATTCCAAAAACGTATTGCAGCAGATCAAACGCTATCATGTGGATGGAATTTCACTGGGCATCAAGACCGCTTGGGTGGTAGACTCCCAACATTTTGCCGCGATTGTCAATAATCCGGGCTGGAATGACGGAGCTGACAAAATTATGCTCTTTGATAAAAACGGCAACGTGGTGAAGGGGTTGTAAAAATGTTCACTGCGCATGTGGTACATCAATGAAAATCCTAGTGGCATTTGCAACACTGCTCTTATGCTCTTGTGGCTTGTTCACCACAAATTCGCAAGCGCCCACGTTGGCTTCAAAGGATGCTTGGCTAACATCAAGTAATATCCTTTCGCTGGCTGCAACCTCTCAGTTAGAGGCTGGGGATACTGCGATCGCGATGATCCTTAATCCAGCAATAGACAAGGAGTGCGTGGTTTATACGGGCTTGGGCGTTCGTTGCTTATCTCATGATTCATTGAATACGTTCTGGGTATCTCATAACTCTCGTCAAATCTATTTTGCAGATTCTCAGCGTCAAATTATTCTGGATGCACGAACCTTTGATACGTTATTGGCGAGAAAACAGGATAGCGTATTTACGGATACCGCGTCACGGATTCTCTCTGATTTTGCTGAGATTTCTTCAGGCCTTTTTCTATTGAATGAATATCTGGGTGATTTGAAATTGATCGATTCTTCCAGCGCTTATTCGATATCTACAGGGCTACTAAATTCCGCCAGATTGCCCACTCGAGGGTGGAGTTCTTTCTGGAAAGGTTCAACAGGAAAAACTTGCTTTGCTGAGGGTGGGAATATTACGGGCTCGCGAATTTTGTGCATTGATTCAAATGCACAAATTGACACACTTCAAGAAGTTGGAAATGACTCTATTCGTAGTAGTATCCTTCTTTCGTTGTCAGCTTGGAAGGGTTTGCTTTGGGGGGTGTTAGTTTCTAGAGACGGTGGGACGAATAGTGAGAAACATTACAATGCTCACATTGCGTTGACCTCAATGGATTTGTCAGGAGGAAGTCTTGCCGCATACTCGGCATCTAATCACAACGACATTACATATTTTGCCTATAAACTTCTAGCCAACGATGCTCTTGGCGCCTATGTAATTTTAGCAGAGAATTACCCAACTGGTGAGGGAACTGGAGCGCTATTAACCATTTACCGCGCGGATTCCAAAAATGTATTGCAGCAGATCAAACGTTATCATGTGGATGGAATTTCACTGGGCATCAAGACCGCTTGGGCTGTAGATGCGAATCATTTTGCCGTGGTGCTCAATAACTCATTTTGGAATGATGGTGCCGACAACATTATGCTTTTCGATAAGAACGGCAACGTGGTGAAGGGGTTGTAAAAATGTTCACTGCGCATGTGGTACATCAATGAAAATTCTAGTGGCATTTGCAACACTGCTCTTATGCTCTTGTGGCTTGTTCACCACAAATTCGCAAGCGCCCACGTTGGCTTCAAAGGATGCTTGGTTGACATCAAGTAATATCCTTTCACTAGCTACAACATCTCAGTTAGGGGCTGGGGATACTGCGATCGCGATGATCCTCAATCCAGCCATAAAGAAGGAATGCGTTGTATATACGGGCTTAGGTATTCGTTGCATATCTCATGATTCATTGAATACGTTTGGAATATCGCATGGCTCTCGTTTGATTTATTTAGCAAACAACCAACAGCAAATAATTCTGGATGCACGAACCTTTGATACTTTGATGATGCGAAAACAGGATAGCGTATTTACGGATACGGCTTCGCTTCGTCTTAGCGATATAGCGATGCTATCTCCAAGATTCTTTCTGCTCAATGAATCAACGGGAAACTTGACGATTCTTAATTCAGCAAATGATTCAATCATCCGAAATCAGGTGATTACATCAAGTTCATCGACAAGAACTTGGAGTCGCTCGTGGCTAGGTATTTCTGGGAATATTTGTGTGGAAGAGGGACTGTGGACGAACACCAAATTGTCTGCTTCGGGAACATTGTGTGTTGATTCGTTGGGAAGAGTTGATACGCTTCCTTTTGCTGCTGGCCAACCTGATTCCGTTCGAGATAATACGGTTCTATTTCTTCAAGGATGGGCTGGAAAAATTTGGAATCTATTGGTGACTCGCGATGGAGGTGTAAATAGTGAGGGTTACTATCGGGTTCATTTAGCTTTGACATCTATGGCTTTGGACGGAAGTTTGTTCGCAGTTAATTCTGCAACAGAGCATTCGGATATTACTTATTTCACTCCACGGCTTATCGCCAACGATGCTCTTGGCGCCTATGTAATTTTAGCAGAGAATTACCCAACTGGTGAGGGAACTGGAGCGCTGTTGACCATTTACCGCGCGGATTCCAAAAATGTATTGCAGCAGATCAAACGCTATCATGTGGATGGTATCTCGCTGGGCATCAAGACCGCTTGGGCTGTGGACGCAAATCATTTTGCCGTGGTGCTCAATAACTCATTTTGGAATGATGGTGCCGACAACATTATGCTTTTCGATAAGAACGGCAACGTGGTGAAGGGGTTGTAGGTTTTCGCAGAATCGGGATTGGC
>Ga0302287_10000365_pt1 | contig 24283 bp, 18 predicted proteins | sample III_Fen_E2_4_FD_200452 | JGI IMG/M metagenome (GOLD analysis project Ga0302287, IMG submission 200452) | Peat permafrost microbial communities from Stordalen Mire near Abisko, Sweden - III_Fen_E2_4 | ecosystem: Environmental > Terrestrial > Soil > Wetlands > Permafrost | place: Sweden: Abisko...
GGGTTGGTCGCTCACCGAGCAAGATCCATTCAACAACGTGGCGCGCACTGTCGTTGAAGCCTTGGCTGCAGGCCTTGGTCACACACAGTCATTGCACACAAATGCTCTCGACGAAGCGATTGCTTTGCCCACGGATTTCTCCGCGCGCATTGCTCGCAACACGCAGATTTACTTGCAAGAAGAAACCGGCATCACCAAGGTCGTAGATCCATGGGCGGGTTCTTTCTATGTCGAGCAACTCACCAACGAACTGGTACACAAGGCTTGGACGCTGATCCAAGAAGTAGAACAGCTCGGCGGTATGGCGAAGGCCATCGAAACTGGCGTGCCCAAGATGCGCATCGAAGAAGCCGCAGCGCGCAAGCAAGCTCGCATCGATGGCGGTATCGAGAAGATCATAGGTGTGAACCAATATCGCCTAGAGAAAGAAGCGCCTATCGATATTCTCGAAGTGGACAACGCAGCTGTGCGCGTATCGCAGATCGAGCGCTTGAACAAGCTGAAGGCGAATCGCAATGAAGCCGAAGCGAAAGCTGCATGCGTTGCGATCACCAAGTGCATGCAGACGGGCGAAGGCAACTTGCTCGAACTCGCTGTGGATGCCGCGCGCAAGCGTGCAACTCTCGGTGAAATCTCTCAAGCTGTGGAGACTGTTGTGGGTCGTTACAATGCTGTGATTCGTTCTATCTCGGGAATCTATTCCACCGAAATCGGCACCAACCCAGCGTTCGCCGAAGCTCGCAAGCTCGCCGATGAATTCACTAAGCTTGAAGGCCGCCGCCCTCGCATCATGATCGCGAAGATGGGCCAAGATGGACATGACCGTGGCGCCAAAGTGGTAGCGACTTCATTCGCAGACATGGGTTTCGATGTGGACATTGGACCTCTGTTCCAGACCCCCGAAGAATCGGCAAAGCAAGCAGTTGAAAACGACGTGCATGTGGTGGGTGTTAGCTCACTTGCTGCAGGTCATAAGACCCTTGTGCCCGCGATCCTTGCGGAGCTGAAAGCACTTGGCCGCGAAGATATTATTGTGGTCGCAGGTGGCGTGATTCCTGCACAGGATTACGATTACTTGTACAAGGCCGGCGTTGCTGGAATCTTTGGCCCAGGTACACCAATCGCACAATCTGCTAAGTCTACTCTCGAAGTGTTGTTGCAGAACGCGAAAGGGTAAATCTCCGCGTCATCCTCGCGACCATCGGGAGGCGGGGATCTCACTAAGTGTAGCATCCATTTTGCAAAAGCGTCGACTAACCCTCGACGCTTTTTTGTTCAAAGATGTTTTGATTTAAACATAGTTTTTGTTATATTTAAAACATGAATAGACAGACTATTCGCTATTTACAAGACTGGTTTGCTCGTGCAGACCGAAAGCCACTGCTTTTGCGTGGTGCTCGGCAAATAGGCAAAACATGGACTGTGCGGGAGCTTGCGCGCGTTTTAAACCTTCGCTTGGTCGAAGTCAACTTTGAGCTGAGTCCACAAGCCAAAGACGCATTCCGTTCCCAGAACCCCAGCGAGATCTTGAAGGCTCTGGCTTTTCTCGGGTACCCGCCTGTTGAATCGGGTTTAAGCCTATTGTTGCTCGATGAAATTCAAGAGTGCCCCCAGGCGATTGCTGCGCTGCGCTATTTTTATGAGCTGCGCCCAGATCTTGCAGTGATCGGAACAGGTTCTCTCTTAGAATTTGCGCTAGAAGCAGAGCGGTTTCCAATGCCGGTGGGGCGTGTCGAATTTTTGTGGATGCATCCCATGAATTTTCATGAGTACTTGCTTGCGCGCGGCAACTCTGCGCTTGCAGAAGAAATTGGATCGTTCAAACTGAAAAATGCTTGGAGCGAAATCGCACACCAGCAGGCGCTTTTAGAACTGCGAAATTATCTGTATTGCGGTGGTATGCCGCAAGCATTGCAAGCCATGGCCGAAGGCAATGACGCAATCGCCTGTCGTCGTGCACAGCTATCCATTTTGCAGAGTTACCGACAAGATTTTTACAAGTATGCGAAGCGCATTAAGCCCCAGATCGCAGAACGATTGTTTATGCGTGCACCTGGGCTCGTGGGTGGCCGCTTCAAGTTTTCGCACATCGATTCCGAGACTCGCTCTGCAGAGATCAAACCTGCTGTGGAAGCACTCGAAAAAGCGGGCGTAATTCACCGCGTATTTCATAGCTCGGGGCAGGGGCTTCCTTTGGCCACCGATAGCAATGAGCGAATCAGTAAATTGATGATGCTCGATGTTGGACTGATGCACGCTTCGTTGCAGATCGATATTCAACTGGTGCAGGAGCCTGATTTGCTCGCGATCCATCGTGGTGCTGTTGCCGAGCAATTTGCCGCACAGGAATTATTGGCTGCAACTCCTTTTGGGCAAGCGGGTGAATTATTCTTCTGGGTGCGCGAGGCTTTAAATAGCCAAGCAGAAGTTGACTTCTTGGTCGCACACAAATCTTGTGTGGTGCCAATTGAAGTAAAGTCTGGTGCTGCGGGTTCCTTGAAAAGTCTACGTTCATTTTTAGATTCGCATTCGGCAAGTCCGCGGGGCGTGCGTCTATATGCTGGAATGCCTGTGAGAGCACAAGATGTCGATCACCTGCCGCTCTACATGGCTGGGCTTGTTGTGAAAAGCTAGGGGTGCGCGAGAATGCGTAGCATCGAGCGCAGGGGCATCACCGCGTAGATGCGCGCCTTAGCGAATGCCCCTCACAACAATGAATTCGCATTCCATTGCTTTCTAAGAGAAAGCAGAATCCTCGGGTCTTCTTTCGCAAATGATTTGGATAGATCTAATTTCGTATGTGTCACCACTGACTTGATTCGTCTTAAGTTAACGAGGTTGTTATGAAATTTTTGCCTGCTCTCTTTGTGTCCATGATGCTTTGTGCCACAGCATTTGCCGCATCCATCACCGACGCAAACTTTGCTGCGGTCAATCCTTCGTACCCCGGTGCTGACAATTGGGTGCGCGGCTCCATATATTTTCAAGGGAAGCTTGTGGTACGTGGGGAATTCCATGTCTTGGGGCATAAGGCGATTGCAAACCTAGGAGTGTGGGATGGTGCGGATTGGCAACCTCTGGGAAGCGGAATCAAGGGCTCCGTAAGCGATTTCGCCACTAACCCTGCAACGGGAAATCTTGTGGTGGTGGGTGCTTTTACAAGCGCGGGTGGCGTGGCTGTCAAGAACATTGCGGAGTGGACGGGCTCGACTTGGCTTGCGGTTGCACCAGGGCTCACCGATGCCGTGAGCAACATTGCGGTGGATCAAAAGGGTGGTTACTATGTACACCAATATGTGTCAAGCAGCTACAAAATTTCCTATTGGAACGGCTCAACATGGACAGCCATTGGTACCGCAGATAACGCGATTATAAAGTTGATTGTGGATAGCAATAATCATTTATATGCGGGGGGACGCTTTACCCAAATGGATGCTCTCGCGGTAAATCACATTGCCAAATGGGACGGAACGACTTGGAGCGCTTTGGGTTCTGGTCGTAGCGGATACATTGAGGATATGACGTTGGATAAAACAGGGAACGTTTATGTGTTAAGGAGCTCAAGTGATTCTTTAGTGGTCAAATGGGATGGCCAAACCTGGACCTCGGCAGCCAAGGGCTATATGAGCACGGCGAACTCTGTTTGTGTGGATTCCCTCGATCAGATTTATGTGGGTGGTCTAGTGAGTGGTCTAGATTCACTCAATGCATCCAAGTGGAATGGCACGAAGATGGTTCCCATTGCTCCACGCCAACCGCTGGGAAATGTGATCACCATCGCTTGTGTCGGTGGGCCGGTGGTGGCGGGTGGTTCTGGTTACCCCGCAAAAAATCGCATGGGTGGTTTGGGAATTACACAACTCAAGAACGGAGTCTGGGCAACCTTTACCGATGGGCTAGATGGCCATGTGGTTACGCTGACCAAGAATTCCAAGGGCACGGTATTTTTGGGTGGATACCTTCAAACCTTTGGGACACAAGACCTCTACGGTATAGCCCAGTGGGGTGGAAAGCAGATTAGCCCAATTCCAGGGGTAACCAAAGCGCTTGGAATCTATGAACTTGCTGTCGATGCGAATGAAAATCTAATTGTGGCGGGTTCTCTTGATTCTGCTGGTGGCGTAGCTCTTCACAATATCGCGAGTTGGAACGGAACCACATGGAGTTCTTTAGGATCTGGAACCGATGCCACTGTTTATCACATCGCTCTAGGCCCCCAAGGAACCGTCTATGCAGCGGGCAATTTCACAACCGCAGGTGGCGTTGCGGTAAAGGGTCTCGCCAAGTGGGACGGTACAAGCTGGAGCGATCTTGGTTGGGGTGCCGATACCGCCATGAGTAGCATTTCGTGTATGCGCACAGACCCACAAGGGGTGCTATACGTAGGAAATTCTAAAGGATACGTATATGCTTTCAATGGCTCTAGCTGGACTCAAATGGGTATGCGCTTGATTCGCAATTCGGTGACCGATCTTGCCGTCGACTCGAAGGGCACGCTGTATCTGGGCTATTCACACATTGTATATACATGGAATAAAACGACACAGAGATTTGACACTACCGTCACGTTAGGCACATACAATACGGGTTCTGCCTATGGCGTTGCAGGCTTATACAAGCTATTTGTGGATAATAAAGATCAATTATACATGGGCGGGCAATTTGATTATGTGACCACGAAATCAGGCTGGGATAAAACCGCAGTCACCGCAAATGGCCTTGCAATCTGGGATGGAACCACTCTTAGCGGCGTGGGCAGTGGGTTTATGTGGCAAGACTTTTCTAGCTATAGCAATGATGGCCCGGGGGCGATTGTGCAACTGGATAACCGCATCATTGTGGGTGGGACATTTTTAATTGCGGGTGGAGTTGTATCGCCCTACCTAAGCCAGTTCTACACCGATGGAACCACGGTGCCAACACTCCATGCACATATGCAAATGGTTGCTCCTTCACCACAGATTCGCGTGGAACATTCCAATGTTTTCATCTATCCAGGAAATGGAATGCTGCCGCGTTTACTCAACGGGCGGATTCAATCAAAACACTAAACTGCCGGTGGATACCCTTCTTCAACAAGCTTTGCTACCAACGCTTGTTGGTTAAAACTTCCGCTGATTTCAACTCGCTTGGTTGCAATATCAACCAGCACTGATTCTACGCCTGTAATACTACGCGCAGCTTTATCAATATGGCGTGCACAGTTGCCGCAGCTGATGCTTGGAATATGGAGAACCATCGACGCTCCTTGTTTGGCTTTGTGTGAAAATGTTGTGCGCACTTTGCGCCAAGCATGGGGAATAATTAACGCTGCAAGCACTACTGCCGCAATGGTTGACACCCAGTCTAAAGAGTCCGATCCATGATGGTGTGCTGTGTGACTAAACGAAAATTCAGGAATAAAAACATCGAGAGTAACGCCTGCTGCTATACCAATCGCAGTCACTGAAATAAGAAATACAGCAAGGATTTTCTTGCCAAATGAACCACCCACAAATGCAATTGTCGCCGCATTCGTGGCGGGTCCTACAATCAAGAATACCAAGGCTGCACCGGGTGTTACGCCTTTTGCAACCAGCGCCGCAGCAATGGGAATACTACCCGTAGCGCATGTGTACAGCGGAATCCCAAGCAGAATCACCACGAAGTACGATCCTACTCTCCCAAGGGATCCGGCGCTTTCCATAAAGTTCGCGGGCAAAAATGCGGAAATTGCACCACCAACAAAAAGTCCGAGTAAAAGCCACTTGGCCAAATCGGCAACAAGCTCCACAAAGCCATATTCCACGGCCTCGCGCAGCTTTCCAATCATAGTTGTAGCTCGCACTCGAATCACTGAAGGTAGCTCACCATTTTGCTCATGATCGTCATCGCAGCAAGAGTCGGCACAGCAAGCATCTTTCACAGCAACAGGATGCGACACATGATTCGTGCTTATGCGAGACACAATGAAGCCCACCGCAATCCCTGAAATGATGGCAACCACAGGCCGTGCAATTGCGAACATGGTGCCCATCATAGCAAGAGTCGCGAGAATCGAATCGAGACCTGTAGTTGGTGTTGAAACCAAGAACGACATGGTGGCACCTTTCGATGCACCTTCTCGCCGCAGCCAATTTGAAATCGGAATTACACCGCACGAGCAAAACGGAAGAGGGGTGCCAATCAACGCGGCCTTGACCACACTCCCCATCCCTTCGCGCGCAAGATGTTTGCGGATCCAGCCCATTGGCAAGAATGAATGCAACAACCCCGACATAGCAAAGCCAAACAAAAGCCATGGAGCCATAGCTTCGTTCATCTTCCAAGTTTCAATAAGCCAGTTTCCAATTGCGTGCATGTGGGCCAACGAGTGGTTGAAGCGAAATGGCGAATCATCAAATCACAACATAATAAATGAAGAATTATCGCGATACCCCCACCGTCCGGGAATAGATGGAGTCTGCCACAGAATTCGATGTACTCGTCAACTACGTTGCGAGTAATCGTTTCATTCTGTGGACAGACAATCCAGGATGGGACAGTGGTGGTACGCGATAATTTAAATGTATGTGAATCGACAACGCTTATTGCTTCGCAAAGATCGCGTTGCGTGCGTCACCGTCGCTAACATTCGTCACTGCCGCTTGGCGGCTGTCTCAGATATCAACGCGAGTTGAGATTGCGGCCAAGCCGCAATGACGCGAAAATGGCTCCCTCTCTCTGCTGGTCAATTTGCAGCCCTTGGTGTATATTATTTCCCATGAATAAATTTCTTTTCGTTCTTCTGCTTTGTTTTTCGTCGCTACTCGCAGCTAACTTCGATGGCGTTTTTGTTTTTGATCCAGCCAATAGCGCAGACATTTCTAAAGCGATTGAATCAAGCATCGCTGACATGAATTTTGTGACTCGTCCAGTGGCGCGCAGTCGTCTCACCAAAACAAATTTGGTGCCCCAACAAGTCAGCATCCATACCGATGCGAATGGAATCGATCTTATCGTTGGCAAAGCTCACCCGCCCAAGCTTCCCTCGAATGGGAGTGCCGTGCAATGGCTCACCCCCGATGGCGAAAACGTGCAAGTGAGTGAAAAGCAAAACACGGCAAGTCTCGTGGAAACAATTCAAGGCGAAGATGGCGCAAAGAAAAATACGTTCACCTTGAGTCCCGATGGTGCGCAACTCTTTCTCGATGTGCTTGTCAGCAGCGCAAAGCTCCCTAAGCCACTCACCTATCGACTCGCGTTCAAAAGACAGTAACAGTGGTATGAGGGGAAAGCCTTCGCGTCCACGATATGAGCCAGCATCCGAGCAAAGCTTGGGCTGGCTCATCACCTATCTCAAGCCAAGGTCTTGAGATACCCCTTCTCGTTTTGCAAGTGGACTCCATTGAAACAGCAATGAAGCCTCGTATTTGCTAGTTTTGTCAGCATGAAACTCATTACCAGACTGAATTTCGGATTGCTCTGTGGGCTTGTTTTTGCAAGTACGAGCCTCGCTACATCGAGCCTCGCTTCAGATATTGACCTCAAGGTGAAGCGTGTGGTGCTTGACAATGGTTTAACGGTGCTTCTGCACGAAAACAAGCAAGCGCCCACGGTGGCTTGCCGTCTGTTCTATGCCACCGGCTCTGTACACGAAAAGACCGGCAGCACAGGACTTGCGCACATGCTCGAACACATGTTGTTCAAAGGCACTAAAAAAGTTGGCATCACCGATAGTGTGCAAGACGCAAAGTTCTTGGTGCAAGAGGATTCTTTGCAAGCGCTGATTCGTTCTGCGGATCTTAAGGGCGACAGCCTTTCGCATAAGTTCTACAAGGTGCGCCACGATTCCATTTTAGAACTGCATCGCAAACTCTTTATCAAAGATGAACTTTGGCAAGCTTATCAAGAAGCGGGTGGAACAGGCCTCAATGCGTTTACCACCGATCTTGCAACCGCATATTTTGTAACGCTTCCTCGTAATAAAATTGAACTGTATTTTTGGCTTGAGTCCGATCGCATGCAAAATGCAATTCTGCGCGAGTTCTACCCAGAGCGCGATGTCGTTCACGAAGAGCGCCGTATGCGTTACGATGACTCGCCCACGGGGCGTTATTTTGAAACGCTCAAGGCTGTCTATTACGAGGCTTTCCCATTCCGCACTCCCACCATAGGCTACCCAGCCGAAATCGATCAGCTCACGCGCGAAAAGGCCGCAGAACACTACCGCAAATACTATAAGCCAAACAATGCAATCCTTGTGCTTGCGGGTGACTTCAATACCGATTCAACATTGGTGCTCATTCATAAATATTTCGATGCGATTCCTCGCGGAGAATCTTTTGAACCTGTCACCGAAAAAGAACCCGATCAAGTTGCCGAAAAGCGCATCATTGTGCGTCGTAACGATGCCAAGCCTCGCGTTGATATTTGGTTCCACACTCCAGGCATTCCCAACAACGGAGTGCCTAGCGAAGACTTGTATGCGCTCGATATTATTGAGAGCGTACTCAATGGCCGTGCAGGTCGTTTGCACAAGCGCTTAGTGGAAAAAGAGCAGGTGGCAGTAAGTGCCGAAGCCGGCAACGATGCAAAAAAGTATTACAGCAATTTTGAACTCGAAGCGGTTCTTAAAGATGGCCAGTCTCCCGAAAAGGCTGAAGCCTTAATTTGGGGTGAGCTTGAACGCATTAAAAAAGAGCCTGTGAACGACCGTGAATTACGCAAGGTAATTAACCAAATGACCGCGTCCAAAGCACAAGAGCTTTCGGATATGGAATCGGTGGCAACCACACTTGCATTCTATGAAATCGAAGGTGATTATACCCTTGTCAATCGCTGGTTGGGCGAGGTTGCTAAAGTCACACCAGCCAAGGTACAAGAGGTGGCGCGCAAATATTTCCAACATAGCTTGTCTACCACCGGCTTCTTGATTCCGGAGGCAAAATAATGACTCACAATATCCGCAATAAAAAAGCCCTCGTAATCATATTGGCTTCAAGCCTAGTTTTTTCCTGTGGTTCGCTCTTTCCTTCGCCTCATTCGGGTGATAAAGATTATTCCATGAAGCGCGGCAAGCTTGTTGGGCAGAAGCGTGTTGTCGACAAAAATTCTGAAAAGTTGCCTTTGCCATTGTCGCACAGCAACAAGTCCAATAGCTCTGGTAGTTCCACGGAAGAAGCAAGCATCACCCAAAGCAGCGCAAGCACAGCGCCATCTTTGTCTTCAGTTATCCCTACGCATTATCAGGATATTTCGTATCCTCAATTCCAGTACTTGCCACCCGATCCCAAAACCTCGCGCGTGGTGATTTCCGATAGCATCACAGGCTATATCATTTCGGATCGCAGCCTGCCTTTTGTGCAAGGGGATATCTATTTCCGCGAAACGACTTTACCTAGCAAGCCCGAACAGGTCGCGGCTGTAGCCCTGCTGGGACCTATGTTTCGCCGTGGTGGAGCAGCACACATTCCTGCCTCGGTGCTTGATGATTCGCTCGAACAAATGGCCGCAAGCATCGGTGGCGATTTGGGATCCAACACGTCGGCGCTGAGTTTTAAGTGCCTAAGTCGCGACTTGCATACCACACTTGCGCTTCTCGATAGCGTGTATAAAAAGCCCGCGTTTGATTCGAGCAAACTCGAACTGCAAAAGAATGTGTACCTGCAAAATCTTCAGCATAAATTTGATACTCCCTCTGCTCTCGCAAACGGTTTAATGCGTTACGCACTATACCAGAGTAGTCCTCGCAACTGGAACTCTAAACCAGCTGAAGTGAAAAAAGTGACCAGTGCAGATCTTGCGCAGCTAGCACAAGGGCGTTTTGCACCGAACCGTGTTGTGTTTGCGATCGCTGGCGATTTTGATCGCGACAGCATGGTCACCACTCTCAAAAATTTCTTCGCGCATTGGCAGAAGCCGAATGCTAAGCCACAAGCCCCCGTGCCTTTGGTATTCAAGAGCAAGCCTGCCGTGTATGTGGTCGATAAACCTTCGATCACTCAGGCCAATGTGATTTTGCGTCAGCCTTTCGTGAAGCGTCCAAATCCTGATTATTACGCAACCCAAGTTGCATCTTACATTCTTGGTAGCGGTGGTTTTACCTCGCGCTTAACACTGCGCATTCGCTCCGACGAAGGTCTGGTGTACTCTGTGCATTCCTTTGCTGAGTCCGATTACGATGATGTAGCGAACACAGGTGTTTCTTTGCAGACTAAGGTGGCAAGCACATCGTATGCGATTAAGCTCGTTTTTGAAGAAGTGCAAAAGCTTGGCGCACAAGGCCCCACAGCCGCTGAACTTGATGATGCCAAAAAGAGTCTAGTGGAAAGTTTACCTGGCATGTTTGATTCTCCTGCAGCAACGGTTGATGTTTTTGCGCGTTCCGAAATGTGGGGGCGCTCCTTTAATCACTTTAAGGATTATCCCGAAGAAATTCGCAAGATTACTGCAGAAGATGTGAAACGTTGCATCAAGAAATACTTTGCACCAGAGGCGTGGACCATTGCGATTGCAGGGCCTGCTGCCGAATTGCAAAAACGCGATGGAGCGCATAGTGCGAGCCTCGCAGATTTTGGTACAATCAAGATTGTCCCTGTGGATAGTCTTGAAATGAGATAAATGAATGCCCCATGGAATGTATCCTCGTTATCCTTTTGTGAAAGTCATCTGCATATTTGCGCTGCTGTTTTTCCCGGCGCTTTCCTTCGCAGATCTTGATAAGCATGCAATTTGCTCGGGTGCAGCAAAATGCCTTTCCCTAAGTTTACCCAACTGTAGTGAATCAGATAAGAAGCCAAATCCAGACTTGGATTATGGTCCAAAGATTTGTGAGCCTTTTGCGCAATTGGTTGCTCGTGGTATCGATCCTCGTTCCGATATTGCTGCGCAGATGTTTACGTATCTCGGTGGTGAGTATCGTGTAACCTACGAGATCAATGGTAAGCTGCCCGTGAATGTCGAAATGATGCGCTACCTGTTTGATCACATGCCCTTTACTTCAAACCTGATCAACGCTTATCAAAAATCCAATTACACCTTGGCGTATACCTACGGCGATAAATGGAATTTCTATGGTGATAATGGACGTCATTTATCTGGTGGATTTTCGTGGCTGCGCGAAGATAGTGCGGGGCAAAAAGCGGGTCTACGCAATACCTTTTGGGGGCAAGGCGCTGCCAAGGTTTTGATGTGGAAGCTCTATGGCGTGGCTCTCGTATTTTTGGATTATGATGCGATTGACCAGAATTCGGTGAATTATCGTTTGCGTGCAATCGTGTTTCCGGCCAATGCCTTTTTGAATTCTGTCATGAAGATGGATATGTTCCGCGATGTCGTTATGGATAAAATGAAGCTGATCATTGGCGATGTGGAAAATTCTGCACATACATTTGCAACCGGTGAACGTAGGCCTCTTTTGACCTACGAAAAATTTCAAAATACCCCTTGGCTTAAAGAGCAACTTTTTGAGTTTGAAGGTGTAGTGAAGAAATCTGGATATGGACAAAAGGTGTGGCCTATACCAGCGCCTTCATCCGCGTCTGCACCGCATTCGAAGGCTTCTGCAAGCTCGCCTGCAGCATCCAAGCTTTGGAGCCCACCCCAAGAGTCTTCGAGTTCGAATGGCTCCAGCAACTTGACTACCAGCCCCATGCTCACTCCTGCACCAGCAAAGCAAGACGAGCAGCCTCCCATGATTTTGCTCCCCCAACCGTAAGGTTTCTTTTTCCATGAGCGAACAACAAAACCCTGAACAGATCCAGGATTCAAGCAACTACGATGCAACCCCTCGGCTTACCGAGCATCGCAAAGAATGGATGGAACGCGTACTCGCAAACCGCACACGCCATTTCACCATGGTTCTCGAAGACTTATTCGATCCACACAATATCTCTGCCGTTATTCGCACGAGCGAAGTTTACGGCCTGCAAGACATTCATATCATCGAAGAAATTAATCCGTATCGCATCAATAAATCGATTCTAAAGGGCTCGTTCAAGTGGCTCAATATTTATCTGTACAAGAGTCGGCAGAAATGCTTTGAGACCTTAAAGGCCAAGGGTTACCGCATTGCGGTTGCATCTACCAATACCAATACGCCCATCACGTCTCTTGACTTAAGCATTCCCACTGCATTTTATTTGGGAACTGAATTTAAAGGCAATCACCCTGATACTCTTGCACAAGCGGATGTGGATTTTATTCTGCCGCAATATGGTGTCACCGAGTCTATGAACGTTTCGGTTGCAGGTGGTGTGCTCATGACTTACATGGATTTCTGGATGCAGAAAGTGGGTCGCAGCACCGTTGCTGTACAAGGTGCAGAGCTTGATTTGCTTCGGCAAGAATGGTATAACCGGCAAGCCTACGGAACCGAACTGCACAGCCCTATCCAAAGAATTTCATAACAGAGAATTGCATGAAGACCACTCTCGTCATTGCAACAGGTAACGCGGGCAAAGTTAAAGAATTTCAGAAAATTCTTGGCGATGCACAATTTGAATTCAAAACCCTGAAAGATATTGGCTTCACGACCGAAATCGTGGAAGATGGTGTAAGCTTTGGAGCCAATGCAGAAATTAAAGCTCGTGCAGTCAAAGCCTTTTTGCAACAGCAAGGATTAAACTGGCCAGTACTCGCTGATGACTCTGGTTTAGAAGTCCATGTGCTGAATAATGAACCCGGCATATTCACGGCACGCTATGCGGGAGTAGGGGCGACGGATCAAGAGAACTATGAAAAGCTTCTGGTGAATTTGCAAGAAAAGGTAGACCGCTCAGCACGTTTTGTCTGCTGGCTTTGTTGGTTTGATGGAATTACATCTAAACTATTTGAAGGCTATTGCGCAGGTCATATTCTGCTAGAGCCACGTGGCACAGAGGGCTTTGGCTACGATCCTGTGTTTGAACCTGCAGGCTATCATCGCTCTTTTGGTGAAATGACTCACGATGAAAAGAAACAATTAAGCCATCGTGGCGAGGCGATTAAAGCTTTGCAACAATGGCTTGCGGTACCGTAGTTTAGATGTAATGTACGCTTATTCGTGTATCATCCAAGAACCAAGGCTCATGCCTGTTTTGTCTCTTGCCACCACAATTCTGGATGACTTATTTATCGGTATTGTTGTGGAGGTTCCTAGGAAATGCCCTGAAAGATCATAAAAGTCAAAGTGATCTGCTTGTTGGGTGAGTTGCTGAGGACCCTTGAGAATGCTAGCTGCCGAAGCTTTCACAAATACAAATGTTGATATAGAACTGTCGGGCAATGCGAAAGAAGTTTGCGACGCAGTGATTGTCTTTTGTTTGCTAAGTGCTCCCCCAACCTGTGACTGCCAAAAATCCTTGGGAACACCGTAGCCTGTGGGTGCTAGAGTCAAGGTATTCGCTGCTGAACCAACATTCACGGCGACCACGGTCAAGGAATCCTGGTTTACACTGGTGAAAGCTGCTACACGAATATTTGCGTCATCGGAAGTCATGTCAATGCGGGACCAACCGGGATTAATGAATTTGGAAAAGTGTCGAATCGTATGGTATTCAGGTTCGACGACATATCCATTCGTAGTTGTCCATGGTGTTTGCTTCCATGGGTTTTCCACAAAGATCATTTGCGAAGTGGAGTCTCCCCAAAGCAGGTCCCAATTGATGTAGCCGGTTACATTCGCCTTGGTCAATGCATTGATCATGATCTGCGCACCGCTCAGCATGTTCGCTGCCGTATGTGTATTCATGTTGCAAAATTCAGACATAATCAAAGGCTTGGTGCCGTAGGTTGTTGCAAGGGTGGCGAATATCGTATTGTAGTCATCGGGTTTTGTGTAAGATCCACCGTGGTACAGGTGAAAATTATAAGCGCCCACTAAGCTTTGATCCATGGCTTTCGCGTATTTCTGGAAGTTGCCATAGCCAATGCCGAGCACTTCGGGGCCGAGTACGCGTGGGATTGTGGTGAGCTTCTTTAATGAATCTGTAACCGCTTTGAGTGCTTGAGGATAGCCGGCTATGGAGTCTGTTTCCGTAGCGCCAAAAAGGGTTTCCGCGTAGTCCGCGTTCATGTCTGGTTCGTTCTGAATAGAGATGTCATCGGGAATAATATTTTTTGTGGCATATTTCTGAAGAGAGCGGAGCCACCAGCTTGCAAAGTCTGCATACGCGTACGCGCTATTCTTTTTCAATAAGGTGTTTTGACGAACGCCAAGGTTAGTGTTGTTGGTAGATCCATTCACTTGCCCGCTTGCTTTTAAATAGCCGGGTGCCGACCAAGAAGACATTATGATGCGAAGGTGTGAACCTAGGCGCTTCTTGGCTTCGGCGATGATTGTGGAATCATCTGTCAAAGTTGCTGTGCTATCCTGATTCCAATTTCCAATGCGCAAGTACGAAAGTCCGAGACCATTAAAAATAGTGTCGTAAATCATCTGCTTGTTTGGATGCTGTGGCAGCCAGCTGTTGTAGTACACGGATCCACCACCGAAGCCTTGAATGGTCTGGTACTTTGTTCCTGGGGTTACTGTGCCTGTTGCGGCGGTTGCATTCTGAGCGAGTGCGCATAGAGCAAATCCAGCAATCATTCGTACGAAAACAGACATAAGGCCTCTTTTGTTTGATCGTCTAAAGATATGGTCGGTATATGTAAAGCGACCGTATGCACCAAGATCTCCGCTGTCTACTTATACAGCGCGTCGATCGGTACAATCAACAGTTGGTTCAAGTCGCGCGATCTATATTTCTCCCATGTTTGGCCGTCGTTACTACAAAAAGAGCTATACCGGGCCTATTCCTTTGGGTTGGAAGTTTCTAGGCCTTTGCATCATTGCGCTTTCGCTTGCGCTTGGCTTTTACCTGAAGCTGAAATGGGTCAACGACTACGAAAATAAAGTGCGCAAAGAGTCTCACATGAGTGTGCAAGAACAGCAGCACAATGCGGATCAATTAAACCACGCTGTGCAGCCTTTATCCGATCCTAGCAGCCCATTTCCAGCGCACTAGTCTCGCATACTTGCGTGCCAATGTCCACAAAAAAAGACCCCCTTGCGGAAGCCTTCTTTACATACAAAGTATTCTGTTAATCTAAGCCCGCGTTGACGGTGCGTTCCCAGAAGTCGCGGTAGTTGTTGCGTTCTGGAGTCTTCCGCATCTTGATTGCGTCTTCTGGATGCGCATTGAAAATGCCTGCGATCATTTGAGGAATCACATAGCCCCATTCTAAATCGCCCTTTTCGCGCATAGGAATGAAGTCAGAGGCGATGATGTCGAGCACAGGGCGAATGTCGTACTTAGGGTTCTTCAAGAATCCAAGCAGCAATTCGGTAGTGCAATTGCCCGCACCGCGACCAATGCCATAGATGGTGCAATCGAGATAGTTTACGTTATTGATGACCGCTTGGATCGTGTTTGAGAACGCGAGCTGCTGATTATTATGACCATGGAAACCGATTTCCTTGGTCTTGATCCACTTGCGATAGCGTTGCACAAGCGCGTCGATCTGCTCTTGGTAGTAGTAACCAAAAGTATCCACGGCATAGATGACATCGATTCGAGATTCACGTTCGGCTTGGTCTAAGGCCTCGTCAAGCTCAGGACCGCTATCGCGACTTGATGCCATAATGTTGATCGCAGTTTCGTAACCAAAATCGTGAAAATGGTTGGCGAGTGCAATTGCTTTATCGATGTCTTTGGCGTAGCAAGCTGTGCGCACCATTTGGAATGGGCTCTCGTTGGCTGGTTTGATTGCCTTCATGTCAGCGCGACCAATGTCGACCATCACCGACATCTTAGGGCCATTTTCGATGCCGTCGCGAATGCGCCACAGCACTTCGTCGTCGCAGAATTTCCAAGGACCAAATTCCTTTTCAGAGAACAACTCTTTGCTGTTTTTATAGCCGATTTCCATGTAATCCACACCCGCGAAAGCCAATGTTTGATACACATTGCGCACGAGGTCAAAACTGAATTGGTGCTTGTTAAGCAAGCCGCCATCGCGGACTGTGCAGTCGAGTACCTTAATGGATTCGCGGAACATGTGAACTCCGTAGAGGATTGAGTGTGCCTGAAATATAGAAAGCCTTGAAACAGTTGAGAATTCTAGAGTTCGATAGTGGAGAGTTGCAACGTTTCATCTTTTTGAGGGCTAGATGTTGCAACTCTCCACTAGCCACGCGTGTTGGGACGCCTCGTGTGGATTAGATTTCACAACTCTCCGTTTGTATTCGTAATTGTGTATTGGGTTAGAAGTTACAACTCTCCACTAGCCATACGGTTTGAAATGAGTCGGGTAGATTAGACTTTGCAACTCTCCACTACTTCTTCGTCTTACCAGTTCTATCTTTCCCCATATGCCAATGTACCGCACCTACAAAGAGTTTTTGCAAGAGCGCTTTCCATCCTTCAAGCATGTGCGCAAGGTGACGCTTGATGCTGGCTTTACGTGTCCGAACCTTGATGGAACAAAGGGAAATGGTGGTTGCAATTATTGTGACAATCGCTCTTTTAGTCCTGCGCTTTCTATGCGTGGCGATTCGATCCGTGAACAACTCGATGCACAAATTCCCAAGACTCGCATTCGTTTTCCCGATGCTGGGATTCTTGCATACTTTCAAGCGTATACCAATACTTATGCGCCAGTAAGAAAACTTGCTGAGATTTATGAGCCAGCCCTTGTACACCCTGCGGTGGTGGGGCTCTCGATTGGAACGCGCCCAGATTGCGTGGGTGACGATGTTCTGGATTTGTTGTGTGCAATCAGCAGGCGCAAGCCTTTGATTCTTGAAGTGGGACTACAAACGGCAAACGATGAGAGCTTGCTGCGCATGGGGCGCGGGCATACGCGAAAAGAATTTGAGAATTGCATACAACGTAGTGTGCAAAGAATTGCGCAAGAGCGCAAGCAAGGGTTTCCGGGCTTTGATTTAGGAACGCATTTGATTGTAGGCCTTGCCAAAGAAGGCTTGGCAGACTTTGAAGCCACGGCGCATTGCATAGCGCAGTATCCTTTTAGTGCAGTAAAAATTCACCCGCTGCATATTGTGAAAGGAACGCGGCTAGCTCAAGAGTTTGCGCGAGGTGATATTGAAATCATGAGCTTTGATGCCTACTGCCAAGCGGTTGCGCACATGTTAAAGATTATTCCACCAACCACTGCGATTGAACGTTTCACTGGCGATGCTCCTAGTGACAGCTTGCTTGCACCACCTTGGTGTGGAGACCGCAATGCGATTGTGAAACGCGTAGAAGAAATTTTGAAAATTCAGTCGTAGCTTCACGGAAGTGAGTGCTCACTTTTTCAAAACCCATTATTCTAACTTTTCTGCAAAACAGCCAGTGTGCTTTGCCAAGGGAAGAATATTTATGAATCGAATCCGATTGCAAATGCTGCTTTTATTGCTCATGATGCCATTCACCTCAATGGCAACGACAAATATTATGGGCCAAATAACAAACATGACTTGGAGTGCAGCCAACAGCCCATACGTGATCAAAGGTGACATCACAATTCTTTCTGGGGCGACTTTGACAATTGAGCCCGGAGTAGAAATTCAAATAAATTCTAGCGATGATCAGGGCTCTGGAATGAATCCGAATAAAGTCGAGATCATTGTGAATGGTTCTTTGCTTATCCAGGGCACGGCAAATAATCCCATAACGATCCATGCACAAAGTGGAGCAGCAAAGGGCACTTGGTCTGGTATTGAAATCAATAACTTTGCGACACCGGTTACGATTGATCATGCCAATATTCAAGATGCAGAGAGTGCCATTCAAAGTGCTGCACCTAATATTTCGATTACGAATTCATCGTTGAGCAATAATTCTGCGAATGGACTGAATGTAACTGCAGGTAACGCAATTCTGATCAACGACATAATGACAGAAAATGCGGTAGGCCTTCTGGTTCAGACAACAGGGAGTGCTACAGTTGCAAACTCATTGGTATACACGAATACAAGTGGCGTTGAAAATTCACAGACCCAAGATTCTTTGTCACTCGTAAATTGCACGATTTATGGAAATATGAATAGTGGTGTTTATGTTCATGCCGGTGCAAACAGTAAGACCTCGATCAAAAATACTGCAATCACAAGTAATTCAATTGGGGTGAATAGAACAAGCGGCACTGCTCTGATTACATACTCTGATATATGGGGCAATGTGGTGACTAATCTCAGTAACGTGGTACCCAGTTCGGGTTCATTTTCACAAAACCCCGGGTTTGTAAGTGCTCCAACGAATTTCCATTTAACCCCGTTAAGCGTATTAATCGATGCGGGTACGTCTACGGGCGCTCCTTTGTATGATCTTGAAAATACGCCCAGACCTCTTGATGGGAATGGAACCAATGGAGCTGGTGTAGATATCGGAGCGTATGAATATCGAATGCCTATTGCTGAGATTCAAACACAACCGAACGTTCAGTCTGTTATGGAAGGTGGTACAGCTGCTTTTGTCGTATTGGCAACGGGAGACTATATAACTTATCAGTGGCAGAAATCAGGTGCCGATATTGTTGGAGCGAACTCTCCCAGCTACACAACACCGGTGTTGTCTTATGCAGACTCTGGTGCGAAATACACGTGTGTGATCTCAAATCCGGGAGGCACTGTTGTTAGTGATACAGCTGCTCTTTCTGTTTTGCTGCATGCCCCTACAATTGTTTCACAACCCTTGAGCCAGCAGGTTTCAGAGGGTAGTAGCGCAAGTTTTGTGGTGTCGGTGACAGGAACAAATTTGAGTTATCAATGGCAGAGATCTGGTGTGGACATAGCAAACGCCACATCAGCAAACTACACGACACCTGTATTGTCCTATGCGGATTCTGGAGCGAAGTTTACGTGCGTGATCAAAAATTCAGGGGGAAGCGTGGTGACAGAAAATGCAACTCTTTCAGTGGAGTTGTTACCCCCTACAATTGTTTCACAACCCTTGAGCCAGCAGGTTTCAGAGGGTAGTAGCGCAAGTTTTGTGGTATCGGCGACAGGAACAAATCTGAGTTATCAATGGCAGAGATCTGGTGTGGACATAGCAAATGCCACATCAGCAAACTACACGACACCTGTATTGTCCTATGCGGATTCTGGAGCGAAGTTTATTTGTGTAGTCAAAAATTCTGGAGGACTCGTGGCTAGCGATACAGCTCTCGCGAATATAATGCCTACAATACCTGCCGCTGTTGTTGTACTTGATCCCGCCAATGGATTCATAGCCACTACTGACAGTATGTCTTTTGCATGGCTACGAGCCTCATCAAGCGTTCAAGAGTACGCATTTCAACTCGCTACAGATTCCTTGATGGCCAATGTGATATCTTCTGATACCACAACCGATTCTACTGTTATGATACAGGGTTTACGCAGCGGCGAAACATATTGGTGGCGAGTTAATGCTCATAACAGCTCTGGGTGGGGCTCAAAGGGCGATGCATATTCCTTTTCGCTAGACAATCCCACCAACACTAAGGTGAGCAAGAGTATGGAACCGTACTTTGCGGTACAACGCAGCGGCATTATTTATAGGATTCCCCAAGCGTCTTCAGTGAGTGTAAGTCTTTATTCTTTGCAGGGCGTTGAATTATTTAGCCAAGAGTATGGCTGGCAGCAACCTGGAATTTATTCGGTATCTTTGCCCACTTTGAATAGTGACCATGGGGCTTCCATTTTCGTTTTCAAGGCTGGTGAGTTATACAGTCATAAAGTAGTGTTCATGACTCGCTAACTCTTGTTGGGTTCTGCGGAAATATATGGCTCTGCTTCTATTGCACGGGACTTTGCGTTCGAATTGCTCGGCGAATCAATACAGTGGACTTGTCTTCGAAGCCTAGGCGCATCTCGATTAGCGCGGCATGACTGAGCTCGTGAACATCGAGTGATTGCGATAAATTGGCATCAAGTTCATTTGCATCTAAGTGTCCGTCGTGATTCAAGTCGAGTTTCGCCCATGTGGGATGTTGTGTTGAGGAATCCTTATTCCATATAGGTCCATCGGCTTGCAGGTGAAATGAAGTCACTAACGATGAAATTACAGTTCGGCCATTCAACCACACAGAATCGTGGGCGAAAAATAGTGTGTCCATCGATCCATTTTGTTCTATCCAAATCAAGCGATTGGGCTGAAGTTCAAGGAAAGTCGCGGCCTGGCGAATTCGCGCATCGAGTGCCATGCTTGCTGTTTGAATTCCCATTTGGTCTAAATTGTGCTTGCGCGTTTGAGACACATTCAAATGAGTGCCAAACCATAAATTCATTGCGAGTGCGCATAGAATACCCGCGAGGGTAATGGAGACAAGCATCTCCACCAGAGTAAAACCGCGTGACTTATTGCGCGATGACTTGCTGGGGTTGCTAATGTGTGACGATTTGCAGCGCCTGCTATTGTGCCACATGGGACACTCCATCGATGAGTACGTAGAGATCGGTTGAGTAGGGTGGCTTAGGCGTAAAGTTTTGTAGGCTTATATGCAGTTCACGTGGACGATGCGAAAAGACTTCTGCATCAGCAGGGCCAAGGGCTAGCGAGTCTGCGATGTGTTTCAATTTTGCGCTATCGAGAACCTCGCTGTGCAGCGAAAAAGTATCGTAACCAACCACAGCCAACCAGCTAGAATCCTTTGCGAGAGTAGGGTGGGCAATGCTTTGCTCCGCTTCGTTTTCCAGTACACTCAGTGCCTCGACCCGCACGCGATCGCGCTTCAGCATAATGCTATTGCCCACGAACCAATAAAAGAGCGCTGTAAATCCAACCGCGAGAATTAATCCCGAGACCAAAATTTCAACCAGGGTAAAGCCTCGCTTCGCCGCGCAGGGAGATTGCCTAACGGCAATGACTCGCAACCTCATAGCTCGGTCCACCTTACTGCGGCAATGCTTCGAGCCTCACCAAAATTGAGCGAAGGAACTTGTAAGAAACCCGCAGGAAGACTATCGCGATTAAATTGCCCGTTGCCAGCGCAATTGATATTGGGTTTTCCATTGCAAGATAGTTTGTGTGTAATGGCCATTCCACCCAAGAACCCTTCGTTCTGAATGCTTCCGAGCGAGGCTACAACTCCATAAGCACGGGCTTGGGGGGCTATGTAAATCCCTACCTCATCGGCCATGGGAGCTTGGGGTGCAAGGCTACTCGTAGAAGCACAAATTGCATACCCCGTAAAGCGCGTTTTATCGAGCAGCAAAATATCGCCACGGCCTGCGGTGCTATCTTGCGGTGGGTATGTGGTGAGAAATGACCAAGGCGAAAATTCCATGTTCCCCATGATGCGAAGATCCCCTTGCGCAAATACGCGAACCTCCATGCGGCCAGTGCCATCAAGGGTTACACGCCCTTTTGAAACAAGGGTGAGGCGTTTGGCTGAAATATTTCCGCGCACATGCACAGCGCCTTCTGCAAGAATGATCAAGGTATCGAAGGTGACATCGCCATGCAGTTCAACACTTCCTTGCACGGCGAGAATGTGAGTTCCGTGAACCGTGGTAGCCCGAGGAAATTCAAGGCTTAGATCCCCTGTGCTCACGCGAACAATGGGTAATGAAGCGAAGTCATTGGCACCACTAAAATGCTGGGAGCCATGCAAACAACCTTGGGTGCAATTCTTGAGGGTATCGGGTGAAAATTCGTTGTGCAAGCGTGCGTTCCAGTGCTCCACCAACGCGCTTGGCATATTCAGCAATTGCTCTAGCAGCTGCAACGATGTGACCTTCCCTGCCCATGGGCCAACCATAACGGAATCTTGTGTGCGAATCGAAAAACGTTCCTCGGTGGCAAAGGTGTCGAGGACTCGCAAGCCGTAGCGAAATGCATCGGGATTGAGTGGCATTCCAAGTTCTGCAATCACCGTCGCACTTTGATTCTTAAAGGTTCCCGTGGCTCCAAGACGCGACCAAAAATCATTCGAGTCCATCCACACATTGGGTATTGCAAGGCTTGAATGCGAGGTTAAAAATGAGGGGGTAGTAGTGTCAAAGCCAATGTTTCCAAGCTTCCAGGCCTCGAGTCGTATCGCAGACTCTGCCATATACCGCGCTTGCATCTTGGCCATTTTTTGATTGGCGGAATTTCCACTTTGCCCCGATCCAACCATGAGGGCACTCACCAAAAGGGTCGCCACCAGCAATACGGTCAGCGTTAAAGCCAAGGCATTTCCCTTTTGCGCAAATCTCATGCAGTCAAGATAGTTTTAGATAATCTCACGCGGAGCGTCCAAATGATGGGATCACGTTCCTTGCGGAACATAAAGATCCCTGCTTGGATATGTGCTGGTAACCGCTAAAGCGTAACCAGCATATCAACGGAGGTGCAGAGAGGAAATGAACACAGAGAATTGATGCAACCCAGGGGGTTAGTTGTTGCTACTCACCTATCTGCCTTCGTATTTTGCTTTGAGCGCCTTATACGTTTTGTTGTTTAGGCCTGTGATATCACAAATGAAGCTCCAGTCACAGCCTTTGGCAAGCATCCCTTTAACGACTTCAATCTTATCAAGAGCGAGCCCTTGTTCAATGCCTTGCGACAAACCTTCGTCGATGCCTTTCTGCCATTGGTATTCGAGTGCGTATTTCATGTTTCGACCTGAATCAAGTTGTTTGAAATAGTGTTTCTGCTCTGCTACACTAAAGTTCGCCAATTCTGCAGCGCGAAACAAGTTGCAAAATTCAGAATCGTTTGAAAGCTGTGCTGGGATTTCATTCCATTCTGCCATATGAGCTAAGCAACAGATCCACCATTCGAGGCGACTCTGCGAAGCTGTGATTGTTGATGCCACTTTTGGGGTCTCGATAAACACGAGAACGGGATTGTCTACAAAGCGTTCTGTGCTATTCTCGAAACGCAGAGTTGCGACTTGCAAAAAGCTAGGATCATGTGGTCGCAGAATATTTTCCATGATCACTACGATGTACGCCTTGTTTAACTTGTAGCTTTCGCCGGACTTAACGTTCTCAATGGCAGAACGGAATGCATAGAATCCCATGCGGTCACGAAAGTCGCTTTCCATGGCGCGTTGCATTTCGACAATGAAGTGTCTGCCATCAACAGCTTCACATTCTAAATCTTGCACAACCTTTTTGTGCTCAGCATCGAGCCCTAAGTGCTCTGTGGGCAAGTAGTCGAGATTGATAATCGCGTTCTCGCCAAGATACTCTAAGGTTGCGTTCAATACCGCGAGGAGTATGGGCTTATTGGTTGGATTTAGAAGCAATGATTTGAAGCCAAGATCGCTCGATGGATGAATGAAACGAGGGAATAATTTTGCGCGTGATTTCTTGTGCATTCCAATTAGACGCACGAAGACTTGAACTCGTTCCATAGCCGTTCAATCGTTCTGTGGAGCAGTGGAGAGTTCTAGAGTGGAGAATTGTCGGACGTGCATCTCATAGGTATATGCAGGGTTCACGCGGAGCGTCCAAATGATGGGATCACGTTCCTTGCGGAACTTAAAGATCCCTGCTTGGATATGTGCTGGTAACCGCTAAAGCGTAACCAGCATATCAACGGAGGCACGGAGAAGAAGAATTCCTGAGTGAATTTTTACCCGCGTCATGGCAGCTTGGCGGCCATCTCATGCCGAGGTGACATTGTGGAAGGTTGTGAGATTGCGGCCAAGCCGCAATGACAGAAGGGGCGCTATGGCAAGAGGGCGCTATGACAGAGGCGGGCAGCGCGAGAAGTCTGTTGTTGCGAGGGCATTGAGATAACCGAGGCTTTTGCTGTCTTAGTCCAAGGTTACAAGGGTATAGACCTTTGTGCCCACATGCAAAGAAGTGGTGCCGGCGTTGGCAATGGATAGCCAAAGAATTGAAAGTAGAATGGGAAAAGAAAAACGAATCATGGTGCCCCTTGGGTGCGCTAGGGGCAAAGGTAAAAAGAAGAACAGCCCTGTTGGACTGTTCGTGCGGTATTGGGGGCGATTAGTTTGAGTTTAGTTGTCGCGGAGGCAGCGGACGGAGAAACCCATGGTTGAGTAGTCGTCATAGGGCTGATACTCAACGGTCGTTAGGGCTCCCTGAACTTCCATTCCATAAGGCAAATATGTACCAGCCGTGTCTACACTTGAAGCCCAAAACCAGGCGATACTATTTAAATAACCTGATGTTCCTGCTCCTCCATTAACAACATCGTTGCCAACAATATGTCCAGCTCCCAAAATATCAAACTTGTACAAATCAAGCCCTTTTATCCCAGTTCCTCCAAAGCCAACATCTCGTAAGACTTGCCCATTATTTGACGCATATCCATCGGAAGCAATCTTATTTAATAAGGTTCTGAATTCACTTGTGTCTGGAAGATGCCATCCAGAAGGACATAATCCCTGATGACGTGCTTTTGCATAAACAAAC
>Ga0302287_10000369_pt1 | contig 24092 bp, 17 predicted proteins | sample III_Fen_E2_4_FD_200452 | JGI IMG/M metagenome (GOLD analysis project Ga0302287, IMG submission 200452) | Peat permafrost microbial communities from Stordalen Mire near Abisko, Sweden - III_Fen_E2_4 | ecosystem: Environmental > Terrestrial > Soil > Wetlands > Permafrost | place: Sweden: Abisko...
TGATGCAAACCTGGGGAGCGCAAGTTATTCCTTCACCCAGTATGTCTACCAAAGCCGGACGCCAGATTCTGACTGACCATCCTAATTATCAGGGAAGTCTCGGAACAGCTATCTCAGAAGCTATTGAACTGGCTATGTCAACACCAAATTGTAAATATACATTGGGTAGTGTGCTTAATCACGTGTCATTACACCAAACGGTTATAGGGTTGGAAGCCGAAAAACAAATGGAAATGACCGGTGAATATCCTGATGTTGTTATCGGATGTTTTGGTGGTGGATCTAATTTCTCAGGAATTTCTTTCCCTTTCATGCGTCATAACATCAAAGAAGGTAAAAAAACACGTCCAAAACTGACTCGTGGAAAATTTGAATATGACTTTGGTGATGAAGCAGGTTACACACCTCTGTTACCAATGTTCACATTGGGTCATAATTTTGCTCCGGCTCACATTCATGCCGGTGGACTTCGTTATCATGGTGCCGGAACTATTGTTAGCCAATTGATGAAAGATGGATTGATGGAAGCAGTTGATATTGAACAACTGGATTCGTTTAATGCGGGTGTATTATTTGCTCAAACAGAAGGAATTGTACCAGCTCCCGAATCGGCTCATGCTATTGCGGCAGCCATCAACGAGGCATTGAAATGCAAAGAAGAAGGAACTACCAAAACCATTTTGTTTAATCTTTCAGGACATGGATTGGTTGATATGACTGCTTATGATCAGTATCTGGCCGGTGATTTGGTGAATTATTCTTTATCTGATAAAGATATTGAAAATAATGTGAGTAAGTTGGAACATTTGGTTTAATTCGGATAATCATTTATACACATTCAAATAATAAAGGCTTCCTCAATAAGGAAGCCTTTATTATTAATTATAAATCTACTACTTTTTCTTTCTGGTAATTGATCTTGGTAATCAATCGCAGTGAAGTGTCTTTCGTAAGATAGCTCCATGCCCAGTTGAAAAATATTATTATTTTATTTCGTACACTTAGAATCAACATTAAATGCAGGAACATCCACACGTACCAGGCTATCGGACCTTTGAATTTAATAAATGGTAATTCTACAACCGCCTTATGCTTGCCAATAGTAGCCATCATACCCAAGTCGTGATATTCAAATTCAACAGGTATATAATCTTCATTTTTCAAAGATTTGACTATATTTTTTCCCATGTTTTTGGCCTGATTGATGGCCACATTAGCAACCTGTGGTTGACCTTTTGGATATTTAGGGGTTTCCATATAAGCTACATCACCCAATGCATAGATATTATCAAATCGTTTCAGCTTATTATATCTGTCAACGATGTATCTGTTTCTGAATACATCTTCAGATTCAAGACCTTCTATTATATTACCGGTAACTCCGGCTGCCCAAATCACATTTTTGGTAGGAATTGTTTCACCGGTGCTTAGCACAGCTACATTTCCATCATATGATTCGATCATTGTTTCTGTTTTTACAATTACACCCATATCTTCCAGGTACTTTCTGGAAGCAACTTTCGATTCATCACTCATATTATTAAGCGTATATTTACCACCCTCTAATAGTATGATATTAAACTTTGAAAAATCAATGTTGTGGTAATCTTTTGGCAATACCTCTTTTTTTAATTCGGCAAATGCTCCTGAAAGTTCTACGCCTGTAGCTCCTGCACCAACTATTATAATATTCATCCAGGCCTGTTTATCTTCCGGTCTGGCAAAAATCTCTTTTTCAAAACTAAAGAGGATTTTATTTCTAATGTCAATAGATTCCTCTGTAGTTTTCATTGAGAATGCATTTTCACTCATTTGTTTATTCCCAAAGAAATTGGTTTTACAACCTGTAGCTATCACTAAATGATCATAAGTAATAGTTCGATCGTAAGCAGTCATAATTTTCTTAGCAACCGGATCTATACTGGTTATGTCAGCCATTCTAAAATCGACAGTCTTACTTTTTTGGAAAATTTTACGGAACGGGAACGAAATACTGGATGGTTCTAGTCGGCCTGTAGCCACTTGATAGAACAAGGGTTGGAATTGATGATGATTTTGTTTGTCCACCAAAATAACCTTTAAATCTGCTTTAATTAATGCTGTAGCTAACTGTAAACCGGCAAAACCACCTCCGATTATTACAACCTTATCTCCTTTTTTTATACCTAAATTACTCATTTCTTAGATGTTTTATGTATTCTGAAATCTAATACTTATAAACAACAAAAGTAGCTAATTGTTGATGAATAAAGAAATTTTTCTCTAATTAAATTTATCAGGTTCAATAAGTGATTGAAAACAAAGATTATAAACGAATAAAAACAAAACTAAAATATTATTTCTATCTTTGCAATCAAATAGTAGGTCGGTTTGTCGCCTTTCCCTTGTGGAATGGAGGAAAGTCCGGGCAACGCAGAGAACTATATTTCCTAACAGGAAGCTGTTTGTAAGGGCAGGGTAACGTAACAGAGAAAAACCGCTTCGACTTGTCGGAGTAAGGGTGAAAAGGTGAGGTAAGAGCTCACCGGATCTGGTGGTGACATCAGATGCCGTACGTCTTATAGGTTGCAAGATCACGTATACCGACGCATGTAGGGTTTCTCGCCCGATGTCGGGGGGTAGATTGCTAAAGGCAAATGGCGACATTTGTTCGAGATAAATGACAAACACTTTGTGCAAACAAAGTACAAAACCCGGCTTACAGACCTGCTATTTTCTTTGTAAAATTCTTTCCACCCTATATTCTACTTTACTTTTATGTTGAAATTTGTTGATTTTACCGCTCAGGTGATTAATTTTCTCAGATATGACATTTGGCGAATAACCGAATATGAATTATCACGATCACGACGTTACGCCTACCGTCTGGTGAAAACTATAATTTTAGCAACCAGAGGATTTATTGTAGACAATTTAAATGTAAGAGCATCAGCACTTACTTATTCCATTCTCTTTGCCATTATTCCTACTTTTGCTCTTATTATTGCTATCGGAAAGGGTTTTGGAGTAGAAAAAATGATTGAAAGTTCCCTGGACAATACGTTTATCGGTCAGGCAGATATGACCGCGACGGTAATGGGCTTTGTAGATAGATATTTAGCTACTACCCAGCGTGGTCTTTTTATCGGTGTGGGCATTGCAATTTTGTTTTGGTCTGTCATGAACCTGTTTATGCAGGTGGAAAGAGCTTTTAATAGTATCTGGCAGGTCAAAAAGAAACGAACATTTATCCGACAATTCTCAACCTATTTTTCAGGTATCTTGGTTGTTCCTTTATTGATTGTTTTCTCAGGTGGATTATCCATATATGTTAGTTCGGCTTTAAAACAATCTTACGTATATGATGTTTTGAGTCCAATTTTGAGATTCGCAGTGAAGTTCTTACCCTATATTATCAATTGGATAGTGTTTACAAGCATGTATATGATAATACCAAACATCCGGGTGAAATTTTCAAATGCTATGATTGCTGGTATTGTTGCCGGAACTGCTTTTCAGATTTTTCAAATGCTGTATATCAACGGGCAGGTATATTTGTCGCGCTACAACATTGTTTACGGTAGTTTTGCTGCTATTCCGTTGCTTTTACTCTGGTTGCAGATATCGTGTCTGATTGTCTTGCTGGGTGCCGAAATCTCTTACGTATCGCAGAATATGCATAACTTTGAATATGAGGTAGATTCAAACAATATCAGTCCACGTTATAAAAACTTTCTGACTTTGTTCATTACTTACATTATCGTCAAGCAGTTTGAGGAACAAAAACCTGCCTTATCATCTGATCAGATAGCCGAAAAATACCGGTTACCTATACGGATTGTCAATATGCTTATCGGCAGACTGGTAGAAGTGGCAATTTTAATTGAAGTAGAAACCGAAAAGAACAGGATTAAAACCTATGTACCTGCTTTTGATATCAATAAGCTGACGGTGAATAAGCTTTATTCGAAGCTCGATATGCATGGTTCGGAATTATTTCTCACTCAGAAAAACGAACTGCTGGATTCATTTTGGCAAAAAACGCAGGAAATGAAAATGCAATCAGAAGAACATCTAAAAGATATACTGATAAAGGACTTATAAAAAAAGACTTACACAATTTATTGTGTAAGTCTTTTTTTTGAGCCTCTTGTCGGATTCGAACCAACGACCCCGAGATTACAAATCACGTGCTCTGGCCAACTGAGCTAAAGAGGCAAGTGGGTAAGCACCCTACATCGCACTGCTACGACCTTTTACCCTTGCTGCGGTCAAGCCCTGGGGGAGTTCAAAGGGAGCTAGTCGTGTAGGACTTACCCGGCACAAAAGTAGTGCTTTTTGCCGAATTTACAAGGTTTGTCATTTATATTTTTTGCCGTAAGCCCTTACACAATTCATTTTCAGAAATCTATTGCCGAAAATAATTTCTAAAACAAATGTTTGTACACACATAATATGTCTTTTTTGCGTTTATAAAGCCTGTACATCGACAATGAAATGCTCTATTTCCGAACCCTGATTTGCCTCAACGTTTTAAAATATGTTCATGTAGAAAAATCGAATGCTATAATTTTCAAAAGATGGAAGTCTCGTTTTTATATCCTTGTTTATCATAAATGCAAATGATTTATTCATACGCACACAATTTTTTCGAATAAAATGAGTTTAGCTAATAGTAATTACACTAAAAACAGAATATTTCATGCTGTTGGATAGAACATATTTTCATGATTACTTGTCGACAGCATATATATTACTCATAAAATTGAAAATCAGACATGAAAAAACTCCTCTTATTAACTTTTGTTACATTAACGCTCATTGCTTGTAGAGATTCTAAAGAAATTCAATTCAACTCCATTAATCTAAGTGTAAAAAGCAGTGATTGGGTAGAAAATGTGGATAATCAGGGGCTAAACAGATATTACTCATGCCACTTTAATATGCCTGAAATTACCTCTACAGTGTTTAATAGCGGTTCTGTAATAGCCTATATCATAGTTAATAACTCAACATCTCAACAGAATTTACCCTATGTTCGTCATTTTGAGAATGCTAACGGAGCACTATGGACACAAACCATTGATTTTGACTATGCTGAAGGAGGTATAAACATATATGTTACAAATTCTGATTTTGCTGTAGATCCTCCATCGGCTATGGATTTTAGAGTTGTGGTGCTGTAGGCAAATTGAAAATAAATTTTCAAGAGGTGTTTGAATTAAAAAATCAAACACCTTTTTTATGTGATTTTCTGGCATCTTCGCTCCCACTCTTCTTGATATAAATTAAATGATGTACTTTTGATGAAAATTTTTTGATGCCGGATGAATAAAGAAACCAGACAATTTATTGCAGAAAATATTGAAGCTGACATACATCAGTTGGCGTTTCAGGCTGCACGTTATCCTATGGTAAATATGGCGTTTGCAATCTGTCAGATAAATGGAATGCAGAAAGTTAAAGCCAAAATTCCGCTTTTTTTCAATACAGAGGATGTTTTATATCCCGTTCAGTTGTCGCTTGAGCAATCTTCCTCTGAATCAACAGCTAAATACAAACATACCTTGTGCGAAGGAAATTCATTAACGGACCTTACGGGAGGGTTCGGGGTAGATTGTTGCTTCATGTCAGAGGGTTTTAAGCATGTTACATACGTTGAGCGACAAAAGGAACTGTGTGAATTGGCAACTCACAATTTCAAAGTGCTGGGAAAAAACCAAATTGAAGTGATTCACAGTGAAACAGAAAAGTACCTGTCAGGTATGAGTCGCGTAGATTGGATATTTATTGACCCAGCACGAAGAAGTAGCAGTGGTAAGAAAGTTGTTCTTTTGTCTGATTGCGAGCCGGATGTTGCAGCATTATCAAACGAGTTGTTGGCAAAAGCCACAAAGGTAATGATAAAACTGTCTCCTATGATGGATATTACAGCCGCTATACGCGAATTGTCCACCGCTTCTGAAGTGCATATCATCAGCGTAGATAACGAATGTAAGGAAGTATTGCTTATCCTGAATCAATCTGCTCCTCAGAATATCCGTATAAAAGCAGTAAATCTGCTCAAAAATGAGAAAATTCAGTTATTTGAATTTCATCTGAATGAAGAATCATCAGCCAGGGTTACGTATACTCAGAAAATTGAAAAGTACCTGTATGAACCCAACGCTTCGTTAATGAAAAGTGGGGCTTTTAAGACGGTTTCGCAATACTTTGGAATTCATAAACTACACTATAATACTAATTTATACACATCATCCGAATTATTACTTCACTTTCCGGGAAGGATATTTGAAACGGTAAAGACTTGGGGAAATTCAAAAGTAGAACACAAAGAACTAGCGCTACATTTACCTAAAGCTAATATTGCAACGCGAAATTATCCTATCAGTGTAGATGAATTGCGAAAGAAGTTGAAAATAAAAGAAGGAGGAGATACTTATCTGTTTGCCTGTACATTAGCGAATGAACAAAAGATAATTGTAGAATGCCGGAAATGCTTCTAACGGCATGATTAGGTTTTTGAAAATATTTAACAGAGAAATACACAATTAAAAATCAATATCAGCAATTACAGCTTTTTCAGTCATTTCAAAAAGAGTATTAAAGTTGTAGTCTTTCACTGCAATAGGTTCATGCACAATGAATTTCAACTTGTTACAAATACCAAGTGGAAATGAGCCATAGCGAAAAACTTTCCATGAATTATTGACTGTGACCGGAACAACTAACGCATTGGGTGAGTATTTGCACAAGATTTTCAGTCCATTAGCGGCAAAACTTCCCGGTTGTCCATCCCTGGAACGGGTACCTTCGGGAAAAATAACAGCCGACCGATTTGTAGATTCAATATATTCCCCCATTTTTTTCAGCGCAGGCAGAGCCTGTTTTGGGTCTTTCCGGTCAATTAATACAGACCCACCATGATTTAAATTATACGATACACTCGGAATTCCTCTTCCTAACTCAATTTTGCTGACAAACTTTGGGTGGTATTTTCGTAAAAACCAACCTATACCTATGATATCATACAACCCTTGATGATTAGAAACAAAGATAAGCGGTTTGTCTACAGGTAAATCAATTTTATTATCTACCTCGGCAGTTGACAGATTCACGAGTAAAATGTATAGCAGAACAAAATTCAAAACATCGACGCTTTTCTTATGAGCCTTGTAACCAAACAGATTAAAGCATACGTACTGAATTGGGTGAAATAAACAAATAGCTAGAAAAAACAGCAAAGCAGTGATAAGAGATAGTGGGTAGGATATTATTTTTTTCATCGATATAAATATTTATAGTCAAATGTAAAATCAGTCCATATTTATATAAAGCGATTTTACAAAACCGGAAATCTTTGACAAAAATAGTAATTTTTATTTTTCAATGAAAAGATTATTTATCAAAACTCCGGCTTAAATGTGTGTATTAGTACACATTTAAGCCGGAGTAAGATGTATATCTGTTTCGGGAAAGATTACTTTGTTGCTTTATTGTACTTGAGCATTTTACTTGCCCAAGGTATAAAATGCTGAACATTAGGAGCATCAGTATGTCCACCATCGTGTTGTCTCCAAGCTAGTTCACCCTCTAGTAAGCCTATTAACATCGGAGGCATTTTTTCCTTCAAATAATTATTGGAAACGCCGATATCTTTGACCCCCAATAATTTGAATGCTGAGCCTGCTGCAACAGTAGCCATGTAACTGCCTGTCTGATCCAACCATTTAGCATCACCTTTTTCGGGAATACCATAACTAATAAACGTAAGACGAGGTGCACAAAGCGCTATCAGTTCGTGCGAATCTACCGGTAAATCGCAACCAGTTTTACTTCCGAAAGTTGCTGCTGATGCACCATATTTCAGATAATTTCCGGCCATCCAATAATACTCACCACCTGTCAGGCTTTCAACAGCTTCACCAAAAACACGACGATGTAACGTAGCTCCACCTTTGCCGGACGAACCAATCAAACCCACTGCAAATCTAGGTTCAAAAGCCAAAGTTACCAATGCAGCCTTTCCATAGCGCGATACTCCTTCGATACCGACTTTCTTAGCATCTACCAATGGGTCAGTTTCAAGATAGTCCAAAGCACGAGCAGCACCCCATGACCAAGCCCTTAGAGCTCCCCAATCATCGGGTTTGCGTGGTTGTCCCTTGTTTACCAAACCAATGATGCCTCTGGTAAGTCCGGCAGCATTGTCAGCCTGAATACTGCTTGGATCAATTGCTGCATAACCCCAACCGGCAGCTAATAGTTGTTCAGTTGGAGCTGAATTGCCATCGGTAGGCGGTGCAAAAAAGCTTGGACCAGCCAGTTTTGTAATTGGCGAATACGCCGGATACTTATCCAGAACAGCCTTCATTTCAGGATTGTTCTGTATCATCATTTCCCTAAAAGCAGCATTGATTTTAGCCAAATCTTCTGCAGAAGGCTGTGCAGGCGAAGGCAATGATGCCGGTCCGAACATGATTAAAACCGGAACAGGACCTTTGACATTGGTGGGAAGTACCACTACCATGTTGATATTCACGTTTATCAAAGGATAATCGGAGTTATCTACATGACCTACCAATTGTTTGGCAATAACCGGAGTACGCCCTACAAGCTCTCTGTCTGTAATTTTCACTGTCCATGTTACAGCAGGAATTTTCTTAGGTAATCTGCCATATACCTCACGCTCAAAATCTTCAACAATTTCAGGGCGACGAAGTTTCCACCACATATCAGCCGAAGTTACTTTTTTACCATTCTTCAAAGTCAGAATATCGGGCAGCTGTGGACATGGATTAGCAATTGATTCGTCGTAGTTGGCATGATTTGGCGCATTTTCATTTCCACTTGGTCCGGGACGTAAAGATTTTATGCCCAGTTGCTTCATCATATTCTCCTGATCCTGCTCAGCAGTAAACGTCACAGGAGTAGGATATTTATTTCCATTATCAGTTTGAGCGTACGTTGATTTGACAATGACTGAAATCAACATCAATAGAATGATTCGTTTCATGGTATTTTCTTTTAAGTTTGCGATTTACTGAATATAAGTGAGAATAATTAATCGTGGATAAGATATATTACTTTGTATAGCTAAAAAGCAGTATTTCATTTGAATAATTTGAGATCAATAAACTCTCCCATTACCTTATATCCGGCTTCATTTGGGTGCAGGAAATCGCCCGAATGCAAATCCGGTAAAAGAGTATTAGGATTTTGAGGATCGCTCATTGCTTTTTCAAAATCAATTACCGCATCAAATCGACCGCTGGTGCGTATCCAGGTATTTACTGTATCTCTTGCTGTTTGACAAAAATCTTTGTCGTAGAACGATTTGGCAAATGGCAAAATAGTAGCTCCATAGACTTTAATACCTTTGGCGTGAGCCTTATCTATCATTGTTTTATAAGCTTCGATCAAATCGTTAGCTATTTTGGTAGCCTGATCACTATTTCTTACACCTCCAATATCATTAATACCTTCGGATATTATCAACCATTTTACGTTTTGTTGTGACAGAATATCGCGGTCGAAACGAACAACTGCCGGCTCTCCCTGTCCACCACGAACTACACAATTCCCACCTATGCCTAAGTTCAACACTGCACGATTCTTAGTAGCAGGATTTTTGAGTAATCTTTCTGATAATATATCAGACCACCTATTAAATTTACTTGTGCCTGAACCTCTTCCATCTGCAATTGAATTACCCAAAATAGCAATTGCTGCTGTTGTTTTAGGAGCCATAACATCGATACCATTTGTAACAAACCAGTGATCGGTAGTAATGGCTTTGCTAAAATCGGCAGTAAGTGGTTGGTTTCCTTCCAGCAGGTACGATGTAGTACGCGATGCTGCGTGACCTCCAATTTCGGGTTCGGCATCTCCAAAGCAAATGGTTATAGCCAGCTTCATTCCAGGTTTCAAGGGGAATTTAATCGGGTCAGAAATCAATTCTTCATTGGATTTGATTGTGACTTCTTCTTTTGCGGCAAATTTCAGAACTTTAGCCGAAGCAACGTCAATTGAGCTTCCGCCTGTAGAAACCGCTATCCCAACGGATTTGAAGGTTACATCATTTTTGCTGAATAAATTGGTGAAACGAAATCGGAGTACATCTCCTCCAACAGATACACGTACTATTTGACGAAAGCTATTATTAGCTAAACCCGGTACAGGGGCTCTGTTGTTGGCATCTACAAAATAAGGGGCTGTACTCCAAGTGCCTACCCAAACCTTTGAAGTATCAACTTTTTTTGAGGCAAAAAGATTGGATGAAAATAACAATACACCCAATGTAAGCATTAATACAAACGAAAAAGAAGAAAATTTTCGAAACATGAAATTGTATTTTTTCATTAATAAATGAGACATGATATAAATTACTTTTTTATTATATAGTTTAGTAAATCTTTATTTTTTTACACGCAGATTATTAGGATTACAAGCTACTTCGGCTGTCTGGTATCTACAGAGCAAAGCACTTGCAGTAAATGCCATTTATTATATGGTTTAGGTGGTAAAAATCACTTAAAAATAGCCATACAACAATATTTTTAGTCAAGCTTTATATTCATCTTCCAATGCTCCGCAATGGCTTTCAATTCTTTCTTGGTAAGATAGGTTACCGCTCCGTGTTTTGGACTGCTAAAGTTAGTGGTTTTCATAACACCTTCGTTGAAATGTCCTAAGTTAGTAAAGTTTACAAAGTCAGTTGTTTCGCTGAATCCCATATTACTAGGTCGTGCGCCATAAACATCATACATAAGAACATATTTATCAGTACCCATCCGTTTAAAAACGTTAGGGGCTTCAGTAGAAACCTTTTCCGGATCAATACGTCTGGTTTCTGCTTTGTATCCCTGATTAATTTTGTCTGAAACAGCATGTAACACCTTAGCACCAGACACATAAAACATTTGGTATTCTTTACCCACTTTAGTAATATCGCCATCAAGACCATCAACACCGGTGATGCGCTCAGGTTTGGTTTCTAATTTTGTAAAATTCTTATCGGTATAAGAATAATATAAATGGCATTCTTTGTTGTTGTAACGTATTGTGAAATAAACCATCATCTTTTTCATAACCGGATCGTAAACAGTTTCCGGAGCCCATGAACAATCAATGTCACCCAGTTCGGGAAATGCTTTATCAACGCGGAAATCTGAATGAGTCCAGTGAATGAGATCGTAAGACTTCATAAGTACAATAGCACGGTTATTACCCCACCCGTATTTTTCTTGAGGTCGTTCAAATTCCGTATCGCGAAAACCGGCACGTTTACCAAAAGCATGCAAATCTGTCATTGCCAAATAAAATGCACCATTAGGGCCACGGGTAATGTGTGGATCGCGAACACCTTTTTGTTCGGCTAATTCAGTACCTTTAAATATTGGTTGACCATTATTTACATCCGTAAAAGTGTAACCATCAGTGCTTATAGCAAAATAAGCAGATTGGTTCTGATCTTTAAAATAGACCAATAAATACCCCGACAAATCTTTCTCATTGAATTTTGGGGCTTTTGTTAGTTTAGGTACAATAACGATACCGGTTGCAGCAGGTGCAACAGCTTTAGTTTCTTGTGCAGTTGTGTTACCTGCAACAAATAATCCTGAAAAAAACATCAGGATTGGAAAAAATTTATGTCTCATACTTTATTTATTAATTTTAGTTACTCTCAATGCTGTAAAAGGTTTTTGAGGAAGCTGAATCAAACTTTTCCCGCTGAATTCACCTTTAACCTGAGTAATTGTCATGTCCCAGGCATTAATTATTTCAACTTTGTATTTTGATTTCTGTGGCAAATTGACAATTTGACTGCGTGGCTGATCCAGATTATAATAGTTCAGATAGTATTCATCTTTGTAGGCAACAGCAGAATATGGCATCCACCAATCATAATTCACCACTGGTCGCAAGTAACCCGGTGCAGTTTCTATTATGTTTTTTAGGAACTTTATTCTCTCCTGACTTTTTCCGCGAAGCACTCCTCCTTTTGACCACCATAAAACATCGCTTGATTCATTTCCCCATTTTACAGGATTTTCGGTAACATAGGTTTCTCCATGCCCAACATAACCTCCATTGGTAACTCCACGCCAAAATTTATTTACCAATTCCTCAGCAGTCAGATTTCCCCATGACCAATTTATATTTCCCTCATACCTGCATTCATCGTATACTACCGGTTTTTTGTATTTCCTCCTTAATTCCTTTGCCTTAAAAGTTTCCTCGTTCTGGATACTGGCATGGGTAATTAAAGGATTTGTGTGGTCGTAAACTTTACTGCCATTATGAATACCGCGAAGGTGATTGTATGGATCTTTTTCGACAAATAGCTTTATAAAATGATCCCAATCTTCCGGTTTCTTTTCGGTCATGAAATCGTATTCGTTTGCCATGCTCCACCAAACATTTTTATAAGCCGCAAAGCGGGCAATGATGTAATTGATATAGAGATCATCCGTTTTTCTGTCCATTTTTTTGAAACCCCAACGGTCGTAAGGATGAAAAACGATTAAATCGGCTTCTATGCCTAATGAATCTAACTGAGCTATTCGTTTCTCAATATTTTGAAAATACGCCGGGTTAAACCGTGTATAATCCCAAGCTGTTAATGGTTTACCTTCGAAAGGATATATGAGAGGCTCATTCTTGTTCCAGTCATAATCTTTCGGAAAAATACACATGCGCATTTTATTGAAATACCCGTGCGAAAGGGTTTGCAGAGTTTGTCTCGCCATACTGTCGCCCTGATGAACCCAGGCATAGCAGGTAGTACCAAACGGATAATAAGGTTTATTGTCGGAATAAGCAAAGTTGAAAGTATCTTTCACTACCACCGGTCCGTGGTTATTGGCAGTATTGGATATACATTCAAATTTTCCTTTCTTATTACGAAGCGATTTTACGTTACTCGTTGTAAGATAAGTCCATGAGCCAGTTTCCTGTGGCATAAACCGTATTTTATAAATACCATTTCCGTCGTAAAAACCGCTAACCGTTTTTTTGATTGCTCCGTTGCTAAAGTCGGCACTCACTTGAACGTCTACAAAAGGATTTCCACCGGATTCTCCTTTTAAAACTATTTCAAAGGTGCGCCATTTTTCAACTTTTAGCTGAGCAACTAAAGGAACAGCTATGAGCAACAGTACTAAAATAGTAGTTTGTCTGATTTTCATATTCAATATGTTGTAATGTGATTTATTAATTCCACAAATTTATTTTCCGGTTTCTTTCTGAAGGATATCATTCACCAATGCTGAAAGATAAATATAACCGGCACAACCATCAACTACCACTTCATTCTCGTACCAGATAAACGGCCAGTTTTCCTGATTTTCATAAAAATCAGGTTTAATCAAATAATTACCCGGTACCATACCACCCGGAATGGAAGTAAAGTCGGCACGATTATTACCATAAGTTACTCTTTTAGAGCTTACACCCACACCCGATACAAATGAAATACTAGATGCAGGATGGCAACCCAACACATAATTCAGACCACGTATAGCGTACTCTTTGCTAATAATATCGGGGAAGTATTGATGAAGTTTGGCATTATTGAGAGACCAATCGACCATGGCAAAATTACCTCCCTGATCATAAAAACCCCCTTGACCTAGAGGCACACCATAAGGATTAACATTGTTGATTGAATCAAGTTGTTTCTTAGTATTAATTGCCTGCAACCTCAGATCATTTTTGTAATCAGCATTCATATACGGTATTGCTTTCAACAGCGTTCTCATTGAACCTGCTCCGAAAGACATTCTTCTGCTTGCACCCAAACTACTTTTCACAGCAGGCCAAATCTTAGTGAGATAATCCGAATACTTTTTATCTTTTGTTGCAAGTAGTAATTCAATGGTTAAGTTGGCTTCCTGTCCTACAGACATCGATCTTCTAAAATTAGTAGGCATAGCAGGCATATCAGGCATGTCATTTGAATTCTGATTTTCAGCTTTTTTAGTAACATTATCTTCCCAAACTTTTTGGGCTATTGCAAGACATTCAGCAGATAAACTGTCGTTGTACGATTTCAATGCTCTACTTGCTGCAGCTAAAGCAGTAGCTGATCCTATATCGCCCATAGGACTGGATGAGGTAAATGCCCAACGGTCGTCCATAGTACCTGAGCTAAATCCATCTTTCTGAAAAGGTTTCAGATTGGGGTTATAAATCAAACCATCCGTCAGATTACCAGCATCGCCAATCATATTATACTGCCATAGGTGTGGTTGTACAATACCCCGAATGGCATGTCCAAAAGCTCTGAACTGTGCAACCAGCGCCAGGGAACCATGTTCAATTTGTTGCAATATATCAGGTGCTCCGTCCGGATGATGAATGGCCACATACTTGCGGTCTTTATCAATCATAGTTTCATCGCGCATAATTTTTACATCTTCCCACGCACTTACCAGGTAGCCAATCACTGTATTATGAGAACCGGTCTGAATATCAAAGTCACCGGCATCGAACCAACCACCTACATTCAATCCGGGAATATGTTCGTAAGGTTTATATTTAGTTCCAGTGGTATGTCCCATACGGTAACCGTCGTGGATTAGTGTATCGGTCGGAGCCTGTAGCGCATCATCCTGATGCGGATTGCCATGCCATACACGGTATGCTTCTTTTACAAACATATGATCCATTTGCACAGGTAGCCAGGTGTCAAGTGTCGGATGCCAAATGTTATCGTATACATTATTGCCTACCGGAAATGGCTCTGAAGCGTAAGTTCCATATTGGATTTTATAAATTCCCGTTTCTTTAATAGCCGAAAAATCAAACTTAAAATAGTTGTAGCGCATAAATTTACCTGCATTCGCCAACTTGCCTTCAAGTACTTTTACTTGTTTTCCATCTTCGCCCATGCGATATAAAATAGCCGTTGGCAGTGCTTTATCATTCGGATCAAGTTCAATAACGGCTACTTTTTGCTGATTGGGATGATAACCCACCTGCGAATGAGAAATTACAGGTTCTTTCATCCATCCGTCAACGCTGTTTGGGGTAAAAGCCCATTGAACTACATTTCCGGTTTTTCCGGCCGGAATAACTTCACGAACTACTAACCAACCGTTGGATGCCAAGTTACGTCCATCTACCAACCCTATTTCACCGGTAGATGATGCAATGCTTACCAAGGACTTTGAATCGTCAGGCGACAATACGAGTTTTTTGCCCTGAGCAAATGGAGTAGCTTTGGCATAGGTATTTCCAAAACGCTCACTGGTTAGCAAATTATTGAATTGAGGAATTTTTTCTGAAAACGGTTCAGCAACCGTTGGACCTGATGCCACCTGTGGGAATATACCCATTTGGTTATCCATCATGTATGTTTTTTTGAAGTAGATAGCCGGAAGAAACTCAATGTTCATACTTGCTTTTCCTTCCAACTTTTTAGGGAGCGGTTGATCGAGAATTACGGTTATCAAACAGCCGTTGTCTTTTGCTTCAACCTTTATTTTGCTGGTAAAGTTGAACTCTTTGTAAAACAGCGTTATCATAGCTGTATTATTTTTGGCATCTATCACGCGGCTTGTTACCACGGGTACTAAATCCCATTGTTCGGGAGTAGGGCTTAGTCTTACTGCACCACCGGTAACAGTACGAACGCCATGCTGAATCATCTCAATGCCATTTACTTTTTCATCAAAAAAACCACCTGAATTATAGGAGTCATTATAAATCATTAAATCTACTCCGTGCTTTTTGAACACTCCCAACTCATTCAATTTGAATGCACTTTGCTGAGCAGAAACTGCTAAAGTCTGAAAAATTACTAATAGGAAAATATGCAGGGTTTTCCCTACATACTGATTTGATTTTTTCATGTGTATTATTAAAATATGGTTTACTTGCCCTCTATAACCGGAAAATCGGGTAGATAATGTTTTCGTACGAAGATTAACCGACTGTTTCAAAAGCCTGATATGAGTTGGTTCAACGAAAATATGCGGAAACTACCAGAGTTTCCGCATAATGTTGTTTATTTAGAAGCATCAGCGGACTGAGCAGCACCGGTTTCTTTGTATTCGAAACCCTGAATTTTGAGCATCTGGATTGCATAGCGTTTTCCAAACTCACGCATACCTGCCGTATTGAAGTGGAACTGATCCGGTGATCCTTTAACCCCTTTGGAAGAAATAATATAAGAGTTAGGAAGAGCTTTTGGTAAATATGCCAAAACATCGGTGTTGAAAGCTGCACATACACCATGTTCTTCTGCGCTTTTTAATTCTCCTGCCAGAAAAGGAACATCTTTTGCTTTGAGGTTTAAGTCTTTGAGAATATTGTCGTAAATGGCTTTTACTTTTTGTGGCCAGGCCTTATCGTTTGGATTGGATTCGCCCTGATGAAGCAGGATGCCCTTTATTACACCATCTTGCTGAGCTATCTTGGCCATCTCAATCAGGCGTTGATAAGGATTGCCATCATATTGTTTACAAATGTTTTGCATCCAACCGGCTGCACTGTCCAGGTAATTTTTAAATCCGGCTTTGTCCCACAACTCAATTTTTGCACCGGCTACCGATACATTGATTACACCCACGCGGTATTCTTTAGGAAGATTGGCAACCATGGTACGACCAAAGAAATCTACCGGTCCCATACCATTTTCAGGGCGGTTAATCGGAGGTGTAGCTACATACCAATTGCCTTTTACGCGGTTCAGTTTGTTATTATCTACTGCGGCAAGCATCTGGAATCTTTCGTCCACCACTTTGTCCTGTTCCTCAGGACGTGCTCCTGCTTCCATATTAGACTGGCCAAAACAGAGATAAATGAAGAATTTAGGATCTGGTTTTTTTGTTTTTTGAGCAAATGTTCCGGAAACGGTGATAAACATAACCACCAGGATGATACTAATTTTTGTTTTCATGTGTATATTGATTTTTAAATATTAAGCTGTAATAATTCTAAATCAGGGTTTAAAGACGAGCTGCAAATCCACCTCCCGGTACTAACGTGATATTCAATACATCCTTCGGCGACACGGTTTTCTCCTGACGATCAATACTGGTATTGCTGGCTTTATCGTCGTAAATCAACGTAGCCTGTGTTGATTTTTTGAGGAAATTCAAATTGATCTTAATCTCTCTTTCGGTACCACCGTTCATCACACCAATCCACCAACGGGCACCTTTACGACGGGCATAAGCCACTACTTCGCCCATGCTGCTGCAAGGCAAAACTATGGTCTCGTCCCATACAGTAGGTATTTCCTGGAATAAGTCCAACATCGGACTTTCCAGATAGAACTTATACTGATCGGTAAAATGCGTAATAGGCGAAAGATACACTATGGCTTGAGAAAACTCATGTGCCCAGGTATATTTTTTAGACGTAAGTTGTTTAGGATCCAGTATCACCGGAGTAAAATCGGCAGCCCCGGCCATATAACGGGTAAAAGGTAAACATACATCCTGCTCGAATGGAGCCACGCGTCTGTATCTTGTCATATGATATTCGTTACCACGCACAGCTTCGCGCGTAATGTCCATAGGATATGTACGACGTAAACCTGTTGGTTTCACACTTCCATGAAAATTCAGGAGTAATTTTAATTCGGCGCAATCCTGTGCAGTCCCCATATACCATTGCATGATATCGGAAGTAGCATCGGGTATAAAATCAATTTTGATTCCATCGGCACCAAGCGCTTTTACTTTTTCTAAATAGCTGCGGCGTTTATCTCCCTCACGCATTTCTTTGGAATCGACCCAAACAATGGATTTAACGCCCACTGTTTTTCCATAAGCAATCACTTCGGCAAGCAATGCCCACTGATCTTTATCTTCTTTGCGCCAGTTACGCCAACCATCATCCACCAGGTAATACTCCCACTTTAGTTTTGCGGCAGCATCGTACCAGTTTTTCTGATCATCGTATTTCGGACTGCCAACACTCCACCATTGCCACAAGCAACGTCCGGGTTGTACCCACGAAAAGTCCATACCTTTGGTAGGAGCCGGACACAGGTTCATAAGTAAATCCGAATTTACAAGGTCTGTCATATTTCGGGTAACTATAGTTGTACGCCACGGCGATACAGATTGATTAAGATAGGTTCCGTTCAGCACCAAAGATCCGTTATCGGGTCTGGTTTTTATTTCCCAGCCATTTTTGGAGAAAGGAAAATCGGCTTTCAGTAGATTGCCTTTGCGCACGAAAGCCATATCGGAGGAAGTTTCGCAATCGGCTTCAGATACAGACAGGTAACATCCGCCAACCTCAAAGGTAATGGGTCCCATTATGGTTTTACCGGTCGGAATACTGTCAAGCTTTGTTACATAACTCAATGCTTCATAGCTTTGATTAAAGCCCGACCATGCAACCTTGCCTGTTTTTGCGGGCAGGTTCCAGACTGTCATTTCGCCGTTTATATATTTCGCCCCTTTGGGCAAGGTATAACGTATAGCAACACCATCGTTGTAAACGCGTACAATCAGTTTATAGGCTTTGCCCGATGCTTCAACAGCGATATCGGCTTCATTGGCCCGATTACGAACCAGAGGGTGATTTCCTACGGTAGTATAAGTCTCATCTATGCTTCTGTACACGGCTTTCGATGTAATTTTCGACTTATTCCCTAAATCGATACTGTCAACAATTAAGCCTAATGGCGATGTGGCTAACACTTGTACATTTTTTGAATAAATTGAATATGATAAACGTCCTTCGGGAGTAACAAAAACCAAAGCAGAAAGCTGTTTGTCAGGACTTTGAATTTTTACTTCTTTTTGGGCATAAACAATACCCGTTGCTGAAAACAAAAAGAATGCTGCTATAATTACGTTTCGTGTTTTTTTCATTATTGATTTAATAGGTTTTGCTTACTTATCCTCAAAGTGTTCCGAAACCGAAGAAAATACCGTTTTCGGACACGAAACATTCGTTTAAATATTTTTTTCAAAGATAAATACTATTCTTTACATCTAAGCATGTTTTTTATCAACCAAAAGATTTTTTTTTCGTGTTGCTTTTTTTTATTAGCAGGGATAGAAATGACAAGAAACAGATTATCAAACAGAAATGAATAAGTTTTGATAGTCAACATAAAACATCTCCTGTTTGCCATGCTGTGGAAAAGCACTTTGTCCACGATTTTATCCTTATTATAGACTAATGTAAACTGAAATGGTTTAAAAATATTGCTAAACTTTAATAGTTGCTTTTACTCCGAAAAAAGCGATACAAATCAATTTTGAATTATAGCTTTGAAGCAACCAAAAATTAAATAAAATAATTCTTAATATTGTAAAGTAATGTTTTTATCTTTGGTGCTGAAAAAGAATAAAATTTAAAATAGTATAAATTGCATATTCATGCCTTTTGGGAAGCAGATGCAACGGGGAAAATGGATATGGTTAAAGGGTGTTAGGCGTATTTAAAAGAATAAATCGGAAGATTATTAGAAATATACGAACAGAAAGCAAAAAAATAAATTATCAATTAAATATATACTAACAAATCAAAGAGAGACATGAGAAAGTTTATTCATCTTAGCTTAATGCTTGTTTTTATTTTTTTATTATGTAGTTGTGCACAAAGTTATTATTCGCTTAATCCAACAAGAATTGGTTATAATGCTTACAATAATCCTGAAGACATTACCCTTAATTACCGTTACGACATATTGAATGAGGCAGGTAATAAAAAGATGTCGAAGAAAGAGAGGGCACGCAACATTAAGCTAGTAGCTGTAAAAATTACTAACAACACTGGTAAAGTAATAAATATTGGTAACAATGCGGCTTTTTATAGTAATAATTCTATGGTTTATCCAATGGACGCTATTTCAACAAAGAATAGTCTAAAACAATCTGTTCCAAGTCATCTATTATATTTACTTTTATCTCCATTGACGTTATCTGTAAATAACTCTAAATCATTTCCTATTGGATTAATCCTTGGACCTGCGATTTCAGGTGGCAATATGTTGGTTGCAGCGAGTGCTAATAATAATCTTTACAAAGAACTTGTGCAATATGACATTTTATATCGTGATATTCAGCCAGGTGAAACTGTATTTGGTTTAGTCTGTTTCAGGAACTTAGATTATGTACCTTTGACGATAAAACTTATAAAATAGCAAATAACAGAGTATTCTGTGAGGTCAACTTTGAATATTTGTTTTAAAAAGAGCAAATTAATGAGAAAAAATCTGGCTATCATGCAACTCAATGACAAAAAACTTAATGCTATATATACTATCAATTGCCATTGGCAGGTTTACGTGCATTTTACAGTCGTTGCTTTCGTATTCGCTTTGTTGCTGTGCAAACATCGAATGCTCTTATTGCTTATGACAAGTAGATGAAAAGCGGGAAATGAGATCAGTTTATTTTGATGGAGGTCAGTGCAAAATCAATGAAAAAACCTTGATTTACTTCTGAAATGAAAGAAAAAACTCTAAGATAACACGTATAAAGATAAATGAAAAGGAAAGTACTAATAATTTTAATCTCCGGACTTTGTATTACAAATTCGTTTTCACAAATTCAAAATGGAACAAAAGAAACATTTCATTTGAAAATTGAACAAGAAAACAGATTCTATGTTTCCAGGTGTCAGGCAGTTTTATTACCTGATAGTTCAAGATTCTCAAACATTCTGCTAACTAACGGAGCTATGGTTGAACTTGGATTTAAGAGTGTAACCTTTGGTGCTACTTTCCTGACTGACCATAATAAAGAAGGAGGTACAAATAGAATTAATTTCGATTTAGGTTATGAATACAAGATATCACAAAGTTTAAGGTTACAACCATTTATTGGTTGCGAATTGAATAAAAATGGAACTGGAATAAGTGCCGGAACTAAACTCAATAAAAATTTTGATCTTTTTGACAATATAAGTTTGGGCATCTTTATCGGTACCCGTTATAGTAGATCAAAAGATCTTATTTATATGGGATTATATCAGTTCGCAAATTCAGATTATATTAGTGCATCAATCGGAGCGTATTGCTTAATATATAATTACAAAAGACCAAAAATCAGAAAAAACTGGTAAATTTAGCGATATTGAAAAGATCAAAATAAAAACTCCCATCTCCTAACCCCTATTCTTAAGTTCTACCTACCATCAAAATTTTGAGAGGCAGGGTCTGCTATTCTACTCGTTTCCACAACCTAATCAGGCGTTTGCATTTGCTTAGCATGCATTATTTTAATAATGACTTATAAGTTTTCTTCCCTTTTAAAAAATATCCTATTACGATACTTTCTTGTAAAGTGTCAACATAATTGTCTGACGTTGAATACAATATGTTCTCCTTTCGCTTCTCTTCAAAATTATGCTTCATTTGTCTAAAGTCAGATCGGGCTTTGAGAACACTCCTGGCATTTTTTGGCTTCCCTGTAACAAATAGTTGAATAGCAGCTATGTAATCAAAGATAGTTCGCCAAAACATTGTGTCATCCAATAGTTTTGCGGGTAAGTTCTTATAAAGCATCAAGAGATTATTCCTGAAATTTAAATAGGTTTTAAAAGGGCTTTCTACATTTAAAGTCCCACCTCCGACATGATAAACCACACTTTCTGGAATACACACCAGTCGATATCCCCTACTCTTAAATCTCCAACAAAGATCAATCTCTTCCATATGCGCAAAGAAATCATTGTCCAATCCTCCTACTTTCCAGAAAATCTTTGACCGAACTACTAAGCATGCACCGGTTGCCCAAAAGATATCGGTAATTGTATCGTGTTGACCGTTGTCTTTTTCCGCAGTTCCTAAAACTCTGCCACGGCAAAACGGAAATCCAAACTTGTCGATAAACCCTCCTGCAGCACCGGCATGTTCAAAATATTCCCGATTAAAATATGAACGGATCTTGGGTTGACAGGCTACTACATCAATATGTTCATTCATGTACGATATTAATGGTTCTAGCCATCCCGTTGTAACTTCAACATCAGAATTTAGCAACACATAATAATCGGCATCTATTTGACTTAAAGCTCTATTATATCCTTCGGCAAAACCATAATTCTTATCCAAAACTATCGTTTTTATTTCAGGAAATTTATTTTTCAGCACAAGTAAGGAGGAGTCTGTCGAAGCATTATCAGCCACAATGATTTCAGCTCCTGAAAGTTGAGTGTTTTCAACGAGTGTAGGCAGAAACTGCTGCAGATATTTTTCTCCATTCCAATTGAGAATGACAATAGCCGTAGTCATAAAATTACTTGTGGGTTTTGTGTTGTTTTTTCGTTTAGCTTCGGGTATATTTCCAGCGTTTGTGGGACCAAAGCCAATATTCAGGTTTAGCTTCAATCGTTTTTTGAAGCATTTTCATGTATTTCTCGGTTATTTCAAATTCAGCCGTTTTAGCCGATTCCATTTCCAAAGGAATCATTTCACACTGATAGTAACCCCTTTTAATGCATTTTGTTTCGGCATAAAATACAGCGTAATCAAATTTTCTGGCCAGTTGTTCTGTGCCTGTCAATGCTGGAGTATCCTGATGCAAGAATTGAGTCCAATGATGTATTTTTTGAGCTGCCGGTGTCTGATCTGAAATCATAAAGTAAATACCTTTATCAGCGTCAGATTGAAGTTTAATCATTGTTCTGAGTAAATTTCGCTTTTCTACATTTATTCCTCCGAACTTAGCTCTTAAATTATATATGAATTTATCAAACTTCTTGTTTGATAATTCTTTATAAATTTGACATGCATTTATTTTTTCAGAAACAAACAATGGAAAATTAACCCCCCATTCCCAATTTCCATAATGGGCTGTCATTACTAATATGCCCTTTCCTTTAGCGTGTTCTTTTAGAAGTCCTTCAATATTGACAAAGCTAAACCTACGCTTTATTTCGGCTTCACTAATATTGATTTCGTAGATGGTTTCAACAAATAGATCGCAGAAAAAACGATAGAAACGACGTTCTGTTTTTCTAAGTTCTTTTTTTGTTTTGTTGGGAAATGATTTTTCGAGATTACTGCGAACGACAGATCTTCTGTACCTAATCAAATAATAAATAACAGGATAGCTTATGTCTGAAAAGATATAAAGTACTTTCAACGGAAGCAGGGTGATAATCCACGCTAAAGCATATAAGATATTAAACATAAGAGCTTTTTCCTACAAAATACATTTCAAATTCATTAAAAAACTTCTGATATATGATCCATAAATTAAAGAAAACACCAAGGTAGTTTTTACAAATCCCGGTGTTTTCTTTAATTTATCGTTATTGGTTTTCTGAGTTTTCTATACTAAGTAACCTTTACATTCTGTCACTTTTCTTCGGTGTATATACCGAGTGATTTCCCATATTCATATTCTCCATCCAGGATTAACTGAATATCGTCTTCTGTCAATTGCATTTTGTCTTTTTTTGCGCATTTCTGAATGTATTTGAACATTTCTTCTTCATCGATACTAGCTTCTTCTGTAGAATCTTCATCTATTAAACCGTTTTCATCATAGAATTCATATACGACATCCAAAACGTATTCAATTTTTTCATCATTGATTCTGGCTTTGTCTTCTGCTGGTATATAATTAAGAATGAATTTTACGGCGTCATCTTCATCGTAAACTAATAAGTCGTCTTCTTGTGTTTTCATAATGGTATGCGTGTTAAGTTAGAATTCAATGAGTTTTATTTATAGTTCAAAGATAGATTATTTTTTATTATACAGGTTTCTTATTCTCCTTTTTTTGAGAATTTAAACATTTAGTCATTGAAAATATCAATTACATACAAAAAGGACTTACCGAAAAAATCGATAAGTCCTTTTGTGTGTCGGGGTAGCGGGATTCGAACCCACGACCCCCTGCTCCCAAAGCAGGTGCGCTAACCGGACTGCGCTACACCCCGTTGCTATTCCATTTCCGAATTGCGAGTGCAAAGGTACGCTCTTTTTCGGATTATGCAAACTATTTGTTGTATTTTTGTAATAAAAATTTCGGAAAATTTCTCCGATGAAATACAAATTACTGAAAAATAAAAACTTAAAAATGGCAGGTCTTTACATTCATATTCCATTTTGTTCAAAAAGATGTACCTATTGCGACTTTTATACAGAAGTTGCTCCAGATTTAATCCCTATTTTGGTCAATTAC
>Ga0302287_10000370_pt1 | contig 24061 bp, 18 predicted proteins | sample III_Fen_E2_4_FD_200452 | JGI IMG/M metagenome (GOLD analysis project Ga0302287, IMG submission 200452) | Peat permafrost microbial communities from Stordalen Mire near Abisko, Sweden - III_Fen_E2_4 | ecosystem: Environmental > Terrestrial > Soil > Wetlands > Permafrost | place: Sweden: Abisko...
TAAATTGATACAAGGTGCGTTTGGTTCATTCCACCCTGCGGAAGGTACATTCCACTTGTCGGTAAGTTCCGACAGGTTGGTAAAAAAAGTGCGTAATTGAACATATAGACTTTCCTGAAGTACAAAAATATTTTTTAGGAATAGGACGTTTTACGAACAATCATTAATTGAGAACTAAAACATCAACTTAAAATATGCAGGTTAAATTTATCAAAAATTGCTATTGATTAATTCAAAGAAGAACTATCAAACTAAGTATCTTAATGAATACATCCTAATTATTTTTTCTTTGTTTTAATCAATGACCGGTTCAGTGTGTAATAATATCACATGCCTTCTTCCTGAATTGCCAGTGTTTTTTTTCTCCGATATGCCTTAATTGCATCCCTGAGAGGCTTAGAGTATTTTGAAAGTCTAAATCTTCTTATTGCAAATACAAATACAAATTTTATTTTATTAAAAATGAAATCCAAAGAATAGTGCCGGTATATTGCATAGGAATATAACGAATGTGGGCTTCCTAAGAGCTTTTTTTTATAGTCATTATCCCCCCATAAAAAATGGTATGTCGACATGTTTTTTTCAATTGAAATTTGGATTAAATAAATCTGACATATTTTAGCGATGCTGTATTTAGAAAAATTCTCATCATGCGCAAGTACATGTCCGAACATTCTTTTATTTATGATATAAGAGATGTTTCCAGCTACCACTTTTCCATCAATTTCAATATAGGCTGCAACTCCATAATATTGAGAAAAATTATAAATACTTATTTTATCAGTATCATCTTTGCCCGGAATTATTCCTTTAAATTTCATTCTATCAATATTTAATTGAACAATTTTAGCAACAAGACTTTTTTCGATCTCAACACCATATTTGACGACAAATTTAACATTCGGATAATCTCTCAGTAATCGCGATTTCCGGTTGTTAATTCCTTTACGGGTTTGATATCCTAATTCTGACATATAGTCATTTATCGTCGGTTGTAACTTTAGGATATAATCATTATTCTTGTTAATTAATACAGATTTACTCAAATTATAACTGGTATAAGAGGATATAATTCTTATCTTTTTTATGGCAGGAAAGTTTTTAAACAGGTATTTCGTAAACTCTGAAACTACATTTTGCTCAAGAGATCCAAGTTTGTTCATGCAAGTAATCGTATCTTCTCTCATTTCAAACATAAGCACTTCAATCAAAATGCCATTTTCAAATATGAGCACATGATTAATCTCTTCTTCAGGATGAAACACCTCCAGATATCTGCACGATGTAAAAAACGAATCATACTTTTCAATCAGGAATGATTCATATTCCAGAGGCAATCCGTTAAAATATTGAATTGAAATCATATAATTTTATTTATAAATTCATTAAAAAAGAATGTGTTATCCCATTTAAAAATTTAATATCTAATTCATTTACTGAACTTCAAGTTTTCACTTCCAAACCATTACTTCCTAGAAATACAACAGGTTTAATTTTGCAAGCATATAATATTTTATTCAGTTCCAATGAATTGAAATAAAAGATTTCCAGCTTCCTACATCAATGAAAACTGTTCAGTCTATCACGCGTTTTTTCTGTTTCATAGTTAAATTTCGCAAAAATTGTATCTGTTCACGGTATTAGTTTATAAATAAATACCGGTATGCTCCAACTCAACTCAATCATGTTTTTGTCCATCACTTTTCTGGTACTTCAATTCCTTTTCTTTTTCAATCTTTCAGGCATACAAAGCTCTCGATGACAAAATAGATTTTTGTTGATTTGTCCAGCTTACCTATTCATTATTTTAATATGAATTAAATCTATTCCTGCCTGGATCGTTTATTTTAATCTCAATCTGCTTTTAATGAAGTAGCTGATCTGTAATTAGACCAGCGTAATAAAAGAATTTTAAAACTTTAATTTAAATAACAATTTACATTTGCTTAATGTTTAGGGATAAAAATTATAAGTTAATCTGAATTTTATGCAACAGAAACAGTATTCTTTTTATGTGAAGGTAACAGAATGAATTTTTACCTGCCCTTGAACATTGAATTACCTGGTCGAATAAATAAAAACACATCCCAAATAAACTTCTGAATTAAATATTAAAAAAAATCATGAAAACAGTTGGTTTATAAAAATAGTTCGTCTATCTTTGTATCGGCATTCGATATACCGGATACCTATATAACGTAGAGCGATATGAATAACAATGATAACAAAGTCCTGACAGAAGCAGTATTTTACACTCTTCTGGCACTTTATTCTCCTCTTCACGGATACGGCATTATGCTGGAGACCGAGAAGATGAGTCACGGGCGCTTGAAACTATCGGCAGGCACTCTGTATGGTGCCATTTCCACAATGCTTGAAAAAGCCTGGATTAAAGCTCTGCCTTCTGAAGAAGACAGTCGTCGGAAAGAATATCAAATCACAGATCTTGGTAAGAGAGTAGTCGTTGCCGAACTTGCCAGACTGGAAGAGTTGGTTGAGAATGGTAAAAAAATAATTGAATAACGTTTTTAAAATTATACATAATGAAAAAAACAGTACGAAAAATCTTCTTCATCTGGGAATACGAGAAAGAAGAGCAATGGCTCAATGAAAAATCTAAAGAAGGCTGGCAACTGGCGAAAGCCTCATTTAGAAAATATCAGTTTGAATCAGGTATTCCAAATGAATATACGTATCGTCTCGAACTTCTTGACAAAAACCCAAAATCAAAAGAAAGTACGTCATATCTTAATTTTTTACAGGAGACAGGCATCGAAATGGTAGGTGAATGCAAACAATGGGTCTATTTGCGCTGTAAGACGGCTGAAGGGAGTTTTGAACCCAGCAACAGGGCTTTGTATGAATTGACACATTTACTCAAAATTCAGGAATTCATCAGCAAAATCAAAAACCGGCTGGTCGCTGTAATTGCAATTTCAATTTGCGGTCTACTGATAATGGATAATTTGGCACCTTCCAATTATGCAGACTTTATAAGGGGAGTCTGTACAGGGCTTGGATTATCTGCATCGTTTTTTACACTGGCTTTTACTCCGTTTTCGAAACATATAAACGAAAAAGTCAAAGCAGCAATCAATGAATTGTATACCTGCGAATAATAGTTACTGCCAGACCCGGCAAAATAACAGAGTAAGCCGGGTTGAGCAGTCAACTTATTCTAACCGAATACAACGATACAACAAAAGAATTCACAAAGAGTTATTTTATTTAAACCCGAACAGTTTATTCTTTTTAATCGAATGAAACACTTTTGAAGGCACATAGTTTATTAAACTTTCATCCCCGTTTTCTATCAGGGTGGATATATATTCCGAACTTATCTCCAGGCTTTTTGGTTGAATGCTTTTCAAAAGAAGTATTTTCTTTGTTGCATTCAGATACTGCCAAAGCATCCTGTTAGGTCCCATGAAATAAGAGTCATCGGGATATACCACTTCACCCGAATTCATATCGATATAAGGGTACAGGTAAATTTTCACATTCTCCTGAAACAACGCTCCCATAGCTTCGAGTAATCCACCCCGCAAATCAGTATAATTCGTTGGATCCATAATCTTGTTGAAAGTGGGCAACCCCACCACCAGACGAAGCTTAATCAGGTTGAACTGAGCAAAGTATTTTACCAACTGAAAATACCTGTAGAATTTTGAAATCATGACACTCTGACCCATCATATTGAGCAGATCGACCCGGTGCAAAAAATCTTTTTCATCCACTTTTTCATTTTGCATCAGGTATTTCAATGAAATCTCACAAAATGCAATGGTATTATCCGGTCGGTAATCTTCATCGCGTTTAAAATTCGCCAGACTATCCTCAATAAATTCCATCCCCAAGTTATTAATGGGTCTGAAATATCCTCTCAAAACGATAACATTTTTTTTGTACAACAGATCTCCGGGTTGTTGTACCTTTCCTGATTTATCGAACATAATGGCCGGAGTCATATCGTTGCTTACCAACATCAAATTGAGCAGACGGTTATCAACCCATTCCAGGTCGGGTCCTTCCACATAGACATAATCTACCTCCACACGTCCTGTATCCAGATTATCCAGCAACGCCAACAGGACATCACGTGGATCTTTCCATTGGAAAAGACCGCCGCAAATGAAATTAATACCCAATGCGCCCAGAGTATATTGTTGTAATAGGGTATCGTTTTCGTGCAACTTTACATGAACATACATTTTGTTTGGATGGGTGCGGTCGGTCCCTTCCACGGCCATACCCAGCCAACCGTTTCCATGATTGGTCTTTGCAAAATTCAACGTTTCAACAGTGTTTGCAAATACAAAGAATTTACGGGTACTTTTTTTATCCAGTATTTCAATCAGTTCACCATACTCATAATCAATCATCTTTCGCAGCCGTTCTTCTGCCACATGCCTGGATGGTTTTCCCTCATTATAAAAATGATCGGAAAATAATTTATCGTAGGCCGAAATAGATTTAGCCACCGTATTGGAAGCACCGCCCGCCTGAAACAAATGCCTGACAGTCTCCTGCCCACCGCCTATCTCGGCAATGGCACCATAATAATTGGAATCAATATTGATATGTACCGATTTTTCCTTCGTACTTAGCATTGTTGTCTTGTTCATCTGATTATTATTAACCGGTATTGATTTGCCCGATTCTTAAAAGCAAAGATAAAAATTAATATTCAATTACAATTATATAAACATAACAGTGTAAAGACAGATAAGTTTAACTGAAGATTTGTGTAATCCAATTTACCATAAGAAATCAGAATCCGGCGAAAAGAAACTCAATGTAGGGGGATTTTTTAAGGATCAAACGTCTGCTTCGAAAGAATATTAATTAAAACAGTGTGTATGAAAAGATGTCAGGTTCCAGTTTTGGGTAACCAAAATAACAATACGGGTGGTAATTCTTGTTTTGTGCTGTTGATACTGGTAAAACCGGTTTATTATAAAGTTGGTCTCAACAGGAGTTCCTTCCTTCTGAGGGAAGGGTCTGTTATCTTATGGCTTAAGTATACCAGGCATATAGTTTTCTGTCGCACAGCTAAACAACCGACCATAATTAAAAGAAAACAGTTCGATAGCTATTTTTCTAAAAACGGTCAAAAGAGAATCTATTTATTTCAGCAAATATAAATCATAATAATTCACTAAAATAATGGCATTTTTCATTGAGTGGAAGGCAATCGCTTTTCTGTTTTAAATTTTACTTTTATTTTTCAATTTTCATTTCTTCCACTTCTTTAGCTCCTTTGGCATAAAAAGTTTCTTCATCCGGTGCCAACAGATGTAATAATCTTAAAAACTCACCGGCATGAACACGCTCCTCATCTGCTATATCTTTAAGGACTTCTATTGCGAGTTTATTGTCGGTTGAATCAGCGAGTTGCATATACAACTGTATGGCTTCATACTCTGCAGCTACCATAAAACGGATGGCTCTTACGAGCTCCGCATCGGTAAGCTTTCTTTCATTTGCTAACCCTGAAAAGGGAGATCCGAATTCTGGCATAATCTTATTTTTTTTAGTTTACAATCAATAATCTGTTACTTTTTTTATACACTTAGCTAAAGCCACAACCTTTTCTTTCATATCACCGGTGGCTTGAGTAAGGGCAAATGATAGCCAACATAACACTAGATCACTTCACCCAAATGTTTATAGTTAGACTTAATAATTTTCAAAATCTCATCCGAACGACCATTTAGCATCATTTTTCCCATATAAGACGCAAAACCTTTCAATTGATCAAACTCAATTTTGGGAGGCAATGCCAGTGCATTCGGATCAGTCTGAATGGTTATTAAAGCAGGTCCATCCTGTAAAAACGCTTTTTGTAATGCTGATTCCACATCAGCGGGTTCTGAAATTGTAATTCCATACATTCCCATTGCGTCTGCCAATTTATCAAAATCAGGATTCAGCATATCTGTTTCAACATCCGGAATACCGGCAACTTCCATTTCCAGCTTCACCATTCCTAACGAACGGTTATTGAAAAGTACAATCTTTATAGGTAAATTATATTGAACAATGGTCATCAGGTCACCCATCATCATGGACAAACCTCCGTCCCCGCAAAAAGCAATCACCTGTTTGTCGGGACAGGCAAGGGATGCACCAATGGCTTGAGGCATTGCATTAGCCATTGAGCCATGATTGAATGAGCCCAACATTTTTCTTTCACCGGTACCTTCCAGGTAGTGGGCTGCCCACACACAGCACATTCCTGTATCTACGGTAAATATCGCATCTCTGTCGGACAACTCATTAATTACAGATGCAACATATTCAGGATGAATGGCGTTTGGCTTTCCCGGATCATTAACATATAACAATAAATTTTTTTTCACATCCTTGTAAGATTCCAATTGCCGTTCAAGAAAAACTTGATCATCCTTCTCATTAATCAGCGGCAGGAGGGCCTGTAATGTATCTTTCACATCACCACAAAGTCCCATCTCAAGTTTTGCTCTTCTTCCCAGGTTTTCTGGCTTAATGTCTATTTGAACAATTTTATTGTGAACAGGCATAAAGGGTGTATAAGGAAAATCCGTTCCTAACAATATCAGCAATTCACATTCGTGCATGCTTTGGTAAGCCGATGGAACGCCCAACAATCCCGTAAGACCTACTTCGTATTGATTTGCATACTGAATTGCCATTTTGGCTTTATACGAATAAGCTATCGGCGACTTTAATTTCCCGGCCAACTTGATCAGCTCATCATGCGCTTCTGCAGCTCCAAGGCCACAATAAATAGTTATTTTTTTATGTAAATTCAGTAATTCAGCAAGTTGTAGCAATTCGTTATCAGATGGTCTGATAATAGGTTTACTTTGAAAAAGGGATGTTGTGGTTTCAGGCGTTACAGCTGGGAGATTAGTTATATCACCCGGTAATCCAAGAACCGCAACCCCTTTTTTGTGCACAGCATGCTGAAGAGCAGCCTGTAGCATCCGGGGGAATTGCGTTGTTGTTGTAGCCATTTGATTATAGCAGCTGCAGTCATCAAAAAGTTTAAATATATTTGTTTCCTGAAAATAATCAGTTCCAAATTCTTTGGTAGGAATAGTAGAAGCGATAGCCAATACAGATGCCGATGAACGATGTGCATCGTATAAACCGTTGAGGAGATGGACATGTCCCGGACCGCTACTTCCGGCACACCAGGCCAAACCTTTTAACTGAGCTTCTGCACCTGCTGCAAAAGCTGCTGTTTCTTCGTTACGCACATGAATCCATTTGATTTTTCCGTTCCGTTGTACTGCTTCATTTACATAATTGAGGCTATCTCCTGTTACAGCATAAATTCGTTGGATACCTGCTTCAACCAATGTTTCCACCAATTGATCCGATATGTTTTTACTCATAATTTATTCTTGTGCAAATTTCATAAGTTCGGAATTAAATTTCTTGGTTTCTTCCAGAAAAAGACTATGCCCACTTTTCTCAAAAGTAATCAGTCGAGCATTTTGAATCAGTTTTTTTGTTTGTTCTGCCAAATCAAAAGAGCATATTTTATCTTTCTTTCCATGCATAATCAAGGTTGGAATTTCAATCTTTTTTAAAATATTTCTCAAATCAGTATCACGCAAAGCCATTAAACATTTACCTGTGGCATAAGATGATGCGCTTAAATTTATCGTTGTCAGCCAATTACCGATTCCATCATTTAAAGCAGTTTCAGTAGCCGAGAATATCTTTGCGAAATTTGACAATAGTTTTGGCCTGTCGGTATTGTTCAACGAGATTAAATCATCCACATCACTTTTGGGAATATTGTATGGAAAATCTTCGCGTTGTGTCCAACTTGGTGTAGCAGCTCCTGCTAACACTAATTTTGAGACACGCATTGTTCCAAACAATGAAACATACCAAGCAGCAATAGCTCCACCCATCGAAAAGCCACACAAAGTAGCATTTTCAACATCCAACTGATCTAAAACACGTTTAATATCTAATGCATGTATTTCGTAATCATACGATCCAAAGGGTTTATCGGATTTTCCAAAACCACGCAAGGTGATCCCAATGACACGAAAATTATGATTTATCAAATCGTTGTATTGATATTCGTACATTTCGTCACTCAGCGGCCAACCGGGTATGAGCACAATGATTGGTCCATTACCGGCGTCAGTGATATGAAGTCTTACATTTGGTTCTACTTCAATATACTCAGCTCTGGCTATTTGGGGTTGTATGTCTTCTTTTAAGTTATTCATAATTTTAATAATTAATTTATTATTTAATTCACATCATCCTAACGGTCATGCTTTATATCACAACAACATCAATAAAATAACGCTGATTGTACATCGCAAACACTACCATTCTGTTATTTATCAGGTTCTGAACCTGTGTTTTCAAAGTAATTCACAGAGTCATCAATATCAAACTCTTTGTTTTTTCTTTTAACATTCTTTTTATTCGCAACTTTGAGTTCTGAATCTGTTTCTAAATCTGTTTCTTCATCTTCTTTCTGAAAACTATAAAAATCTTCACCAAGTGGTGAATCGGTATTGATTGAATCACTCATAATATAGCTGTTTACTGAAAATTAAAACTATTTTTGATTATCTATCAAATTGCTTCGGAATATATTTTTTGAATATTGCATCCATTGAATTTGATATTGTGTCTAATAGAAGATACTTGTTTTTTTAATACCTGAATAGATTATAAAAATTAAATTGATTCAACTGTTATGGCAGCTTTATTAACACCCAGGCTCGATAATTGTTCTAAAATAGCTTCCATCATCGGTGGTGGTCCACACAGATAAACATTTGGCGTAGTGCTATTCACATACGGTTTCAGAAAATCTTCTGAAATTTGGCCATAAAAATAACCTTAGGCTTTTTCACCGGATAGAATGTTGATAAAATTATCACCCAATAATTCTTTAAATTCCTGTTCCAATAGAATATCAGCTTTTGTTTTATTTGCAAAAACAAGTATATTATTATCAATCTCATTTTTTGATTTCAAAGATCTAAAAATGGAAATAAATGGGGTAATTCCTGCACCTCCGGCAATAAATACACCTGGTCCCTGATAAGATATTGCGCCAAACACTTCATGTAGAATAAGCTCATCATCTTTTTTTAATTTTAAAAGTTCGTTGGTTACACCGTTATGCCTGGGGTATGTTTTAATACAAAACTCCAGAAAATTATCTTCGGGAAGACAAGTAAAAGTGAAAGGATTTTTCTTTTCCTTCCAATCCTCTTTATTTATCGAGACTTCAGTAGCCTGGCCGGGAATGAATTTATACTGTAGCGGTTTTTCTGTAACAATCTGCAATACATCCGGGGTTATATGCCTGATGCTTTTTACTTTTACAAGATATTTTTTCATTATGTTTGATTAAATGATTTGAATTATCATGTTATAAAATAAACATTTATTTTAGTTACTTCTTATTTTGAAAAGCAAAGTTACATAGATTAAACATTGTAAAAGTTACATAATATTGGGGGAAAATTACATGATTCACATGTTTCTATGAAGCTAATGGTACTGATACATATTTTTAGCAGTATTTTAGCAGCTAAAAAAAAAACAGAACTTCCTGTTGGGTTAATGATTTTGGTTGATTAACGTAAAAATACAAACCTACTGAAAATATGCAAATTAGAGCTACTATTATTTTCTTAAAAAAAAGAGCTACAAGCTGGGAGACAAATCCATAACACTAAATCTGTTGGAATTATTAACTGAAGTTACTAAATGAATTGTACGATACTTTGGTTGCTTTTGCAAAAAAAAATAACAGGTTTAGTAAATCGATCACATTATTCTTTTTCTGCAATAATCAGTGTGGAGGGGATAGTAGTCAGCCAATCGGGTTTCATTTCAAGGAGTAATTTCCAACTCTCCATACTCAAGAGCATTAGATTTTGTTGTTTCAGAAAATCAGAGCCCAACTGTCCTTCTTTCATTAGATGCACATGGTTTGGCGCAATTTGCTCAATTGCCCGAATCGATTCTTTTATCGCTGAATTTTTATTTATGTGATCGTTAAAATCGACAAATGTTATTTGTGATTCGGAAAAATTGATCAACTTTTGTGCAAACCCCATCAGGAATTCGTCGTTAGAATTTAGAACCGGAATACAAATCTGTTCGGTTCCTGTAAATCCATTATCGATGAATACACCGACAGTGACTTTGCTTTTTGCAATTATGGTACGTGTTCTTTCATCATAAGGAGAACTTACAAAAATATTCTCTCTACCCGTTACCTGATTAATCAATCGGTCAGGTTTTATAATTCGTGTGGTAAAACCAAGTATTTTTCCCAATAAACTTCCTTCAAAGATAGATTGTCCGATACCAATGAGCAGCAAATCATATTCCCCTTTGTTGGCGACCTCAGTTATATCGGTCTCAATATCACCTGTTATTTTAAATAGAGTGGTAACTTTTTGATTCAGGGATTTTGATTCTTCATAAATCGGTGCAAAGCTTTCATTCTCGTATGATTCTAAATTATAACTATGAGAATTTGAGCTCGGGAATAAATGCATGGCGGTTATTGCCGAATTTCCATTTGTTTTCTTTATTAAGCAACTGGCTAACCGTACCAGAATTTTACCATTTTCGGGATCTCCAAATGACACCAGTATCTTATATTTATTGATCCGGCTGATTTCGGGAATAATATCTCCGCCCTTTCTTTTAAATAACCAATTGATTAAATCAAGTGCAGGCCCTGTCATAAAGGTGGTTACTAAAGCCATGATCACCATCATGGCAAATACTTTGGGGGTTAAGATGCCTAAATCATATCCTATATTTAAGACTACCAGTTCTATTAATCCGCGTGTATTCATCAAAGCACCAATTGTCAGACTGTCTTTCCAGTTTTGTCCTACAAACCGGGCTGCCAGGGCACTTCCTAAAAACTTTCCGATAACGGCAACAAGTATGATTACTCCTGTAACCTGCCATAAATAAACATCGTTCAACAGTCCTATTTCGGTACGCAATCCGGTGAAAACAAAAAACAAAGGAAGAAGCAGTACCAACGCGATGTCTTCAATTTTTTCAATAAATAAATTTCTGAATTTTTGATTGGAAGGCATAATAGCACCTGCCATAAATGCTCCAAACAAAGCATGAATTCCAATAATTTCGGTTGCCCAGGATGATATGATAAGTGTTACCAAAAAGATAGCGACAATAGATTTACTCAGATTGGCAGCAGAAGAATGTAAATCACCTACCCGTTTCAAAAAAGGTCGGACTATCTTAATCATCAGCAACACATATGCTACTGCCAGCAAAATAGTATACAGCGAACTAACAAACGAACCGGCTTTCACAATGGCAATCACGGCTGCCAAGATACACCAGCCTGTAATGTCATCGGCAGCAGCACAGGTTATAACCACAGTTCCCAACCTTGTTTTATGTATTCCCCTTTCCTGGACGATACGTGCCAATACAGGAAAAGCCGTGATACTCATGGCTATTCCGATAAACAATCCGAATGAAGTGAACCTTACACCTACCGGTGCGAACGACTGATAAATAAAGTAGGCAAGCCCCATTCCCAACGAAAAAGGGACAATAATACTGGCATGACTTACGACTACCGCATCATGCGCTCTATTTTTCAACACCTGTATGTCAATCTCCATTCCTACAATGAACATAAACAATATCAACCCGATTTGACTTAAGAACTGTAAGTTCCCTAAAGATTCTACTGGAAAAAGAAAGTGAAAAAAACCTGGAAAGTACATACCGATTAATGACGGTCCCAACACAATACCGGCCACAATTTCACCAATAACGGTGGGCTGCCCTATCTTTTTGCACATCCATCCAAATATTCTGGCCACCAGAATAATAGTTACTATTTGTGCCAATAGAATTGCCAGCGGATGTCCGATATTCTGCAACAGAGAATGACTAAACTCCACCCAATGCGTTTTTCCTGTACCGGGTTGAAGGATTTTAGAACTTACTTCCAGTTTAGTTCCCATTTGAGATATCCAATATATCAAAGCGGAGAAACTGCCAATAATTACCAGGTAAAAAAACACGTTTCTGAATTTCTTAAGCATATTTACGGTTGTTTTAGGGGTGACCAAAAAAGCTGCCTAATTACTGATTTTCCCGTTATAAGTAATTGTAGATATTTATTGATCAATTTGTTAATCTACAAAAGCTTACATTTCAGTACCCTGGCAATTATTAATTGCTCATTTTTAATTATTAATTACTTATGATGCTCTTTTAATGGCAAAGTTATTAATAAAAAGCTCAATAGTAACTGGGTATGAACCAAACCGGGGTTATTCTGTAATAAGGCTGAAAAAAAATGTAACAAATCAGAGTTTTACCTTTTCCAAAAAGGCATTCCGATATACTTCACTTAAATAAAACATGTGGGGTTTGTTTTGTTCATCGAATAGGGTGGAAATAATCTTTTCAAAAGAGAAATGCTGTACAATGTCAAGCGCAATTATTTCCTGTTTATTGATACGGTAAAACATATCGGAAGGTAAGATCGCTTGTAGTTTTTCGAAAGTAATATTTTTGAAGCAAATCTTCGAACCATCTCTGAGAAGCGCATCTTTATCCCGGCTATCAATTCCGGATGCTTTTATATGACACAGTTGGTCAAAGAAGATCAGCGATTTTCCTTGATCAGTATTCAGGTGAATATACTTTTTGGTATGTTTTGTCTCTGACAACTGCCTCATAGCTTTGTGAACTGCTTTTTGAAGTCGTTCTAGCTGAATGGGTTTGCGCACAAAGTCCACAACTTCCAGGTCAAATGCCTCGGCTGCATATTCTTTGTGTGCAGTTGTAAAAATGACAAGTTTACCTTTGAGTAGCCCGGCAATTTGTATACCGTTCATATCAGGCATTTCAATATCCAGAATACAAAGGTCGAAATCAATATTAAGCGACTCTGTTAGGAACACAGAGGGACGATTGAATGCTTTTACCACATTCAACTCAGGAATCCGTTCACAAAGCATTTTTAAATACGTGAGCCCGGGTAATTCATCATCGAGTAGTAAGCACTTTAACTTTGTATTCAAAGAGGTTGATATTTAAATGTGCAACATAAACATTATCTTCAATATAGCTATCGAGTTTAAAATTATCTCCATAAATAATTCTGAGCCTTTGTTCCAGTGTCCTGATGCCAATTCCTGCTTTATCTTTCTTCATAGGAGGTTTCGATGAAATTATGTTGGCAACCGTAAGTTCAAAATGATTGTCTTTAAACTCCAGCAAGATAGAAATAAAAGCTTCCGGATTTTGAATATCGGCATGCTTAAAAGCATTTTCTATTAAATCGATGGATATCAGGGGTGCTATGAGTTGTTGCCCGTACATTGGTTCCGACTCATTTACCCTTGTTTTCACCTTCAGATCAAACAATGGACTCACTTTGATTTTATTGATCTCAATCAGGTTTAAGGCAAATTCTATTTCTTCCTTTGGAGTAACAAATTCTTTCCTGCTTTCATATAAAATATAGTCCAACACATTGGCCAGTTTGTCTATGGCAAAATAAGTCTGATAGGCATGCGACTGAATAGAGTTTAAGATATTCTTAAACAAATGTGGATTTAATTTAGCTTCCAACGCTTCAAGTTTCAACGGATCAACCTGACTCTTCAATTCCTGAAACCGGCTTTCCAATCTATTTTGCTGCGTCTCTGATTTACGGAACCTCAAATAAAAGTACACTGTAAGTACAATAACTCCAATCAATATCAGAACAGTAATAAACAGTAGGAATGGTAAAATGTTTGATTCTATATTCATTAAATATATTTTTTGGAATAGCTCCTTATTTAAGTTCGATTACTTACGTTAAATAGAATGTCCTTTACCATATAAAGTCATAACAGTACAGAACCAGATAAGTTTACAACATAGAGATGGCATGTATCTATAAAGATCCGTAATAATGGCAAAGCAACCTGTATCAATGTACCTGACACAGGAAATAGCGTATTAATCACTCAATTCTGTCGTAATCAAAAAAGAAATCTTCTGTTTCTTATATTCAAGTTGAATAGCAGAAACAGGAGATTTCTTTCCAACGGTAACAAAATGGTACAATTTGCTGAGAAATACACGACAACCCGAATTGATATTATCCTGTATTTCCTGATCGATGGATGATTTTAATCCGGAGACATTGGTTTATCCGATTTTGACATTTCGTTTTCAATCAGCCATTTTCCTTTTAGATTATGCCATTGGGTTAAATAGGTGCCACTTGCCACCGGTACGTCATTTAAACTAACTGTCCAGACTCCGCGGTCTATTGCAATGGAATCGGTAATTACTTTTGAAACCGATTTAATCACCGAAAAGCGTAGTCCACTATCATACAGTTTTCTAAAGTGTTCATTGATACTTTTTCTGTTCTGTATGGTCGGACTTTGATCGGGCATCATACATGCATTCTCAAAGTAGCGCATGCTGATGGAATCGATCTGACCCGAATTGAACCATCGTTCGAACTTTAAATTCGAACTGGCTTTTTCAAACTTTTCATGAATTGCAACGCTCGCCTGTGCCCTGGTATTTGAACTAAACACAAATAACATCACGATGCACATCGTGACAGGCGGTATCGATAAAATCATTAGTTTTTTCATTTTGTCAGTTTTTAAATTGAATAAATCTAAAAAATATTTATAAGATTGCCCGAGCCATTTTGGAATAATAAATCCGGCGAATGTGGATCTATCAGATGGTTGTTTCGATGAATCAAACAAGTTGTAATCCAGAGCGGCAAAGATTAGTTTAATCGTGTAACTCCGTGGTGTAACTTCTCCGGATTCAATTCGTTGAAGAGTTCTCACGTTAATATTACATTTTTCAACCAGCTCTTCTTGTGTTAAGCCTTTTGCTTTTCTAAGTTCAGCTATTCTTTTACCTAATTCCGGTTGTTTCATGATTCATTTAAATTTTGAGCAAAATTAAAATTACCTGACAAACGCACCAAATATTATGATTGAATTATTCCCGACATTGAGCCGACATTGCACCGACATTTATTTATGTATTTGAATTTGTGAATGTTGATTGTCCGCCTATTCTGTTTGACCTCACAAATTGTCTAAGTTACGAGCTTAACATTATAAAGAAACTAGTCAATACTGATTAACAATGTGTCTCACGTCGTCCCAATTAACTAAAAGAACAAGTGAGTTCGCAATATCCTACAATTCTAACCATTATTTTAAGCATTTTTCGGAAGCTTAATTGAATCAATATACCAATTCTCCCATTGATAAAGCAGGAAGAATTCACCATCTCCAAAAAAATGGAGTGAATCAATGGACCCTTCAATTTCCCCGACAAAGTCACATACAAACTGAACCAGTGCCTTTTCTGTATCAAAATCCAGTTTTGTAATGGTGAAATTTTTTAATTGAAAAGAACTGAATGCTTTACGGAAATAAATATGCCAATCAGCTTTTTTAGCTTCTGAAGTCAATGAATAAGTGTAAAAGTCATTCTCTTTATCCAGATACGAACTTATAAAATCATAGGATTGCTCACGAATATCGAATTCATGGTTTGGATGGAAGAATTCGTAATAAAATATTGAAAATAATCCAGGGATACGCTTATCATCTATTTCTTTGAGAAACAATTCTTCTGTAATAAAACGGTATATTTCTTTTTCGGCAACGACGCTAAGGGTTTCCAGGCTGATCTGATTGTTATCTAGTAATTCCGTAAGTCGTTTTAATTCGTCAGTAATCTCTTCGTCCAAAACATCCTCAACTTTTCGGAAGGCTGGTTTTCCAATAAAGTCATACAATTGAACTTGATTCGTTGATTCATAATCATTTTCAATTGCATTGATATTATCCAGGAACTGACTCATAATTTCAGGTGGCAAATCATTTTCATTTGAAAAGTCAGAAAAAATTGCACCTTTTTCTTTGATAAGTTTATTTTTCTTTTCTTCGTTCGTTGCCCGTAATCTTTCAGCATTGTTATGGGCTTCATTGTTTGTTACCATAAACATTCGTTTTTAAGATTTGTATTGGAAAATATTTAAACAATTCATAATTTACGATCTATTTGATAGCAAGAAATCTTCATCAACTCACAAAAATTCGACATTACCAAGGTCATTCTAATACCCGAAGAATTATAAAAAATCATTTTAGTTGCGTGGACTTGCAATCACATTTTGCCAATTGAAGAAATTAAATCCAGCTATCTATTCAACTTTTTACGGAGTCAAACTCTGAACGCATGGTTAGCAAAATACAGGTATCCGGTCATACGATACAAAGATGTTAACCGTACATCATTATTCACAATGCAAATATATAACTATTAATTTGATAGTTGAAATTTTCAGGACATAAATAGTTATCATACAAATAGGTGGAGTAATATATTCCATTTCTTTGTATCATTATTTTTATTTAAAGTCGCACTCCCACCACTTGATTTAAATAAATTGCTGGTTGATCAACAAGTGGGAGGGCGACATCCGGTCTAAATCCTAAACCAGGTATGGCATCTCGCGATATGGAAATTGCGAAACCCAACGAACCTGATCTTTACTGCACTCCAAAAACACGGAACGCGAAACACGAAACGCGGAACGCGAAACCTTTCAAACCTTTCAAACTTTTCAAACTCTTCAAACTTTTCAAACTCTTCAAACTCTTCAAACTCATAACAGCCTTTCAAACCTGGCCTGAAAGAACCGCAGATATTTCGGTTCGAAAATCATTTTAAGGCCTTTCTTTTGTTCCCTGACATCATAGAGGTTCTTCACCGCTTCAGCAACAATATCCATATGCGCCTGGGTATAAACACGCCGTGGAATGGTCAGCCGGGTGAGTTCGAGGGAAGGATGATAGTTTTCACCCGTTTCTTTATTCCTCCCGGCACTTACAATACCCCGTTCCATGGAGCGTACCCCCGATTCCAGGTATAAATCTGCTGCCAGTGTCTGAGCAGGGAACTCTTCCTGAGGAATATGGGGATAGAAGTTCTGTGCATCCAGAAACACGGCATGCCCGCCAATAGGAAGTGTTACCGGAATACCCCAGTCAATCAGCAACTCGCCCAGGTACCTCACCTGACCGATCCGCGAACGCATATAATCGTCCTGAACGCTTTCTTTAATTCCAATGGACAACACTTCCATGTCACGCCCCGCCATGCCGCCGTAGGTCTGCAATCCCTCATAGACCACCACCAGGTTGCAGGCTTCTTCATATAACCCGTGTTCGTTTAATCCCAGCCATCCGCCAATGTTTGCCAGTGAATCTTTTTTAGCACTCATGGTAGCCCCATCTGAATAACTGCAGAACTCTTTCAATATCTGGGCCAGGGTTTTATCGGCATACCCGTCTTCCCGTTCCTGTATAAAGAAAGCATTTTCCACGGCACGTGTGGCATCCAGAAAAATGCGGATGTTGTATTTATTGCAAAGTGCACGAAGTTCACGGGCATTCTGCATACTTACCGGTTGCCCCCCTGCCATATTCACGGTGGCTGCCAGACAGATATAGGCAATACTGGAAGCACCGTGTTCATCAATCAGCTTCTGCACCTTGGCAAGGTCGACATTTCCTTTGAAAGGGTGCTCCAGCCTTGCATTATGAGCTTCGTCTATGATCACATCCACAAATATGCCTCCTGCCAGTTCCTGATGTAACCGTGTGGTGGTAAAGTACATATTGCCACATACGAATTGTCCTTTTTTAATGGCGACTTGCGACAAGATATTCTCAGCACCTCGCCCCTGATGAGTGGGAACAACATACCGGTATCCATAATATTCCTGAATGGCTTCTTCGAGATGGTAAAAGTTACGGCTTCCGGCATAGGCTTCATCACCCATCATCATGCCTGCCCATTGACGGTCGCTCATGGCGTTGGTGCCGCTGTCGGTCAGCAGATCGATATAAACATCATCCGAACGGATCAGAAAAGTATTATAACCTGCCTTTTCTAAGGCTACCGCTCTTTCATTGCGCGAGATCATGTGAATGGGTTCCACCATTTTAATCTTCCAGGGTTCGGCCCATGAGCTTCGTCCCTGTTGTTGTCCTATTGTTTTCGTTTTCATACTTTTGATTACACAGATTTACATAGATTAATTTTAAATAAAAAAGATTTTGTCCACAGATTATACTGATTCACACAGATTCATTTTAAATAAAAAAGTTTTTGTCCACAGATTACACTGATTCACACAGATTCTTTTTAAATAAAAAAGATTTTGTCCTCAGATTATACTGATTCACACAGATAAATTATAATATAAAAAAGATTTTGTCCACAGATTACACTGATTTACATAGATTCATTATTTTATGATTTTTACTCAATCTGTCCTTTTTGTTTCAATAAATGAAATCAGTGCGCTGCATTTTGTAATCCTTTTAATATTTTTATTCGGTTACAAAAATGTCAAAACCAGACACCTTGTAATGACATTCAAAGAGGAATAAAAATATTTACCGACCTGAATGAATCTGCGGAATTTTAGTAGAATCAGATTCAGATAAAAGGTGCTAACGACACATTCCAGCCTATCGGGAGTAACCTGCTATAAGATAAATTCAACGGTTATAGTTTGGGACGTTTTACGGATATCTATAATTGATAATGATTCCCGTTTATCAAAACACAAAAGGAGTATACACATTAAACTCATTACAGGTTTAATGTCTAAATTCTTTTTGATTCAATATATCATGTAAATTTTTTCGGGAATTTCCTGAAGATTAAAAATCGGGTGGTAATGTGAGAAGGAATGAAACTACCCGGCTGATATGTAGGGAGAATAGGATTCATTGCGTATGAATATGGGACAAAGATAATTTTTTTATTTACAATAATAATCATTTACTATTTACAATTTCAAGATATTCATCCTTTTTGAAGTCTATCATTATCAATACGGTATTTTTGATTATTTTTGTGTGACTTTATTTATTGACCTGGATAGCCGGTCTGCAATGATTCTAACATACTTTCTATCTCTATTCCTGTTTGTCCCCTTAACAAAACGGTTTTAGATTGGTTTTGGATTGGTTTTGGATTGGTTTTGGTAAAAATAAAACATTTATTTAATATTCATTTAAATGCCATATATCTTTATAGATATATGGCATTTATATGAATATTAAGTGGATGATAAATGAATGTTAAGTGGCAAGAGCTACCGAACCAAAACCGAACCAAAACCATTGGAAAAGCAATCTGATTTCGAAACTAAATCAGTACCCGGAGCAAAATAGGACAGGGAATATTGTAATAGTTTAAAAGGGATAAAGCAAAACATGACTTGTCGGGTTACTGACGGATTAAAAATTGCAGTTTCATTACAAAACACATAATCAGAGAATTTGTTCATAGTTAGAAGTCTTCTGAGCAAAATTCATTGTCACCCATATACATGAACCTTTTACGTTCGAAGAACACACAAACGTTTTACCCGGTTGGATAGTTAAACGATCAAAGTTTGTGTAACTGAGTTGAGGTTTACGTTATTGCACTCGTTGTTGCTTACAACCGCAAATTAAATGCTTTTTAAAACAAACCGCCCCGGTTTCGTTAAATACGAAACCGGGGCGATACATTGTTTATTTTGATCTGTTTTATAGCTTTTATCTCTTCAGTTGAGGGTTAGGACTCTCATATTTTTTCATAAACCCAAATTCAATTTACTTTTTGTAAACCTATTTCAGGACCAACCACTCATACCTCATTTCTCATTCCTCACTCCTCTTTCTTTACTTTTTACTTCTGCCTAAACTATTTCAATTCCCTGTTCCCTGCATAGTTCGAGTGCCATGTCCCTGAGTTTAAACTTCTGGATTTTACCACTCCCCGTCAACGGATATTCATCAACAAAAAATACATAGCGTGGAATTTTATACCGGGCAATTTTATCTTTGCAAAAGTCACGGACGTCTTCACAGGTGATATCAATTCCGGCGGCCGGGATGATAAATGCGGCCACATCTTCTCCATAACGGGGCGACGAAATGGAAACAATCTGAGCATCTTTGACTCCAGGTATATGGTACAGGAATTCCTCGATCTCACGAGGCGATATATTTTCGCCACCGCGAATGATCATGTCTTTGATACGTCCTGTAATGCGGTAATTGCCATCGGGATCCTTAATTCCCAGATCACCCGAGTGCAGGTACCCGTTTTTGTCAATGACTTCGGAGGTGGCCTGAGGGTTTTTATAATAACCCTTCATCACATTATATCCACGGCAACACATTTCGCCCTGTACACCGTCTTCACACATCGCACCTGTTTCGGGATCAATTACTGCGACTTCCGTAAATTCATAGTCACTTCCCACCGTGGTACAACGGACTTCAAAAGAGTCGTCGAAACGGGTATGAGTCATGCCGGGGGATGTTTCGGTAAGTCCGTACACACTGGTAATGGTCATAAACATTTTCTCGCTGACCTGACGCATGAGTTCGATCGGGCATAAGGCTCCGGCCATAATTCCAGTGCGCAGCGAGTTCATATCGAAGAGCCCGAACATGGGATGATGCAACTCGGCAATAAACATGGTGGGCACTCCGTAGAGGGCAGTACAGCGTTCTTTATGAATGGATGCCAGGGTAACCAGCGGGTCGAATTTTTCCACCATAACCTGTGTACAACCATGGGTCAGACAATTCATGGTAGCGAGCACCACGCCAAAACAGTGGAACAGAGGAACACAAACACACAACTTGTCATCTCCGGTAAACTTCATATGTTCACCGGTGAGATACCCGTTGTTGGCAATATTATGATGGGACAGCATGACTCCTTTGGGAAATCCTGTCGTGCCTGAGGTATACTGCATATTGACCACGTCATGACAGGTAACCGTTCTTTTTAGTTCAGAAAAGTTATTATCATTCTGATTACTTCCCAGGAGCAGTACTTCGGCGGTATTATACATACCACGGTGTTTCTCCTGACCGATATACACCACGTTTTTCAGTGCCGGAAAGCGTACGGATTCGAGGTGACCACGCTGTGTTGTTTTCAGCTCAGGAACCAGGGTATACACCATTTCAATAAAATCACTTCCGGGAACCCCATCCGTAATGCACAGGGTATGCATATCCGAATCTTCGAGTATGTAGGCCAATTCATTATCTTTATAATTGGTATTGACGGTAACAGCAACGGCACCCAGTTTGGCACAGGCGTACAGAAAAGTCAGCCAGTCGGGTACATTTTGTGCCCAGATACCTACATGGGCTCCTTTAGTCACTCCGACCGACAGCAAACCTTTGGCCATATTGTCAACCCGTTCATTAAATACCGACCACGTAAAGCGTAAATTCCGGTCGGAATAGACTACATATTCCCGATCGGGAGTCACTGCAGCCCAATGTTCAAGCCAATCGCCTAAAGTTCTGTTTGATAATTCCATAGAATAAAAATAATTACACGAATAGGTGAAATTCTCCTAAAAAAAAGAAATGTTTAAATTTCCCTCTTTTATGCAGAATTTATCTTCGTATTGTAAATTGTAAAATGTAAATTGTAAATGAATTAATTCTTACATCGGGGTATACACCACTGCTACAATCTGAGCAGCCTGATTTTCGAAGCCACTGACCAGGTGATCGACAATGGAGTCGTAATAGATGCTGTCACCGGAATTCAGGACATGCACTTCTTTTCCGTAATTGATTTTGATGGTTCCCTTAAGCACAAAAATAAATTCTTCACCTTCGTGGGATGAAAGAATCGGTTCATTGGTTGTTGAGGGTTTTATGTCGATCAGAAAAGGCTCCATATTCCGGCCTGTTTTACGGGCTGCCAGGGAGAAAAAATCCAAATGCGAGTTGGCAGTTGAAAGCTGACTGGAAAAAGTAGCTTGTTTTTGCGTGTCGGAATGTTTGTGTACTACGGGTCCCAATTCTTCACAATCATCAAGGAATGTGCCTAACCTGACACCCAGCGACCTGGCGATCTTGATTAAAGGTGATAAAGAAGGGATCGTATCGCTGTTCTCAATCAAATCAATCTGATCGACCGACAACCCGGAACGATTGGCTAATTCATCTATTGAAATATTTTTGTCGGTACATAAAGTACTGATCTTTTCGCCTACAATGTTTTTTGTCATAGTGTTTACTAATTGTTTCTCTTTTGGTATTCAATCAACGGATGAAATGGTTTTTGAATTTAAGATGAAGTCAGTAAAAGCAGGCTGACTATGTAAGCGAACTTTGACTGACTTACCATTTATCGGCGAACAAAAATAAGCATAAAAACGACATAAAAAAGGTTTTTGATTGAAATTTATACAATTTTCAATCAAAAACCTTTTAATTAGACAGAATAATCAAGATTTTTGTTCCGGGTTGATATGAAAGAAGAGCCAAGAGCCAAGAACCAAGATTAAAGATTAAAGATGTGAGATCAATAATCAGGAAACAGGAAATATGATATAAGAGATTCCCGGTATGGTTATTTGATGTTTAATGTTTTCAGGTATTTTCCTTCCGGTTTCAGCAAGTTGAGCGCCACCTTTAAATCTTTGTCGGTACGCAACGAAAACTGGATTTCACCCTTTTGGTAATAATACCGTTTTATAATTTCAAGACTTAGCAATTCAGTAACTTCAGTTTTATTATCTGCGATATTCTTTGTGATATCCGGCATCAATTTAGTTTTAAGAGCCGTAAATTCAGCTTTTGCCTGTTTATCCAGTCCCTCATATTGTGCCATCTCCAACAATGCATTATACGATTTTTCAGTTTGAGTGGTATACGTGAATTTCTTTTCGACCAGATAATCCATAAAAGCTTTAAAATCGGCATCAGAGAGAACAAAATCAGAAGGAGCAGCAATAGTTGGATGTTGCAATACATAGAGTGTGGCAAAATCGAAATACAGGTTTTGGGCAAAGATATAATAGGCAATATTGATCTTCCTGTCATCTTTAGTAATGGTATCGGGTACTATACCACCACCGTCGCGTACAATACGACCGTTATGAGTTTTAAATTCGGAAGTCAGGCTGTCAGGGATATGTCCCACGCTCCCGTCTTCGTTGCGGTGACTGTAATCGAGTGCCTGAATGCACCGGCCGCTGGGAATATAATATTTGGCAGTGGTTACTTTTAGATGGCCTCCGTAATTGAGTGGCCGTATATTTTGTACAAGTCCCTTCCCAAATGTACGCTCGCCGACGATCACTCCACGGTCAAGGTCCTGGATAGAACCGGCTACTATTTCGGAAGCCGAAGCCGACGAACGGTTTGCCAGGAGGACTAATTTCAGTTGAGGGAAAACAGGTTCAACAGGTGTTTTATAGGTACGGTCGGACTCTTTATTCTTCCCTTTGGTAGTCACCACGTCCGTTCCTTTTGGAACAAAAAAACCTACAATTTTTACGGCTTCGTCAATTAAACCACCACCATTGTTACGAATATCGAGTACCAATGATTCAATTTTATCCTGTTTAACAAGTTCACTCACTGCATTTTTAAGTTCCAGAGCAGCCCGGTCGGTAAACTCATTCAGCATAACGTAACCTACCTTGTCGGCAACTTTAGCCGAATAGGATACCGGATTCACCTGAATCTTTTCACGCAGGAATTCTTTTTCGATCAGTTTCTTTTCGCCCAACCGTTTCAATTTCAGCTTAATCATGGTATTCGGAGTTCCTTTGAGCAGCGCACTAACCTCACTCACGCTTAGATTTTCCACCTCTTCACCATCCACCTCGATAATAACGTCACCCGCACGTACACCATTTCGTTGGGCCGGCATACCTTCATACGGTTCGGAGATACAGATCAGTTTATCTTTTTTCATAATCAAAGCACCGATACCCGCATATTCACCGGTAGTCATAAAAGTCAGGTCTTCAGTTTCTTCTTCGGGCAGATAAACAGTATACGGATCAAGTTTTTCAAGCATATTATCTATGGTTGTCTTCATCATCTTATTATAGCTCAACGTATCAACATAGAACATATCAAGTTCGCGCAACACAGAATTAAAAATGGTCAGGTTTTTACTTATT
>Ga0302287_10000372_pt1 | contig 23917 bp, 17 predicted proteins | sample III_Fen_E2_4_FD_200452 | JGI IMG/M metagenome (GOLD analysis project Ga0302287, IMG submission 200452) | Peat permafrost microbial communities from Stordalen Mire near Abisko, Sweden - III_Fen_E2_4 | ecosystem: Environmental > Terrestrial > Soil > Wetlands > Permafrost | place: Sweden: Abisko...
TGCATCACCCAGTAGCGAGTTTCCGTTGAGCCGGTATAATACCCCGTTTCTTCTGCCCACGTACAAGCTTCGACTTCAACAAGGCGCAAAATTTCGATTGCAAGGCCACCTGTGGGGTAGCCGCCCTTGAAGCCTACTCCCGCGCGGGTTTTGAGGAAACGGAGCGAAGGCCAGTTAGGAACAGCCAGTAGAACTTGATCGATTTCCATACCAAAATCCAAGTGACTGAGTGGCTTGTAGCCGTGGTCATTGTTGAGGGCATCTTCAAAGTCCATAGCAAAGTTCACCTTGCGATAGAAACCGGTATTTCGCTGTAAATGGCGAGGAGAGTAGGCAACACCCATGGTTAGGTTGGGTGTGATTTTTTCGTCGCCCATAGGCTTGATGTACCAGTTGCGAAGCGATGCTCCAAAGCGAACGTCACGTTGCCATTGATAGAGCGCACCAAATTCAGCCGCGAATCCAATGGTGCTAAACTTCGTTGCATTATCCGTGACTTGGTTACGCTTTGCAACCAGTGAATCTTTGGCATCTTGCCAATCCAAGAGAGACACCGAAAGATTCTGTATGTACTCTCGCTTCGAAGCTTTTCCACCGATTCCGAAAGACCATTGATCACCGATGCCAAATCCTATTCCACCTTGTGCAACGGCGTCCAAATATGCGGTGTCAATTCCGGCCGAAGGGGTAATAATTCCCGTCTCAATATAAGGCGAAATTCCACCATCAACCCAAACAGATCCACCGATATGAGGAAGCGCTCCTTCAAAGTCGATCTTGGTTGAAATTGGAATGGGTAACTGATCAAATTTATTGAGCTGATCGGAAAGTTCTGGATGTGCTCCGAGTGAATCTAGTATGCCAGAAGATCCACTACTTCCATTCGCGCTCGCAATCACTTTCTGCACTTTGGTTCCAACTTTGTAGGCCTGCCACGCTTGGGATAGTGGCACATCGAGTCCTACGTTAATGCGGGCATCAATAAAATTACTGGGGTAATATCCGTATTCAGGATAGTCTTCGTAGTTGCCTAAACGATTGATCAGGTTTAGTCCTGCAGGGTTATAGTACACAGCATCTTTGTCTTCAGCGACAGCAACAAATGCATTGCCCATCGCATAAGCACGTAATGTTTTATGAACTGGCCCAGTGCCTGCATAGCCAAGCGATACAACCAAGGCGATCAGTAATAAAAACTTCTTCATCAAATCCTCACTGTCTCTGGTGTATCAAGTAAGCTTGGAACGTTGCTTCTGTGTAATTGTGCCAGCAACCACCGATCAATTGTTTGCGCTTTGTTAAAGGATATGCCGTTCCCAGTGTATCAGCAGCAACAGCAGCCTTGAGGGTTAAGTCACTGGAGTTGAAATTCGTCTCACCATTAGGTCCCGAAGGGAAATCGGCAACGAAAGGTAACAAGCGCTTTCCGTTACCATCCTTTGCAGGCTGCACGGCATCTGGCCAATACTCATTGGCTCCATCCACTGTGCCATCTCCATCGTGGTCAGTGCCATCTTTTCCGGGCTGTGATGTAGGTAGAACAAGGCGAAGATCTTCATCGATCAATCCATCATTATCGTTGTCTGTGCTGTCGAATAATTCCTCATCTAGGCATCCATCGCCGTCATTGTCTTTGTGATCGCCCAACTTATAGAACTTGGCCTGACCTCCAAAGTTCACGAGTTGCGAATCAATCGCAGCCTTGGTCTGTGAAGATATTGCATTGCTTCCCGTATCCGCAAGACCTAAGGTTCCAGCCATGGAGGAGATCAACGCAGTAATGTCACCGCTACCGCTGGCGAGCTTATCAATACTTGAATTCAGAGTATTCGCTACATTCGTATCGGTTGCCGCTTGGTTCATGATCTCGCTAACATTCACGTTGATATTGCCGTTGGAGTCGCGCGTGATTTTGATGGGAATATCTTTTGAATCGATGCTTCCGTCTTTGTTGAAATCAAGGAATCCGAGAACCAGCACAACAAATTCTGCGAGTGAATAATCAACCTTGAAACGACTGTATTTGACTTTGCGATCCGAAAGAGGAAAAGGCTTTTGGCTTGCACCCCATGTATAAATCGTCCCATGCTTGTAAGTTGTCTGAAACGCTTCGATGGAATGCTTTTTTGCTGTATCGCTAAGGCTATCTAGCAGAAGTGAATGCTTATCCACTAATGTTGCGTATTCCCAAAGTTCCGTGAGTGTGTCGCGATTGACCAGCGGTTTTAGCGAGGTGTCCACTGCTTGCATCCCTTTGTAGTAGATGTTTTGCATTTCCATTCCCTCGTTCATAAATGGAACGGAATTGGTACCCGAAGTTGAAGTCGAAGAAGAAACAAGGGAGAGAAGTTTCAGCGGATTTGCGCCTGCGGCTCTTAACCCTGATTTTGCAAGGCCAAAATAGGCTTCAGACTTGGTTGAATCTGCGAGAATCGCTTTGCGAAAATAGTCTGCAGCATCTGTGTATGCTGCTTTCTGAAACTGTTTTTCCGCGTAGGAGATTAATGCATCAGCGTCCTTGGTATTCACAGTCGTTGTGCCACTTGGATTGAAAATGTTGCAACTGACAACGAGCAAGAAAGCGAGTGCTAAGAACACCGGGAATTTTTGCATGGAAAATTTCATAGCTTTTGACCCACCGTTTCCAAAATCATCGTGTTGATTATAGCATACAAGGCATAGTGCTTCCAATGGATTTTTTTCAACCTCGTTTTCCAACCCCAGCGTTAAAGAAGGCGGAAGCTTTGCTTCGAAGCGTGGCTCGTCGAATGCTGACTCGCTCCCGAGATTCCATGGCCTTCAATGCGCCACACGAACTTCAGAGTTCGATTTCAGATTGGGTCGTTTTTGCCCAAGACTTCTATCGTGTCTACGAGGTCTGGCAGGGCGAGGCCGCAAAGCAGTTTCAAGAGCCAATACAATGCAAAGCCGCATGTTCCAATTGTTGTCAACATTATCCAATGTCGATCGAGCCTTTTGAAGCGATCTACCTCTACAGTATTTTGCGGCATCGCGAGGATTTTCCACGCATTCTTGAAGAATGTTTTCGTCGTGTAAAGGCTTACCAATCTAGGCGAAAAGCCCTTGAGGAATCAACAGGCACTTGGAACGATGAACTTGATGATAAGGTTCTGCACGATTTTTTTTTCCTAGGGCTTCGCTGTCCCTTGCTCGATGAAAAAGGAAATTGCTCGGAGCACGCTTCAAGACCTATTACGTGTCGTATGTATTTCAGTTTTTCCGATGCCAACTACTGCACCCCAGAGTATTTGCTCAAACCCGAAAATCGCTCGTTCCATCTATGCTTACCCGATGAGCTGGAAGAAGACTTAGGCGAAATACGAGAGGCTTTTGCAGAACTAGAATTCACAGAAAGTCTCTACGAAAATATCCTCATCCTGAATTCATGGGAAGGGGAAGGAATTTGGCATTGAAGGGGTTCCTCAAAAAAATATTTGGCAAAGCTTCGGTCGCTCAACTCGATCTATTTGCAGAAGCGTTTCTGCCACCACCAACGCAGGCAGCTCTTTTCCCCTTGCGGGAACCGGCTCCATTACCAGCAAAGTCGTCGCGTCAAATAGAGCCCCCTGCAGGCCTTGAAATCCTTTATGCACCAAGGCTTCGCAAAGGTTGGCGAGTGGAATGGCGTATGCTTGGCTCAAGCCGATTGACCTTGCCTAGATACATGCAAAGTGATTCCTTTCGCGGTGTGCGTGCGCTGATTTTTGAGTGGTGTCTTTTGGTGCGCAAACGTAAAACAGCAAAAGTTCGTGCAGACTTAAAAGCCTTGGAAACCAGTATTTGGAAGGCTTGCGAGGTAACTCTTGCACAAGAGGGAACTGTAATTACCACACGTGGCGATCGTTTGCCGCCCATTCGAACCCAAGGCAAAGTGCATGATCTATTGCCGCATTTCAACGCTGTTAACGAACGCTATTTTGCGGGTGTTTTGCAATGCAGTATCACTTGGTCAGGTAGGGCAGGTGGCTTGTCTTTTCATAGCAAGCGCAAGGATCCAAAGACGAAAGCCGAGGTTAATTTGGTGAGCATTTCTCGCGGCTATGATTTTGAAAACTGCCCTGCTTACGCCTTGCAAGGAATTATTTACCATGAATGTCTACATATTGCGGTGCCGCCTCAACACAGGGCTGAGCGGCGAGTGGTGCATGGGCGTGACTTTCGTTTGCGCGAAAAGCAGTTCGAACATTTCGAAGAATGGAAACGCTGGCATGCAGAAATTTTGCCACGCAATGTTCGCGCCTTGCAGCGAACATCTCGCAAATAATCTTCCTAAATTCGTTTTATGATAAAACTAACGAACATCGCAAAATCGCTTTGTGTGCTAGCTAGCGTAAGCTTCGCTGCAACATATTCGTGGAAGATCGTTGATTCAATTCCACACTCTGTGCAACATTTCACCCAAGGGCTTTTCTGGAGCGGAAGCGAGCTTTATGAATCTACGGGGCTTGTTGGGCATTCTGCGCTCTATCGCATGGATCGTAAGGGCAAAGTGCTTGACTCCACTACGATTGCGGCTCCGCACTTTGGAGAAGGTTCTGTGCGCATTGGCGATGACTGGGTTGTGCTTACATGGCGCTCGGGGCTTGGTTTTGTTTATGATGCAAAGACTCTGAAGAAAAAGTCGGAGTTCCCACTTACCTCAGAGGGCTGGGGGCTCACACAGCAAAATGGATTATTGATCTTAAGCAGTGGACGCGCCGAGCTTTTGAAACTTGCTCCAGATTCCAAGCAAACTGTAGGCTCCATCTTGGTAACCAACCAAGGGCACCCCGTGGAAAAATTGAATGAACTCGAAGCGGTGGGTAAGCTCATTTTAGCCAATGTGTGGTACAGCGATAGCATCGCAGTCATTGCCCCCGATGGTCACGTACAAGCTTGGCTAAACCTCGCGCCAATTGCCAAGGCAGAACACTTGCATAACAAGCAAGCTGACGTTCTAAACGGCATTGCTTGGGACGGCAAGCACCTCTGGGTCACTGGCAAACAATGGCATGAAATTTATGCGCTAGAAGTGCAAGAATTGAAATAATAACGAGTTGGGAATTGAAAGAGTTCGACGAAACGAGTGGAGAGTTGCAAAGTCTAATCTACACGAGGCTTTTCAACGCGCATTGCCAGTGGATAGTGGAGAATTGTAACCTCTCATGCTTATAGGACTATACTCACGCACTATAGAACTATCGAACTCTCAACTTGTTTCATCGAACTTTAGAACTCTCCGCTGATTCATAAACTCGTCTCTGTCCCAACTACTTCCCATGCTTCGCTTGAAGTGCTTCAAAATCAGTGCGGTTCAAGTGGGTAATATCTTGCATGAATTGCCAATCGCAACCCGTACAGGTAAACACCATCGTTGACTGGAATATTCAGATCGTTTCGATTCAAGGGAAAGTTGCCACACAAAAGCTTGTAAACGGAATTCAAAACATACCCGTACTATCGGGTACGTGGATGGTGCATGGCATTGGCCCTCAAGGGCAGACCCTGAACAAGTTTGTGAATATTTCCAGAGAAGGAAGCCAAGCTGCAATGACGCGTGCGCCGTAGCTCGCCACGCCTTGTTGCATAAGGGTTAGAAGTTGCAACTCTTATCTGGCATTCTGTTTTCGTATTGGACTAGGCTTTGCAACTTTCCACTCTCCACTATCCATGCACTTTGAAACGCCTTGTGAGGATTAGAAGTTGCAACTCTCCACTTTCAACTTATCTTCTCAAGCTTCTTGCAGCACCGGTTCGCGGGTCTTTTCGATTTCCTTAGCATTGATGATCATCATCTGCAAACGGTTTTCGATATTTGCAAACGACGTGTCTGGATCGTAGTCTAGAGACTGGATCTGCACGTGTGGAAACCGATTCTTCAGCGCCTTGGTAATGCCGCGACCGCTGATGTGATTGGCTAAGCAGCCAAAGGGTTGCAATATAATGAAGCTGTTAACGCCAGTCTCTGCAAGCGAGATAATTTCAGCAGGAATCAGCCAACATTCACCGGTGTTGTAGGTGACATCCATAATGCCTTCGATCTTTTGCGACATCTCGTGGCAATCGGCATGATGCTCGTACCAACGGAATTTGCTGAACACCTTATTCACTGCAGTAATTGCGCGCTTGTAATAAAACTCTGAAACACCACCGATCAACCAATTGCGGAAGCGGTGTTCAATGGCACGGCGACGCACACGCTCTAAGCGGACTAGCTCGTCGCGCCTAAAGAAATCGAGCATGCCCGGCTGTACCGTTTCCATTCCATGTTTTTCTAGATAACTTTCCACATAGCCATTTGCGCTTGGGTGGTACTTCATCAAAATCTCACCAAGCACTGCTACACGTGGCTTGCGCTGAGATCTGTCCACAGGAATTTCACCAAACGCCTTCACGCATTCTTCAAAATATTTGAAGCCGCGTTTGCGATTTACCACCGCTTCTCCAAGCACTTTGTACAAGTAATACTCATACACTTGCTGGGTTTGACCTGGGTTGATTTCGTATGGGCGAACTTGACGCACCATGGCTTCAATGGCATCCATGAGCGCAATGCCCCACACAAGCTTTAGGCGGAACAGCGTATTAGCCTCAAAGCCCGGATGCATATTTTTGGTGTCTTTTCCGGTAGTTACAATGGGCACATCCGCATAGCCAGCTTCATCGAGAGCTTTACGTGCAAGCACAGAATATTGACCTGCGCGACAGTTATCGCAGTTTTTGGCAAGCGCCATTGCAACTTCACTGTGAGGTTGTTCTGGATGCGTCTCAAGCCAGTTGAGTGCTTCACCAATATTTACCTGGGCTGGGAAGCAAATGTCGTTGTGTACATACTTCTTGCCCAAGGCGAAAGCGCGCTCGTCGGCAAGCGGCATAATCTCAGCCGTGTAGCCTTGGTTTTCAAATATTTTCGCGCACATAAAGCTGAATCCTATCGACAGATTCGGCACAAGAATCTTGCGCTTCGCTTTATCTTCTTTGGTAAAACTAATGGGGAATATTTCGGAAGGAACCTTAATATCCGAGGCAGAATCTAGCTCGCGGCGGCTCTTGATCGTTTCAATAAAGGATTTAATGCGAATGGAAAGTGGCCCACGCACATCACCTTCATCGAGTTTCAGCACAAGCAATTCCTTGTGAGAACGGTCGCGCAGAATACGAATGATCTCGTCGGAAATCGTAGCATCGTGACCACAACCAAACGATACGATCTGCACCAATTCAAGCGATGGATCGCGAGCAGTGATCAAAGCTCCTGCAACCAAGCGGCAATGGAACGAGTTGAGAAGTTCCATGCGGGTTGCCATGCGCATATCTTCGTCGTACACTCCCGGCAGAGCTTCGAGAGTTATCACAGGAATGCCCATGGCTGTAAAGTGCGAAGCCACATGATGGTTCACTAACAAATCGTTATGGTAAGGGCGTCCACCGATCACCACTACAAACTTGCCATCTTCCTTTGCTTTTGCAATGACCTTGCGGCCTTCTTCTTGCAGCGCATCGCGATATTGTTGTAAGGATTTTTCGCCTTCTTCAATAGCCTTCTTGACTTCGGATTCAGGTAGATCAAAGGTTTTGGTGAGGTAGCTCAGTGTTTGCGAACAGCGTAACTCAGGTGTTGTCCAATGGAAAATGGGTTGATCCATCGGGGTTGAATGCCGTTGTAAAGGCTCGTCGGAATGAGTCACCACAATGCCATAACCTTGCACCACAGGGCACACGGCTGTAGCCTTTGAGAGCTTGTGTTCCGTAGGTGTAGCCATCATGAGTGGATAAAAAATTCGATCCACTTTCTTCTTGACCAAATCCAAAATATGCCCATGTGCAAGTTTCGCTGGGAAGCAAACAGTATCGCTAGGAACCGAGTTCAAACCTTCTTCAAAGAGGCCATAATCGGATTGTTTGGACACAACAACGCGGAATCCCAATGTCTTGTAAACCGTGCGCCAGTAGGGCATAGAAGCCCAGAACTCAAGTGCGCGTGGAATGCCAATCGACATACCATTGTCGGGAAGGAATTGAGCGGAAGACCAATCTTTCACCAAATATTGATTCGTAGTCTTGATCAAATCTGGGATGGATTGCATTCGCTTTGCAATCTCGGCGACGACCTTGCGTGTCTCGGCAGAATTTGGATCAGTAGTGATCTCGCCGCGCTCGCAGCGATTGCCAGTTACGTGTTGTGAGCCATCAGAGAAGGTGATTACTGTGCGGCTGCAATTGTTGGAGCAGAAGCTGCAGACTTGGCCTGGACTCTTGTGCCAGCTAAAGGTATCCATGCAATCCAAGCCAATAAACGAGGACTTGAATTCAGGGGTTTCTTTGCGCTTACGTTCCACAAATTCTTTGGTGAGCAAGGCAACGCCAATCGCACCCATTTCACCAGGACGATCTGGGCGTATGGGAGAAAGGCCTGTGTATTGCTCAAAGGCACGAAGCACCGCATCATTGCGAAAGGTTCCGCCTTGTACGACAACTGTCGTACCGAGTGCATCCAGATTGCGCAGGCGAATTACTTTGGTAAATACGTTTTCGATGATGGAACGGCAAATTCCACCGATAATGTCTTCGGGCTTTTTGCCATCGCGCTGCTCGGTAATAATCGAGCTGTTCATGAACACCGTGCACCGTGAACCCAAGCGTGATGGGCTGGTAGAACGGAATGCCATTTCGGAAATTTTCTCCATGGGAATTCCCAAAGAGCGTGCGTAGGTTTCAATAAAACTTCCGCAACCCGACGAGCAAGCTTCGTTCAAAATAATGCCGCTGACTACGCCGTCTTGTACGCTGATGGCCTTCATATCTTGGCCGCCAATGTCTAGAATAAACGAGACATCGGGGTGGATTTTTTGAGCTGCCCGAGCATGTGCAACCGTTTCCACAATGTGGTAATCGGCACGTAGTGCGCGGCCAAACAACAACTCGCCATAGCCTGTGGTGCCTACTCCCTGAATGGAAAGCGTAATGCCAAGCTCTTCGTAGCGGTCACGAATATCGTTGAGCGCAGTCTTTAATACTTGCAGCGGATCGCCTTGATTCGATGCGTAGAAAGTATCTACAACCTCTTCCTCTTCATCGAGGAACACAAACTTTGTTGTGGTTGAGCCTGCATCGACACCTAAGTAAACATTGAGGGTTGAGCCAGGCTTAGGCAGCTTAATTCTAGGAATCTCACGATGGTAGCGTTCCATAAAAGTTGCGAGATCAGCGTCGGTTGCAAAGAAGGGTTCACCGTCTTCGTTCAGTTCTTTATGGCGCTGTTCTAAGAAATGATTCAGCGCATCCAACGATTTAACGCGATCATATCCGTTGGGTTTTTCAGAATACATTGCACCAATGCTAAGCGCTGCGCCCCAAGCCACCAAGACTTCTGAGCGTTCTGGGATAATTGCTTCGTTATCTTTGAGCCCAAGGCGTTCCTTAAATACTCGCACCAAGGTCGGATTAAAAGTCAAAGGGCCACCCTCGAACAACACGGGAGCCTTGATTTCCATTCCTTGAGCAAGGCCGCCAATCGTCTGTTTTGCGATAGCATGGAAAGAGCTCAATGCCACGGCTTCCTTAGAGACGCCTTGGTTTAGCAGAGGTTGAATGTCGGTTTTCGCGAATACGCCGCAACGGCCGCTGATTTCGTAGGTCTTATCGCCTTGTGCTGCAAGGGCTTCAAACTCTTCGGTTTTAATGCGCAGTAGCTCTGCCACTTGGTCGATAAAGGCACCGGTACCACCAGCGCAAGAACCGTTCATACGCATGTCAGATGCAATCAGTTTGCCGGTAGAGGGGTCGCGTTCAAAGAAAATTACCTTGGCATCTTGGCCGCCGAGCTCAATTGCGACACGAGTTTCTGGGTGCATGCGCCTTACCGCCAGCGCATTAGCGACTACTTCTTGTACGAAGAATGCCTTGGTGCATTCCGCAAAAGGGGAGCCTCCGCTACCACAGAAGGCAACACGGAACTCGGCATCGGCAAATATTTCATGAGCTTCTTGCAACAGCTGCGTTAAGATTACAGCCTGCATCGCGTTGTGACGAAGGTAACGCGAATGTAGAAGTGCTCCATCCACAGGGTCTACCACCGCAATCTTTACGGTGGTGGAGCCTACATCTAGGCCCACCCAGAGGATTTTGTCTTCACTTTTCAACATAGGCACCCCGGCTCATCACTGTGGAAAATTCAATAACATCAAAGGATCAAATCTAAAAACCGACACCCAACCTTGCTAGGGATCTATCGACACAGAAAACCTATAACAGACGAAACCACCAAATTTCGCGATGAACAACGATAACGGTGAAACGAATTAGCAGCTTAGAGAGTAAACCATGCGAATCATACGATTTTTACTCGATATTTTGCACTTGCTCGCGGATGGTTTCAACCTCATCTTTGAGTGCGATCGCAAGCGAAGCGATTGCTGCTGTTTGGCATTTTGTGCCCAAGGTGTTGGCTTCGCGTCCCATCTCTTGCAAAATAAAATTCAGCTTCTTGCCTTGGTTTGCTGGCTCATCGAGTGCTTTTAAAAATAGCTTGTTATGGCTGTTGAAACGGGTAATTTCTTCGGTAATATCCAAGCGGTCGGCAATGATTGATGCCTCTTGTAGCACACGCACAGGATCAAGCGATGACTCACCCATGAGCTCTTGAATCCGCGATTGGAAGCGGTCGCGCCAGTACACAATGCGCTCAGGATCAAGTGTTGCAATCTGAGCAAGAATTCCATCAAGCTTATGCACTCGCGCACGCAAATCGTCTGCAAGATTTTTGCCTTCAAGGATGCGCATCTTGGTTAACTCATCGAGCGCAATTTCTAATTGGCTAATCAACAGTGCTTCAAATTCAGTCGCATCGTTGCCACTGTCGTTAAATTGGAAAAGGTCGGGGAGAGTTAACACCTGATTGATGGTAATCTCACCAGCGAGTGAAAAGCGAGTTTGAATTTCACGAGCAACGCGCAAGTATTCCTGCACCAATTTTTCGTTATAAGCAACCGGCACCGCTTCCTTGTCGCCTTGGCCTATGTTGATTATGACAGTGAGCGAGCCGCGTGTAACCTTGGTACGCAAGGTATTGCGGATAATCGCCTCTAAGTGGGCAAGGTTTTTGGGAAGCTTACAAGAAGTCTCCAAAAATCGACTATTGACACTGCGCACTTCGACACTGAAGGAAGTATTGCGGAAGGTTGAATCGCTGCGGCCGTAGCCTGTCATTGAGCATAAGGACATGTGAGACCTCTTGAATTTTATTCCCCAGGAACCCAGCCAAAAACCACACCGACTTCGAGCCCACCATGTTTGGTGATAATCTGTGAAGCGACTGGCAAGGCTAGATCCTTAGCCTCTTCAGAGGTTGGGCAAATAATTGCGAAAAGACATTTAGGATAGTTTGTACGTAAATGCAGGCCAATGCGTTGATATAAGTTTGGCCCATTCTGTGCAATGCGAATTCCGTAAGGTGGATTCAACGCGACCAGAGTCGTGGCTGGATCAGCACCGAGCGGAAGCTTCGTGTTAAAAAAATCATTTTGGGCAATGCGCACAACGGAGGCTTGGCCTGCGCCAATCGCATCAAAGTTTGTGCGAATCGTTTGCACTGCTTTGGGGTCTGTATCGGAACAAATAATCGAAGTGATTGGTTGGGTTTCCATCGGTAGTGCAAGGTTCTTAAGCATGTGTGCGTAAGCTTGCGGTCTAAAGCCAGGCCACTCTTCAAAGGCAAAACGCCGCACATGACCGGGAGCTTTGGAGAGAGTGCGCGATAATAGAGCCTCTAAGCCAAAGGTTCCACTACCACTCATGCCATCGATTAATTGTGTACAAGAATCAAAGCGTCCGTGCCGTAAAATGCAAGCAGCCAGCGTGTCGCGCAGCGGTGCTTCTTCGGTGAACTTATCAAAGCCGCGCTTAAAAAGCAATTCACCACTCGAATCTAAACTGATTGTGCAACGGTCATTTTCAAAACGCACAAGCACCATCTGTGGCAATGCAGGCCTTGTGGGAGTAGGGATCACATCGCGCCAAGGTGCAAGGCGCATCATAATTCCTGCAGACACGCGCTCTTCAATGGCATCGGTGTGAATCAATTTTGATTGCCGCGAAGTCACGTTAATATTGCCATCGGAATGCGGCGAAAGATAGAGTTCCCAAGGGATCTCAGCCACTTTGCGAATTAATTCTGGGAACTGTGTTGCATGAAACTGATCGAGCCGAAGCGATACGCGCGAAGGGGTGCGGGCTAAGGCATTCACTTTCCAACAGTCTTCTAAACGACCCGTAAATTCGATTCCACCAAAACCAATTTGCATATCCGCCGTTGATGTACCTAGGATCTGTGCAATTTCTTTCGCAACTGTTTTTTCAAAACCTGGGTGCGTTACCACCCAGAAATTATGCTGCACGCCTTGTACTTTTTGGCGAATGCGGCGTTCGAGTGCACTCAATTCATAGGCTGGTTTCAATTGTGAAACGAATCCTTTAAGATGCCATACTTGCGCAGCTTGTAACCCATTTGACGCTCTGTGACTCCAACTGCTTGCGCAGCTTTGCCTTGGTGCCAAGCGTTATTCTTCAAGGCTTCCACGATCATTTCGCGCTCTAGGTTTGCGACAGCTTGAGGCAATGACCAGTGATCGTAACTGCGATTGGTGTTGTCTGAAGTCTGCAAAGATGGTGGCAAATCTTGTGCGCGAATTGTATCTGTTTGGCACAAAAGAACTGCGCGTTCGAGTGAGTTTTCTAGCTCGCGTACGTTGCCTGGCCAATGGTACGCCATGAGCATTTCGATTGCTGGAGTTGAAATGCGCTTAAGCGTTTTCTTGTTTTCGTGCGCATATTTCTCGAGGAAATAATCCGCGAGCAAAGTAATATCGGACTTGCGTTCGCGTAGTGCAGGAACAAAGATTGGGAACACGTTGAGGCGGTAATAAAGATCTTCGCGGAAATTGCCTTTGCGAATCTCTTCTTCGAGGTTGCGATTGGTTGCCGCGACAATGCGAACATTCGCTTGCTGTGTTGAAGTGCCCCCCACGCGATCAAATTCACGCGACTGTAAGAAGCGCAGTAACTTCACTTGCGTTGCATGGCTGATTTCACCAATTTCATCGAGGAATAGCGTGCCGCCTTCGGCAAGTTCTACGCGACCTTTCTTGAGTGCAATCGCTCCAGTGAATGCGCCTTTTTCATGGCCAAAGAGTTCGCTCTCTAACAGATTCTCTGGGATCGCAGCACAGTTCACCTTAATCATTGGCTTGCTTGCTCGTTCACTAGAGTAATGAATCGTTTCGGCAACCAGTTCTTTACCCGTTCCATTTTCACCACGGATCAACACGGTCGCATTCGAATTTGAAACCATGCGGATCTGATCGAAGACTTGATTCATCTTGCTCGATGAGCCCACAAAGTTTGCAATTTGGCGCTTACTTTGCAGCTCGGAGCGCAGCGTAATATTTTCTTCTTTTAGCTGCTTATTCTGACGCTGAATTTTATCGTTAATACGCAGTGCTTGGGCAATAAAAGGCACAACCGCTTTGAGTAACTCTGCATATTCACTGAATGTTGCATCGGATAAGTGCGTGCGAGTAAACGCAGAAAGCGCCCCCACTACTTGCTCGCCTGTATGGATGGGGAAGCAATAGAACGAACCGTCCTTCACATCTGAAGCCCCAGTGCGATTCAAGAAACGAGAGTCGTCTTGGATTTGGCGAATCACGATTGCTTCACCATTCTTGACCACAGTACCCGTGATCCCTTCTCCGATTTTGTAACGGCCGCGCTGGCGTTCTTCTGCGGTTAATCCTGCAGCATAGCGAATCAAAATTTCTTCTGTGGTGGGGTCTACAATTTTCACGGCTGCGTAGTCGAGACCTCGTTTGCGTAGGAGCCCAAGCATATCGTCGAGCAAGAGGCTCGGGTTGTCGAGGTTGAATAGCGTTTTGGATATCTCGAGAACCAAGTCGTAGCTTTCTTTTTGCATTCGACAAGGTTAGAAATCTACGCAAAAACGTCAACAAAACTGTAGGCAAAAAGGGCGTTATTTTTGTGACAATGCTTAAATTAATGAAATTTTGCCGTTTTCTCATTTCCTTAGGGCTTGCATAACGGTAGTGTTGAATCTCCTAAAATCAAGTGAAAACTAGCGAGGCTAGGGCGTGAACCGGGGCGAATCTCTGAAAGCACAAAAGGATCAAGGGCTTTTGTCTCCACCAAAATTCCATAGCCATCGACAGTGCTATCGGAGCTCCACTCGCTAGGATTTTGAGACCAAGTAAATGGGATCGAGTCATTCCAAAAGTTCCGTTCACACCGAAGCTCTTGCAGCGACGGGAGCCGTCCTCCATTTCGTAACGCGCAGGTGTTAGCTTCTGCTTGTGTTAATCCTGATAGTGAAACTCCACAAATAGATGGCGCATATAGTCGATTCGAGATGCGAAACGGAATACTTGCGGCATATTGCGTTGATGCAGGGCAACTGCCTATTCGCCGAAATCCATTCGAGTCTAGTGCCGGTAGTTTTGCAAGTATGCTATCGATCCATAAGTGACTGTACATCCTTGCTGGCCAAGCTAAATACTGTTCGCGTGAAACTTTACCAGTAAGCAACGCCTGCTTCGCCAAGGCTTGCAACTCTTGCGAATTCCAGGGAATAATGAATTGCGATTGCAAGAATTCTAAGCTCAATGTTGGCGTTGACGCCTCTAAAAATGCTTGCGCAAATAAGCTAGCAATCACAGTAGAATCAAGGCTTGTGGGCTTATGTATCCACCAATTTCGCAGTGAAGTATTGGCATGAATTAAGCTACAGGCGATTTCTCTTTCGGTTGTTGGAAGCGCGCTTTGCCCCAATGAATCTTGGAGTTGAAGTGAAATATTTCCAACACTATCTCCAACAAAAAATGCGCTTCGACATAGCGTTTCTTGGTGAAAAATAGCGACTCGCACAGTACATGTTGCCGATGGTTTGGGCCATTGGGTAGGCCATGTTAAGCCTTGATTTCGTTGACTTGCGGAGATTTCAAAAGAATCAAAAGCAGCGGATCCACAAGCTTTGGTCCAAGTTGCTCGCAAACTTTCTGCAGGTGTTTGCGCACAAGCAAAGAGTGTGGGCGAAATATTCCAAGTCACCGTTTGTTCTGACCAAGGGTTACACCCGATCAAAAAGATTAATGATGCCAAATATCGATAATTCATGGGGTAATCTCTTTGTTCCAATGTGCATGAGAAAAACCGCTAGTTGCGAACACAACTCCTTGCAGAGTCAACAGGAATGAAATCGCGATAGTTTGAATCCAAGCCTTCTTCCATAAAGGATTGTGGGCTACCATGTTTGTTTGCATTTGCTCTAAATCTTGTGCAATGACATTGCCAATTTCGCCTTTCCAAGGGTGGAATTTTCCCACATAGTTTGTATCCGATCCTTGCCACACTATGCGCCACATGGTTTCGGCTTGCGTGTGTGAAAATTGCAAGCAGAGTGCAGAGCTAATTTCGGGTTGTAGTTCATGGCTTCGCTCGGCGAGAATTGCCGGTAATGGTTCGCAGGGAATCGTCCCAAGGTTTGGGGCAGAAGCCAAGCACAGGGCATGTACGCACAGTAGGATTGAAAAGATCTTTCGCATTTGCGTCCTCCATGATTGCGTGATTCCATAGTTGTTGCAATACGGCTCGGGTTAATGTTTCATTGGGTTCCTGCGAGAGCGCATCAGATTCAAGAGACCAAGTATCCCAGCATGGAACTTGTAAATGCTGGTCATCGCGAGTTGTGATCGTAGTCCAAACAGAAAGTGAAATGAACAGGGTACGAGATATTGAGTCTTGACGTCCAATTACAGAAACCCGAACCTTAGGGATCTCTAAACCAAAGGAATCAAAGGGCGAAAATACTTGGCTAATGGAGCGCTCTATGGAGTGCCGCTGAGCAGGCGAAACCCCTTGTGCCACAATGGTTGGCGTTGCATTGTGAAGATTCAAAGCGTGCCAGAGTGAAGCTGGGCATACCGCAAAAAAGCGTGAAATTATATAGTGAGGCATATCGATAATGACGTTGCAGTGCAGAAATCCGTTCCATGTATTGCTCGCAATTTTGAGCTTGGTTTCTTGTTCCCCATTTGAGAAGCATGTAATGGCTCATAAAGCGTTGTTAGGTGAGGGTTTGTTCAACCTTGAAGCTGCGAGTTCCGACACATCTTGGCGAGATTCCTTGCGGAGGGTTTCGACCGATTGGCTGGGAGTGCCGTACTTGTGGGGTGGGGAAGGCCCTGATAGTATTGACTGCAGCGGGTATATGCAAAAAGTATTTAGCGAAGCAATGCATGTTGGACTTCCGCGTCGAGCTGCTTGGCAAGCCTTGGTGGGCGTACCTGTAGAGCGTTTTGAGCTTAAATTTGGCGACCTCGTTTTCTTTAGCAGCGATACCGAGGTAGATCATGTGGGCATGTATTGGGGAGAAGGGTGGTTCATTAACGCGACAGTTTCGCGTGGGGTTGCTTTTTCGCACCTAGAGGAACCGTTCTGGGCTGGACGATATCGTATCGCAAGACGGCTCGTTATTCCGCAGCGAAAAGAATAGATTGAAAGCATGGACCAAATTACCGTATTGATTCGTTTTGTGGTTGCACTCGCGTTGGGTTTTGTTGTTGGCTTGCAGCGTGAGAGTGCTGCGGCTCCTACACACAGTAGCCCTCTTGGTGGTGTACGAACTTTTCCTGTGGTGTCGTTGCTCGGTTGCATGCTCGCCTATTTGGGGGCTAGTGCAGGCACTTGGATTCCTTTTGCAGTTGGATTCGCTATGGTTGGATTTGTGATTGCGAGTTCGCAATATATTTCTGCGCGCGAAGGACACCCAGGGCTCACAACCTCAATGGCTTTGTTGACCATTTATTCGCTTGGTGGTGTTTGCTGGTCTGGTAACTTTATCCTTGCTACAGCTGGTGCGGTGGCGTTAACGCTTTTACTTTCTATGAAAGTTGAGCTGCATAGTTTTGCGCACAATTTAACGCAAAATGATTTGATCGCATCACTAAAATTCGCAGTGGTGTCTGCAATTATTTTGCCCTTGCTGCCCGATCACTCCTACGGCCCTTTGGCTTTTCAGGTATTTAATCCCTTTAAGATTTGGCTCTTAGTCGTATTTATTTCGGGTATTGGCTTTATTGGTTATGTGCTGGTGAAAATGGTGGGTGCCAATCGGGGCATTGGTATTACTGGCTTGCTGGGCGGTTTGGCTTCGAGTACAGCGCTTACTTTGAGCTTCACGGAGCGTAGCCGAGAAAATCCAGAATTATCGCCCACGTTGGCTACGGGAATTGTGATGGCATGGACTGTGATGTACTTGCGCGTGCTCGCTGTTGTTTGGGTGATCTCTCCCGAACTTGGGCGTATGCTCGTGTTGCCCATGATCGTGCCTGTGCTGCCGGGGCTTGGCTGGTGCTTGTGGCTTTGGAAACGCGAAACGAGAATTGGCCAACAAGCTTCGCCAAAATTTGCGAACCCTTTTGAGCTCGCTCCCGCAATCAAATTTGTGGTGATTATTCTCGCGGTGCTTTTGATTTCAAAGGGGGCTCGCATTGAATTTGGTGATTCTGGGTTAATGGTTTCCTCTTTTGTTGCCGGCCTTGCAGACGTTGATGCCATTGCGATTAGCGTGGGTCAAATGTCTATTTCAGAACCCAACATGATGCGTTTAGCGGCCATGGGAGTAGTGCTCGCGGGCATTGCCAATACCTTGACCAAAGGCTGCATTGCAATCTTTATGGGGGCTCCAGGCATGCGTCGCTCTATTGGCCCCGCAATGCTGTTAATGATGAGTGCAGGCGTGCTGGCCTTGCTGTATATGGGACGCGCGGCATAGATATATGAAGAGCCGCACCGCGTAGACTTAATTCGCCATATCGAGAGGCGACGGATATTTCTCGTTGATGATCAGCGATTTATAGCGGTTGCGTTGTTCGTTGAAGTAGCTAAGCAAAATGACTTCTGTTTGGCGGCCGCGCAGAATGTTGATGACTAAACGTGTTTGGCGACTTACAATGAACAAGCCTCGACCAGTTAGGTCATCGATGCCTATGGGCAAAGAACCTGGTGGTGCAGTATGGCGGCGCAGCTTTTGCAAAATGCGCAGCAGCGTTAAAGAGCCTCCAGGATCCTTCACCGAAATTCCATATTTTTCATCGTCTTGCACAATAGTTACACGGACTTCGCGGCCAGGTGGAATCTCGACTATTGCGGGTAAGTGAACTTCGGTGTGGTCGCGCTGTTCTTCGGTAATCCCTAGCACCCCGTAAGCGAGAGCGTTGGTGAGTAGCTCGCTCATTTGGCTTTGAAATAGGCTTCGATGTTGTGCTGCAAGACTTTCCATAAAGCTTGCGAAGTGCCGTTCTACAAGGCCTGCGCGATTAATGATTCCCGTGAGCAAGGTGTGCTGTTCAAAGCGCTCATAGCGGTTAGGAAAGAATGGACCAAAGCCAAAGAAGTCGTTGCTGAGCAAGCGTTGCGTAAGAGCGCCCACCGTTGACGCTTCAAGGCTATCGGTAAAAAGAACATTGCCCACATTAAAGCGAATCGCCAAGTCAAGATAGTCGACCGTTTGATCGGTAATCAAAACCAACTGATGCCCTTTCGGCCGGTATTCTTGAATCGCAGAGCTAATCTGCATCACCGCTTCTGGATCATTGTCTTTGGGGACTTCCAAGAAGAACAAGCAATGATTTGAGGCCGTGAGTTTTTGAATTACCGCATCGGGAGGGTTGACTTGGATTTGAAAACGATATGGGAAATTTGCATCTGAAAGTAGGCCGCCATAAACGCCCATAAGCTTTTCTGCAATGGCAGAGGTACGGCAAAGTAAGATGAGTGCATGGCTAGGCATTCTTCGTAAAGATAATCAGATCCAAGTTGCTGCGCTCATAGCAAAATGGCCAAATGTGGTGCGGCATTCCGCGCGGACATAGGATACACCTAGTTTCGGTGTTATCGTCATATCAAAATGAGTGCTTTGAGGCTCAAAAACTTGGACGTTTTCGCATCCTTGCCCTAAGCGGCCATAGAACACATGAAGTTCAGCTATAGCCCCAAAGTCTGTGGTAGAAAGCCCATGAACAACAAGACCGGTTTCGTCGTAAGTGATATGCAATGAGGGGCCATCGCTTGAAAATTGCGAACCACTTATAGCTGCCTGTGAAAAACCATTGTGGATATTTTTTATCGATAATTCTTCGCTATTACTGGGGGCAATTACGGTACGCACACGGCCAAAGAGTCGCTCGCGATTATAAGCAAGTGAAAAGAGCGGAGTGCGCACACCGGTGAAACGATTCAGATCCCCATGGGCATCTGTTCCACCAATGGGGAGAAGGCGAGAGCCTTGTAATAATTGTTGAATCCAAAATTCACGACCGCGCTTAAAGCCCGAATCGAAAGCGCCATTCCAAAACTCAAGCCCCATAACAGCATACTTGCTATTCAGCTGTAAATCGTTGCGGGAGTAGGCTCCGCGCCTAAAGATAAAACGCTCCAGCCGGCTCATGTACCCTTGTGGATGTGCCGCAAAACAAGGCACATCGCCCACAGCTTTTAGCACATCAGCCACGCTTAATTCTGGCTTATTGCGTAGCCATTGGCGCCCGCTATCCCCTAGACCTTGCAAAAATTCGGCGAAGCCAGGAACCAACAAGTGCACATTTTGCCCCTGCTCATTTCCGCAAGAAACCTCTTCGCCCGGAATCATCAGCGGGTAGGTAGCGAGGGCTTTAAACTCATATAGAAGCTCGTTCCAGCGCTCTTGCGGATTTGCGGGAGTCGAGTAATTTTCACGCTTAAAATTAAAGTCGTAGCTGTGATCCGTGGTGCAAGTAAAATCAAGTCCAAGTGCAAGAGCTGCATCTTGTAAAACATGCACCGGAGCACCAAATTCAACTGGCGATGACGTATGCCATGTGTGGCAATGAGTTTCGCCCGCCCACCAACCGTTGGGCTTAGGGTAGGGGTTATTCAGTGCAATAACTTGCAGCGGTGCAGGCTTTAATCCCGGGTAATTCCAGTCTTGAAAAATTCTACGTGACTTGCGCGGAAGCCTTGTGCCGACTCGCTCTGCATCGATCCAGGCCGATACCGAAATATTGCCTCTACGCTCTTGCAAATCAATATTCAAGGGCTGAAAATGAAAAGCACCATCGAAGCGCTGCCCCACGGAAATCTCGCTTTCTATGGGTTCATGTGATTCACAAGAAATGCGAATTCGAATAGAATGAATCACTGTGGGGAATAAGTCTGCATCGCGTAGCACAAGCCATACCGGCCATGTTTTACCGGGCTCAACGCGGCTTGGCGCATCCAAAAAAATCTCGGGCCAGCGCTCATGGAGTGGGGACCATGGAAGCTTGAATTTGTAGTGGGTTTCCGCGTAACCCAAGGAAAATAACGGAATCATTTGCGCTTCAGCACTCCGAACTCCGCGCGAAGTCCTAGCTCGAATCCACCCAAGTCCCAAGATGCATGTTCTGGAGTTGAGGTGCCCACGGAGTTAATGACCACAGGGGTCCATGCGGAATTTGAATTTGCCGTAATCGATGAAACACCTAAGTCACCAAAGAGGCGTATGCGCTTCCATTCGAGCAATTGATAGCCGAGAGAAAAGCTCCAGCCATTGCCAAGCAGTTCTGGTTTTGATTTGATGTCGCCACTATTCGAATAAACCTCTGTGCCCGCAAGCAGCCAGTAATAGCGGAAGCTCGCCGAAAAACGCGGAGCATTATCAAGGCTAATCAGACGTGGAGAAATGCCCACTCTCCATTCTAAAAACAGCGGCATCGCTTGTATAACATAGAAGAACTCATTCGGATTTGAGGCTTTGTCGGTAATCACCACAGCCTCTCGATCGTATATATAACCTAGCCCCGCAGCCACATGCTGATTTTCGGAAAGCATAAGACTAATGCCGGCATAAGCCGGAAAACAGAAATTCACTTTTTGAAAAAGTTGCCGCTTAACATTGGCAGAGTCCTTGAGAGTGAGCGCCTTGGACATATAGTCAGCGTAAACCGTGTCGAGAGCATTTTCAAAACGAGTGCGATCCGAGAATCCTAAGAACGCAACGCCAGTTTGCACAAAGATGGCAAGCCTTGTAGAATCAGGCTTCAGAGCCTCAACCTTGTTTTTACGAGCAAGAGAATCCATCGCGGCATTGACTGCTTTTTCTTTGGGCTTGCCCATTGAATCGAGAGGCACTAAGCCAGCATGCAAATCTTTTTTCACCAACACCGAAGTGTCTGGCACACTTACTGCGTCAAGGCTTTGCGCATACACTTGAGGGGCGCATAGCAAACCAAAACTCAAAACGCAACACAACAACCACGATAGCAAATCGGCCTTCGCGGGCTTGCCACAACGTGGGCAATGGCCTTCAAACATACCCGTCACCACGCTCTTGTAAATGCGTCCGTACACGCCGCAGCAATGGAATAACACCCCTTTCCACGCGCGCGGCTGAGCTTTTTCATTGGGGCTTTTCGGAGTTTCTTGAGGCACCACCAGAATATAGAACCTTGTGCACAATTCAAGCAAATCCAGCGACTTTTGGTATTGAGGGGGTTTATCTCTGAACAGTGGCTCCGCGGTTGCCCCCTGCGCTCGATGCTACGCATTCTCGCGCACCCCCAAACCCAAGCGCCTCAAGTGGTTCTTCCAATGTGGAATTGCATTGCCGTGCGTTGTGCTCGCCCCTTTTGTATACTTGTTCTGAAGGCGCACACCACTCAGCTTGATCTTCCTTGCTGAATACGGTGCACCGGCCATGATCCCTGAACATGTTTGAGTTTGATCGGCTAACGCCGATACCGCAACGCCCTCTGGGCTAGCGGTTCATGTTCGCAAATCGCTTGCGCGATTTGTATGCATGGCGAACGGCTCACATTCAGGGGGTGCTTTGGTTTGAACCATCTACGCTAACGCGAAGCTGGTTCCAAAATCACCTAGCGGTGATTTAGTCGACAGAGGTTTATAACGGATCCTGTCGAAACAAAAGCACCTGCGGAAAGATCATCATAGCACGGGGGTGCTTTGGTTTCGACAGGATCACTGACGCACAAGTTGCATGCCGAGGGCAGGGTGGCCTCGTTAAAAAGCCTGAAAAACACAAGTGCAAACGAAGAATACGCACTCGCTGCCTAATAAATAACGGCAACGCCAGGCCCGGCTCCTAGCCCGTTGGAGTTGAAGCTTGGTTATAAAATCGGGATAGGGATCCATCACGCTTAGGGGTGGGACTCGAGATGCACTAAGCTGGCTTGTTTTTGCGCCGACCTTCTTGGGCGTGTAGGCAAGCGAGAACTTAAATACGAAGGAAACGCATGTAGGAATGAGTGATGATGAGGTTTTGGACGCGAGTTCGATTCTCGCCACCTCCATATTAAGCTAGTCCATAGCAGTCCATTGAAGGCTTAGAATCATCTTTAAAACGGCGATTCTGAGCCTTTTTTCGTGTTTATGTGTCTAAGCGCGTCCAAGTCGATCCATTAAAATCTAAATATAACGGTGAGTATATGCGTGAGTATTTTTTTCTGGAAACCGTAAAAAGCGGAAATATATCACAGAAAATGAGAGTATAAGGCTTGAAAATACTCACAGAAGTCGTTTTCCCTACGCCCATAAAGGAATTGGGGGCGGTATGAGTATGGGTTTTCAAGAAAAGTGATACTCACATCGGGCGAAATAGGCTTTTTTTTTCGAGGTTTGGAGGAGTAATGTCACTCACAGATATTCAGATACGCAAGGCGAAAGCCAAGCCCAAGATTTACCGAATGGCAGACGGCAACGGCCTTTGCCTTGAGGTGCAGCCAAACGGCTCAAAGCTTTGGCGTTATCGTTACCGCTTTCAAGGCACGGCTAATATGTTGTCCTTGGGCAAGTACCCAGATGTAGGCTTGGCAAATGCCAGAGAACGGCTTTCAGAGGTGCGTCGGCAGCTTGCCAATGGCGGCGACCCCTCACAGGTGCGCAAGGCTGAAAAGATTGAGCAGCTAAACACCTTTGGAGAAGTGTTTGAACAATGGCACAAGCAGAGAACCACAGAACTTGACCCTACGAACGCGAAAGGGGTACGCCGCCGCCTTGAGGTGGACGTATTACCATATCTAAAGAAACGTCCTATAAGGGATATAAAAGCCCCTGAAATACTTGAATGTCTGCGCAAGGTGGAGACACGCGGGGCTTTAGAGACTGCAAGCCGTTTATTGAGTTGGTGCGGCCAAGTGTTTCGTTTTGCTGTGGCAAGCGGCCTAGTTGAGAGTGATCCTTGCCGCGACCTGCGCGGCGCGCTTTCAAAGCCAGAGAAGAGTCATTTTGCGGCTTTCACAGAACCCGACCAAATCAAAGGCCTTTTAAGGGCTATTGAATCCTACTATGGTGCACCTATAACACGCGCAGCAATGAAGTTTGGCATACTCACATTCGTAAGGCCTAAGAACTTACGCACGGCTGAATGGAGTGAAATTTATGGTCTGGATTCTGAAAACCCCGAATGGCGCATATCGGGCGATAAGATGAAAGTAAGAACAGACCGCCCCTTCATTGTCCCTTTAGCCCCGCAAGCGGTTAAACTATTGAAAGGAATGGAGTCTTTGAGTGGTGGAGGCCGTTATGTGTTCCCAAGCCCAATCGTATTTTCCAAGCCCTTGAGTAATAACGCCGTAACCGCCGCCCTGCGCCGCATGGGGTTCACAAGCGACGAAATGACAGGCCACGGAGTAAGGGCAATGGCGCGCACGGTTTGCCATGAGGTTCTACACTTTGCACCCGAGGTACTTGAAGAACAACTAGCCCACGGCAAAGCAGGTGCATTGCGTGACGCATACGACCGTACTACGCATATGCCAGAGAGACGGCGCTTAATGACCGAGTGGGCGAATTGGTTGGATACTTTATTAGCAAT